>RRZU013626263.1_pt1 | contig 30229 bp, 23 predicted proteins | sample 2165561 | NCBI WGS metagenome assembly RRZU01 (sample SAMN10456909, study PRJNA506462) | wastewater metagenome | isolation source: wastewater sludge | place: USA: Moscow, Idaho | reverse complement strand
TTCGTCGCCCGCGCGGTGGTCAGCCACAAGCTGCCGGACGGCGTCTGCTTCGTCCAGCACGCCCAGGAGCGGACCATCGACATTCCCAAGTCGGAGGCCACCGGACGCCGCGGCGGCATCCACAACTCGGTCACCCGGATCCTGGTGAAACCGACCCACCTGATCGGCGGCTACGCGCATCTGTCGTACGCGTTCAACTACCTCGGACCCACCGGCGTCCAGCGGGACATCGTCTCCACCGTCCGCCGCCGCTCGCAGGAGGTGCAGTACTGATGCGCATCATGGCTCAGGTCGGCATGGTGATGAACCTCGACAAGTGCATCGGGTGTCACACCTGTTCGGTCACCTGTAAGCAGGCCTGGACGAACCGGGCCGGCACCGAATACGTCTGGTTCAACAATGTGGAGACCCGGCCGGGGCTGGGTTATCCGCGCCGCTACGAGGACCAGGCGAAATGGCGCGGCGGCTGGGTGCGGACGGCGTCCGGACGGTTGAAACTGCGGGCCGGCGGCCGGTTCCAGAAGCTGTTCAGCATCTTCGCCTCACCGGTGCAGCCCGAACTGCACGACTACTACGAGCCGTGGACCTACGACTACGACAACCTGGTCAAGGCGCCGCTGGGCGACGACTTCCCGGTGGCGCGTCCGAAGTCGCTGATCACCGGCAAGAACACGAAGATCGACTGGTCGGCCAACTGGGACGACTCGCTGGGCGGCACCTACGCCACCGGCGACGTCGACCCGGTGATCGAGAAGCTGCGCGCCGAGGCGAACCAGCAGATCAAATTCGAGTACGAGAAGAGCTTCATGTTCTTCCTGCCGCGGATCTGTGAGCACTGCCTGAACCCGTCGTGCATGGCGTCGTGCCCCTCGGGCGCGATCTACAAGCGCGCCGAGGACGGCATCGTGCTGGTCGACCAGGACCGCTGCCGCGGCTGGCGCCAGTGCATCACCGGCTGCCCGTACAAGAAGATGTACTTCAACCACCGCTCCGGCAAGGCCGAGAAGTGCACGTTCTGCTACCCGCGCATCGAGGTGGGGCTGCCGACGGTGTGCTCCGAGACCTGTGTCGGCCGGCTGCGGTACCTGGGCATCGTGTTCTATGACGCCGACAAGGTGCTCGAGGCAGCGTCCGTTCCCGATGACCAGCTGTACCAGTCACAACTGGATCTGCTGCTCGACCCGCGCGACCCCGCAGTGGTCGCCGAAGCCCGCGCCGCCGGCATGCCGGACGACTGGATCGCCGCTGCCCAGCGCTCGCCGATCTACGCCCTGATCAAGCACTTCAAGGTGGCGCTGCCGCTGCATCCGGAATATCGCACCATGCCGATGGTCTGGTACATCCCGCCGCTGTCACCGGTCACCGACCTGCTGAAGGCGCAGGGTCATGACGCCGAGGCGCCCGGCAACCTGTTCGGGGCCATCGACGCGCTGCGCATTCCGGTCAGCTACCTGGCCGAGCTGTTCACCGCCGGCGACACTACGATCGTCACCGATGTGCTGCAGAAGCTGGCCGCGATGCGCAGCTACATGCGCGGGGTCACCCTGGGCACCGGACGCGACGCCGAACTGGCCGCGGCCGTCGGCATGACCCCCGAGGCCATGGAGCAGATGTACCGGCTGCTGGCGATCGCCAAGTACGACGAGCGTTACGTGATTCCCAAGGCGCACCGTGAAGAGGCGCACAACCTCGAGGAGCTGGCCTGTTCGCTCGACTTCGAGGGGGGTCCGGGCATGTACGAGTCGGGTCCGTTCGGTGAGGCGTCCGGACGTCCGGTGCCGGTCGCGATCGAGACCTACTCGGCGCTGAAGGCGCGCCAGCAGGCCGAGGCGGCCGCGTCCTCCGAGCAACTGCACCACCGGGAGGGCCTGCTGAACTGGGACGCCAACGAGGACGCCAAGCCATGAGGCGACTGACCGAGTGGCTGCGGCGAGATCCCGGCGTTCACCGGGATGACGGAAGGGGCGACGACGACCCGACCCGGCCCGACAGTCCGTCCCGGCCTGACATCCCGGCGAACGCAGGGATCTCGGGTCGAGCCCGGGGCGACGCCCTCGTCTACCAGGCCGCGGCACTCGTCCTGGCCTACCCCGAGGCCGCACTGCTCGACCGCCTGGACGTCATCGAGTCGGCACTTTCCGGCACAACGGACGAGCCGCTCTTCGCCCCCGTGCTGGCCCACCTGCGAGGCGACTCCCTGCGCGAACTGCAGTCGTTCCATGTGCAGGAGTTCGACCTGTCCCGCCGGCACGCGCTGCACCTGAGCTACTGGACCGACGGTGACACCCGGCGCCGGGGCAACGTGCTGGCCGAGATCAAGCAGGTCTACCGCGACTCGGGGCTGGTGGTCGACACCGGCGGCGAACTGCCCGACTACCTGCCGATGGTGCTCGAGTTCGCGGTGGACGACCCCGAGCGCGGGTTCGCGCTGCTCGAACGCTTCCGGGCCAGCCTGGAGTTGATCCGCCTCGAACTGGCGGCCGACCACCTGCCGCACGCCGGAGTGCTGACTGCGATCTGCACCCGGTTGCCGGGCGAGTCGCCGCGCAACCGTGCCGAGGTTCAGGCCCGCTTCGGGCAGACGCAACCGGTCGAGCTGGTCGGCCTGGATCTCGTCGCGGTGAACGGGGTCCCGGCTTTCGCCGGGATGACGAGTCCGACCCAGACCGGCACCGCCGATGCCGTCATCCCGGGCCGCGACCCGGGATCTTCGCCCAAGGGAAGGTCATGACATGAATGCGCTCGACATCATGCTGTGGGGCGTGCTGCCCTACCTGGTGGCGCTGGTGCTGATCGCCGGCACGATCTGGCGTTACAAGTACGACCAGTTCGGCTGGACCACCCGCAGCTCGCAGCTGTACGAATCACGGCTGCTGCGCATCGCGTCCCCGATGTTTCACTACGGCCTGTTCGTGGTGCTGATGGGTCACCTGATGGGCCTGCTGATCCCGAAGGCCTGGACCGACCTGGTGGTCAGCCAGGAGGCCTACCACGCGGTCGCACTGGGCGCCGGCACCGTCGCCGGCGTGGCCACCCTGGCCGGTATCGCACTGCTGATCTACCGTCGCCGCACCACCGGCCCGGTGTTCCTGGCCACCACCCGCAACGACAAGCTGATGTACGTGATTCTGGTCGCGGCGATCGTGCTCGGCATGCTCGCCACCCTGACCGGTGATCACACCCCCACCGGCCAGCACCACAACTACCGCGAGACGGTGTCGGTGTGGTTCCGCTCACTGCTGGTCTTTCAGCCCAACGTCGAGGCGATGGCCGAGAGCACCTGGCAGTTCAAGGTGCACATTCTGATGGGCTTCGCCCTGATCGCCCTCATTCCGTTCAGTCGCCTGGTGCACGCCTTCACCGTGCCGCTGCACTACCTGTTCCGCCCCTACGTCGTCTACCGCAGTCGCGATGACGCCCCCGCCGCTCCCTCGCACGGACGCGTCCGCGGCTGGGATCCCATCGGCACCAAGGATCGCGAGCGCACCAAACCATGAGCACCCCCACCCCGCCGGCGGAGGACGTGGTTCCGCCGGTGCACGACACTGGGCGCGGCGCCAACCGCGTCCTGGCGATGTCGACGATCGACTTCACCGTGATGTTCGCCGTGTGGCTGATGTTCGGCATCCTGGGCATCGAGATTCAGAAGGAATTGCTGCTCGACGACGTGCAGCTGTCGTGGATCACCGCACTGGCCGTGCTGAACGGCTCGATGTGGCGGCTGCCGGCCGGCATCATCGCCGACCGCATCGGCGGACGCAAGGTGACCATCTTCATGCTGGCCGCCACCGCGGTACCCGCCTACCTGGTCAGCACCGCGCACAGCTACGGAATGCTGCTGCTGCTGGCCTTTCTGGTCGGCTTCGCCGGCAACCTGTTCAGCGTCGGCGTGGCCTGGAACGCCGCCTGGTTCGGCCGCGAACGGCAGGGTTTCGCCCTGGGCCTGTTCGGCGCGGGCAACGTGGGGGCGTCCATCACCAAGTTCATCGGTCCCCCGCTGATCGCCGGCACCGCGGGTATGACGTTCGCGTTCGGCGTGCAGGGCGGCTGGCGACTGGTGCCGGTGATCTACTCGGTGCTGCTGCTGGCACTCGCCGTGATCACCTTTCTGGTGGTGCCCCGGCATGACCGCATGGCCGGGCCGGGCAAGCCGATCCGCGAGATGCTGGTGCCCCTGAAGCACCTGCGGGTGTGGCGGTTCAGCCTCTACTACGTGGCCGTGTTCGGCGCGTACGTCGCCCTGTCGGCCTGGCTGCCCAAGTACTACGTCGACAACTTCAAGGTCGACCTCTACACCGCCGCCCTGCTGACCGCCCTGTTCATCTTTCCCGCCTCGCTGCTGCGTCCGGTCGGTGGCTGGGTCAGCGACAAACTGGGCGCCCGCAAGGTGATGTACGTCACGTTCGCGGTGATGCTGGTCACCACCGGCATTCTGATGATGCCCAACGGACACATCGTCATCGCCCACGCCGACGGCACCCAGACCGAGCACCTGGGCTACGGCATCAACGTGGTCTGGTTCACCGTGCTGGTGTTCCTGCTGGGCTGCTCGATGGGCATCGGCAAGGCCGCGGTCTACAAGCACATTCCCGAGTACTTTCCCGACAACGTCGGCTCGGTCGGCGGCCTGGTCGGCATGCTGGGCGGCCTGGGCGGCTTCATCCTGCCCCCGCTGTTCGCCTACACCAAGGCCTGGACGGGGTTCCCGACCAGTACCTTCTTCGTGCTGTTCGTCCTCACCGCGATCTGCGCGGTCTGGATGCACTGGACCATCGTCGGCATGCTGCACGAGCAGTCGCCCGAGTTGGCCGATCACTTCGACACCGAACACATCGACACACGTTCCCGCCAGGAGGTCGGAGCATGAGCACCATGATGGAGAAACTGCAGGGTGGGCCCGAGTGGCTGCGGGCCTGGGATCCCGAGAACGACGAGACCTGGAACAGCAAACTGGCCTGGCAGACCCTGTGGATCACCACCTTCAGCCTGACCATGTGCTTCGTCACCTGGTTCCTACCCTCGGCGATCGTTCCGAAGCTGAACGCCATCGGCTACAGCTTCACCAAGGAGCAGCTGTACTGGCTGGCAGCCGTTCCCGGCCTGTCCGGCGGCCTGATGCGGCTGCTGTGGATGGTGCTGCCGCCGATCATGGGCACCCGCAAGATGGTGGCGGCCACCACCCTGCTGCTGTTCTTTCCGGTGCTCGGCTGGGGCGTGCGCTCGATGTCGCCGACCGCCCCCTACTGGGAACTGCTGGTGCTGGCCTTCCTCGCCGGCATCGGTGGCGGCGCCTTCTCCGGCTTCATGCCGTCCACGTCCTACTTCTTCCCGCGCAAGAAGCAGGGGACGGCGCTGGGAATCCAGGCCGGCATCGGCAACTTCGGCGTCTCGCTGGTGCAGCTGCTCACCCCCTGGCTGATCGGCACCGGCATGTTGTGGTGGATGGGTCAGAGCCAGATGCTCAAGACCGCAGGCAAGCCCGACCGTGAGGTCTGGTACCAGGCGGCGTCGTTCGTCTGGCTGCCGTTCATCCTGATCGGCACCTGGATCGCCTGGCAGTACCTGAAATCAGTGCCGATCAAGGCCAACATCAAGCAGCAGTTCGACATCTTCAGCAACCAGGACACCTGGTGGATGACGATCCTCTACATCATGACCTTCGGCACCTTCTCGGGCCTGTCGGCCCAGTTCGGGCTGCTGATGATCAACCTGTACGGCTCCGGCAACGCCGGCATCGTGCAGGGCGCGGGCTCGACCGCCCAGATTCTGGTCGCCGGCTACCAGGTGCCCGACCCGGCCACCTACGTCTTCCTCGGTCCGCTGGTCGGCGCCGGCGCGCGGGTGCTGTTCTCGCCGCTCACCGACCGCATGGGCGGGGCCATCTGGACGCTGATCTCAGGCATCGGCCTGGCCGCTTCGATCGCCTGGACGGTGCCCTCGCTCACCCCCGACCTGACCAGCGCCGCCACCCTGCAGGCCGGCTTCAACCACTTTCTGTGGGGCATGCTGCTGATCTTCCTGTTCTCGGGCATCGGCAACGCGTCCACGTTCAAGCAGATGCCGATGATCTTCGAGCGCCGCCAGGCCGGTGGTGTGATCGGTTGGACGGCTGCCATCGCCGCCTTCGGCCCGTTCCTGTTCGGCGTCGGGCTGACCATCATGGCGCCGGCCACCTTCTACTGGATCGGCGTGGCGTGGGCGATCATGTGCGTCGGCATCACCTGGTGGCGCTACGCCCGTCCCGGGGCACCGAAGAAGTCCTGAGCCATGGCCGAGAGAACAAGGACCACCGACGTCGCGGCCGCTGCCGAAGCCGCCCTGCGCAGCGCCGCGGGGCTGCGGGCCACCGTGATCGTGGTGTCGGACGAGGTCGCCTCGGGTGCCGACACCGACCGCGGCGGCCCGGTGGCGGTGGACCTGCTGGCCGCGCACGGGGTGCCGGCGGATCGGTGTATGGTGCCGGATGATCCTGGACGCCTGCGCGCCGCGATCGGTGCCGCGATCGATTCGGGCGCGCGGGTGGTGCTGGCCTGCGGGGGCACCGGCATCGGGCCGCGGGACTGGACCAGCGACGTCGTCCGGGCCCTGATCGATGTCGAGATTCCCGGCATCGGCGAAGAGATCCGGCGCCGCGGCAGCGCCCACACCCGGCTGGCCCTGGTGTCACGCGAGGTGGCCGGCGTGGTGCTGCGCGACGAGGCTCCTTCGGTACTGCTGCTGGCGGCCCCCGGTTCGCGGGGCGGCATTCGCGACACGCTCGGCGTGGTCGGCGACCTGATCGGGTACATCCTCGAACAACTGGACGGAGCCGGTCATGTCTGATCCGCGCATTGCCTACGACGCCCTGCACGGGTGCCCGCTGAGCAGGGACGCCGCCGGTCGCTGGGTGGTGGCCGGTCATGCCGAGGTGCTCGATGTGGTCACCGACCCCGAGACCTTCTCGAGCCACGTGTCGCGGTTCCTGCAGGTGCCCAACGGCCTGGACGGCGAGCCGCACCGCGAGGCCCGGCTGCTGCTCGACCCGTTCTTCTCGGCCGAGCGCATGGCGGCGCTGGCCCCCGACCTGCAGCGGATCGCGGACGCACTGGTGGCCGCCGTGCCCGAGGGCCGGCCGGTGGACGCGGTCACCGAGCTGGGATCGGTCTATGCCGTGCGGGCGCAATCGGTCTGGCTCGGCTGGCCGGCCGACATCGAGCCGGAGCTGCTGGCCTGGATGGACGACAACCACGCCGCCAGCCGGTCGGGCGAACTGGGCCGAACCGCCGAGGTGGCACACCGTTTCGACGGCATCATCCGGCGGCTGTTGATGCCGCGCCGCGCGCAGCCGGCCGGGCCCGCCGCCGATGTGACCGCCGAACTGATGCGATTGCGGCACCTGGACGGCACGCCCTGGTCGGAGGAGCAGATCGTGTCGGTGCTGCGCAACTGGACCGGCGGCGACCTGGGCTCCCTGGCCCTGTGCGCCGGGGTCACCCTGCACTGGCTGGCCACCCATCCCGAGGCTGCGGACGCCCTGCGCGAGGCCGACGACGACCCGTTCGACCGGGCCGTGGACGAAATCCTGCGCATCGACGACCCGTTCGTCTCCAACCGGCGGGCCGCCACCCGTCCCACCCACCTGGGCGGACAACCGATCGGGGCCGGCGACAAGCTGGTGGTCAACTGGACCGCGGCCAACCGCGACCCGGCGGTGTTCGGCGACCCCGACGCCTACGATCCCGACGGCAACGCCGCAGCCAACCTGGTCTACGGCGCCGGGCCGCACATCTGCCCCGGACGTCCGCTCGCCACCCTCGAACTGCGGGTGCTGCTGCGAGCCGTGTTGGCCGGGCACCGTGTGCGGCTCGATCCCGACAGCGAGCCCGAACGTGAGCAGCCGCCGGTGGGCGGGTTCCGGCACGTGCGGGTGCTGCTCGAGCCGCGCTGATCCATCGCTGTTCGGCGTCCTGCCCCCTACTGCAGCGCCGAGGTGAGCCGGGCCACGTTGTCGAGCACGGTCGAGCGCAGCGGCTGCTGCAACCACTCGTCCAGCGTCAGCTCTCGCGAGGCCGCCCGGTACTGGGCCTCGACCTCGCGCAGATCCTGCACGAAGCCGGCGCCGCGCACCAGCACCGAGATTTCGAGGTTGAGGCCGAACGAACGCATGTCCATGTTGCTGGATCCGATCACCGCCACCTCGTCATCGATCGACATCGACTTGGAATGCAGAATGAACGGCTTCCGGTACAGCCAGATCGTCACCCCGGCCCGCAGCAGCGCCTCGTAGTAGCTGCGCTGGGCGTGGTAGACCATGGCCTGGTCGCCCTCTTCGGAGACGAACAGTTCGACCTGCACCCCGCGCTGCGCTGACGTGGCGATGGCCACCAGCAGGGCCTCATCCGGCACGAAGTAGGGCGACACGATGATGGCCCGCTCGCGCGCCGCGTACAGCAGGCCCATGAACAGCTTCAGGTTGTTCTGAAACTCGAACCCGGGCCCGGACGGTACGACTTGGCAGTCCAGGTGTCCCGGGCCGGCCGCGACCTCGAACAGGTCGATCTCATCGGTCAGCACCTCGCCGGTCTCGCTGTACCAGTCGCCCAGAAAGACCGCGTTGACGCTGGCCACGATCGGGCCCTCGAGTCGCACCATCAGGTCGACCCAGTGCAGCCCGCGGCGAATGTTCGCGGGCAGGTTGTAGGTCGAGTCGGTCAGGTTCTGCGACCCGGTGAACGCCACCCGTCCATCGACCACCAGCAGCTTGCGGTGGTTGCGAAGGTCGGGTCGCAGGTACTCGCCGCGGAACGGGCGCACCGGCAGCATCAGATGCCACTGGGCACCCATCGCGTCCAGCCGGGCGGTGGTCGCTTTGTAGTGGGGCTTGCCGCGGTTGGCCCAATGGTCGAGCAGCACCCGCACGGTGACCCCGCGCGCGACAGCCTCGTCCAGCGCCCGGAAGAACACCTCGGTGGCGGCGTCGACCTGCAGTATGTAGAACTCGACGTGCACGTGTGCGGTGGCCTCGCGGACGGCCTGTGCCATCGCCTCGATGCTGCCCTCGTAGTCGGGGTACAGCCGGGCGGTGTTGTCGCCACTGAGCGGCATGGCCCCGAGATTGCGGTTGAGGGTGACCAACGAGTCGAACCACGTGGGCGCATCGGTGCGCGGCGACCCGAACTCGATCTCGGCGGTCGCCTGCCGGATGAAGTCGTTGATCTGCTCCTGCTTACGCAACCGGGCCGGCGGCAGTCGCGGGTTGCCGATCAGCAGGAACAGCGCCACCCCGACCAGCGGAATGAAGTAGATCGCCAGCAACCAGGCGGTGGCCGCCGTGGGCCGGCGATTGCGCGGAACGATGATGATGGCGGCGACGCGAATGACCAGGTCGACGGCGAACAGCAGCCACCACTTCCAGTCGGTGAAGAAGTCAGACACCACGCACCCCACAGCTGGACGATGATCGCGCCCAATGTAGCGATCCGGCTGGCAGTATGGCGCCATGGAACAGTACTTGTGGTTACTCAAGAGCAAAGAACTCGACCTGATCCGCGAACTCGAGCCCGAGCGGCTGGCCGAGCTCGACGAGGACGGCCTGCTCGCCCTGCACAAGCGGGTGCGCCGGGCGCGCAAGAAGCACACCACCAACTACCGGCGCGGGGCTGCGGGCAAGGTGGCCGAGGCCGGCGGACGCGGTGCGGCCAGGCCGGCCTCCGACAAAGCCCGGGGCCGTGCGTACGTGTTCGAAGAGGCGCTGGCCATCGTCAGCGACGAGCTCGGACGCCGCGCGCACCAAGAGGCCGAGGCCCTCAAGGACGAACGACTCGCCAAGGCGCAGGCCGGCCGCTCGACCGGCCCGGACAGCCAGGGCGCGACGGGCGCGACAGCGTCCAAGGCCCGCACCCGCACCCACAGCAAGACCACCGGCGGTGTCAAGCGCGACGTGTCCAGCCGCGCGCAGGGCAAGGCCCGGCAGGCCAAGAAGGACGCCCGCTAGCGGGTCAGGCGGGCGACCAGACCCCGGCGTGGTCGCGCACGAACTGGTCGAACCGGGTGGCCGGTGCACCGGTGAGCCGGCGCACGGTGCGGTTGGGCATCGCCGACACGTTCAGTCGCACCACCCGGTAGATCATCTTCTGCACGGCCAGGTAGTCCGGCGGCCAGCCGTCGGCGGCCAGGGCGGCCAGGTACTGCTGTTCCGAGGGCCGCAGGTAGCGGATCGGCCTGCCCAGCACCTCGGTCATGATCCGGGCGACGGCGGCATAGCCGAGGCTCTGCTCACCCGACAGCGTGTACGCCTTGCGCAGGTGCCGGGGCGAGGTGAGCACGGCGGCGGCGACCCGTCCGATGTCGCGGGCGTCGATGAAGGCGGTTCGCGCCCGTCCGGCCGGCACGAAGATCTCACCGGTGTCGCAGATGCGTTGGGCGTAGGTGGTGGACAGGTTCTGCATGAAGAAGTTCGGGCGCAAAAACGTGTACGGGGCGCCGGTCCGTTTCAGGTACGCCTCGACCGCGTGGTGCGGTGTGCCCCGATTGGCCTGCACGCCCTGCAACGACAGGAACACCACCTGCCGGACGCCCGCCTGCCGCGCCACGTCGATGACCGGAAACAGGTAGCGCTGCACGTCGGCGATCGGCGGCGGCCGCATCAGGAACAGCCGGTCACAGCCGTCGAGGGACCCGCGCAACTCCGCAGGCGCCGCAGCGAAGTCGAACAGTCGCGGTTGCGCGCCCGGCGGTATGGATGCCGCATGGGACTTGTCACGGACGGCGGCCACCACCTTCTCGCCGCGTTGCAGCAACTGGTCGACCACCGCCGACCCGACCGTGCCGGTGGCTCCGGTCACGAACACCGCGCTCATCTCTGCCCCGCTTTCTTGGCCACTGCCACCACGTCAAGGATGAGCCATGGCGCACCCACGCGCTCGGGTTCGCGGTGTGCGGGGGCGGATGGTCGCATTGGTCCTGCTGCTCAGCCTGTCCAATGTGTTCTGCGGTGGGGCCATCTTCAAGGTGAAGGGCCAACTGCTGCTGCCGGCCGCCGTCCACTCCACCGGCGTCGGCCTGACCCATGGCTGGCCCGGAGCACCGTCGCACGCAACGAAGCATCTCTAGCCGCTGCCCCGCTTGGAGCACGCAGAAACCCTTGCGGATGCGCCGGCGTCCAGCACTGTGGCACGCACAAGTGCCGCTTCTACTGCTGCTCGCGCAGCCGAGGGCGCGGGCGCGATCCTCCGGCGCCGGGCTCGGTTCTCATGGTGTGGGCAGGCTCGCGGACTCGGCGATGCAGACGGCCGCGCCGATGTTGCCGCCCGCATCGATCAGCAACTTGACCAGGCCGGACACGTCGTCGGTGGTATCCAGCATCACCTTCGTCGCCAGCGGTGCCCCGACGAAGCTCAGGTTGCCGAGCACCGTGCCGACGATGGCGACCGTGCCGGCGTCGTTCGCGCTGCTGTAGATGCTGCCCATCACGGTGTTGGCCGTGCCTGCGATCATCTGTACGAACGGCGCCATGTAGTCCTTGGCCACGTCCTGCACCCCGCTGGGGAAGCCCGCGTTGCTGACGTCCTTGGTCCAGCCGGCCTTGGCGACGGCGCCGAACACCGAGGGCAGCACCGCCGACCAGAGGATGAACGGCAGCAGCAGGTACTTGTTGCTGCTGGTCGCGATCCCGCCGTGGAAGGGGTAGGCGGTGGTTCCGTCGCTGTTCGGTTCGCTCGGCCATAGTGCGACCGTCTCGACCAGGGGGCACAGAATGTCGAAGTAGTCGATGATGCCCGACGCCTCGCCGCGCTTGCCGGTGTCCTCGTTGTAGAACTGCTGCGCGTCGCCGATCAGGTCCGCCATCCCCCAGACCCCCTGGGCGACCGCCCCGGTGATGCCGAGCCCCACCTGCCAGCCGTCCGGCGGGTTGGCCCCGAGCGCCTTGTGCCGCGTGTCTCCGCCCACCGTTGCGGGGAACAGTGCGCTGTAGCCGCGGCAGCGCGCAACCAGGGCGGCCGGGAAGGCGATCACCCACGAGAGGATCTCGGACAGGCTGAAGTGCAGGTCCACCCCCACCTCCTCCAGGATCAGGCCCAGAATGCCCATGCTGGAGACGACGTTGTACTGGTAGGTGAAGTAGGCCTCGATCAGCGCCACCCCCGCCTTGCACAGGTCGAGCAGGGTGTCGGCGAGGGCGTCCAGCAGTTGCAGTCCGTCGTGCACCACCGTGTCGAGCTGAGTGAACCAGGTGGTGATCTCGGTGTTGTTCAGCTTGCTCTTGTCGGGGTTGCCGCCGGTGCTGAAGGCGTCGGTCATCGTGGTCGAGATGAAGGTGAACAGGGCATCCGACAGCGTCATCGCATCGGCCCAGTCGGTGGCCAGATCCTTCACCAGCGGCTGGAAGATATCGGCGCTGATCGTCGGTCCGGTGTCGGTGGCCGGCAGATACGACAGGAACTTGTCCAGCAGCCACTTGCCGGGGGCGTCGTTCATCACCGTGCCGAGGTAGCTGAGGTCCTTGCCGAGGTGGCTCTGGTCGGAGGAGCTGCCCGTGTCGGTGGGAGTCGGCAGGTCGGGGCCGCCGAGGGTTCCCTCGACGACGTTCTTCAGATCGCTGATCGCCTGATGCGCCTGGGCTTCCTTGGTGCTGAACCAGGTGTCGGTGTCGATCTCGACCTGGTTGAGGGCCGAGGTCACATTGTCGCCGAGGTCGCCGAACCAGGTCTGGAACTGTGCGGCACTGGCCTTGGCCGCCTCGACCAGTTCGATCACGTTGTTCTTCAGCCAGTCGATCGCCTCCTTGATGTCGGCACCCAGGGTGGCGAAGAAGCCGCCGATGACGTGGAACGCGCTCTTCATGTCGGCGACGGCGAGATCGGTGAAGTTGACCACGGCGTCGCCGATCTGGATGGCCAGGTCGACCAGCCACCCGGCCGCGTTCTCGGCCGCGCGCACCACAGCCTGGACGAGCTTGGCGGCCCCGTGCCGAATGGCGTGGCCGATGGAGTCGAACAGGTGCCCGAAGGAGAAGCTCAGCCGGGTTCCCTCCAGCCGGGCCTGCCCCGCGCCGGGGGTGTAGGTGGGCTTGCCGCCGTTCACCACCAGGGTGAAGGCCTGGGCCACCATGGTCTTGTTCTGGGCGTCGTTGCCGGCCTTGATCAGCTGGCCGAGCGCCTGGGCGGAGGCGTTGGCCGAGCCGGCGTCGGTCAGCGTGCCGAACAGCGGCGTGGTGCCGTCGCTCCTGGTGGCCCTGCTGAGCGTCGAGCCCGTCAGGGTGCCCAGGTCTCCCAGCGGGCCGGTGCCGCCCAGGAACCCGCGGACGTCGTTGTCGGCCATCACCAGCAGCGGGCTGCCGCTGGCGTTGCCGTTGGCGTCCAGCGCCTGCAGCGTGAGCACGGCGCAGTCCAGCTCGTCGGAGGGGATGCTGAAGGTGATCTCGCCCTTGACGTCGGTGGTGACGGTGAGCGGGGCGTCCGGTGTGATCGGCAGGCTGCCGCTGGGCGTCCAGGCGCCGACCGGACGGTCGGTGCTGATCCTGACCTGCGCCCCCATCACCGCGGTGCCGTTGGCGTCTCTGACCGTGCCCTGCACCCGGTACGCGGAGAAGTCGTACAGCTCCTCGCCGCTTTGGTGCACCTGAGTCTGCGTCCATCCGCTCGCGCCCAGCGACAGCACGCTCAGCGTCTCGTCGAGCCCGACCGCGAACAGCGTGTTCTGGTTCGGGTCGGTGGGGACGCCGTAGACGGCCTGCAGGTCGGGCACCAGCGGAATGGGCGTGGCCCAGGAGCCCGTCCCGTCGCTGGACAGCTCCTGGATCATCTGCAGGGTGCCGTCGGAGTCGAGCAGGTTCACGGTGTAGAGGTCGTTCAGCTGCCAGACCGCGACCGCGTTGGACGCCGCCAGGGCCACGTCGGCCACCGTGTTGTAGGTGCCGTTCTGGTCGACGAAGCCGGTGCCGCTGGCGGTCTGGAAGGCGTAGCCGGGCAGGTTGGTGGTGCTGCTGGGCGAGTTGTAGGCCCACATCAGCTCGGTCACCCCGGCGGCGCCGGCGGTGTCGATCGCGGCCTCGTTGTAGCTCAGCCCGTCCTGCGGGAAGACCGACAACAGACCCGTGCTGGTCAGGGTGAGCAAGAAGCCGGTGGGCGCATCAGTGGTCGACGTGCCGGTGGCGTCGTAGAGCACTGCGAAGTCGGTGAGCACGCCGTTGAGATCGTCCTGCTGCAGGAAATGCTGGTAGACCAGCGGCTGGTAAACCAGATCACCGGTGGGCAGCCAGCCGCCCAGCGTGGTGGTGCCCCCTTCGACGAACGTGGTCGCGAAGTACGGCGTGCCATCGCGCGAGATGCCGCCCTTCACCACGCCCTGTTCGGCCGTGCCGTCGATGCCCAGGTCGTCGTAGCTGGCCGTGACGCCCTGATCCCAGCTGGCCGGACCGTCCAGCCTGGTCAGCCAGGCCGGGTCGCCGTCGTTGGCGCCACCGGGCCAGCCGAACACCAGCAGGTAGACGTCGGTGCCGTTCGCCGCGACCGCCACGTCGTTCACGGAGCTGAACACTCCCTGCAGGTCGATCGCCTCGAAGGTCCACCCGGTCGGGCCGGTCACGTCGCGACGCAGGTGCGACAGGGTTCCGCTCGCGAACACGATCGCCTCGACCTGATTGCCGTTCTTCGGGTTGACGAACGGGTAGACGTAGTCGCCGCTTCGAATCATCAGCTCGGAGGTCATGAAGAACTCCCGGGACAATTCACTGCTGGCCTGCAACACGTACGGGGTGGCCTGGGCGGCGGCCCCGAGCCGACGCGGCCCGGGACGCACGGCGGGACCGGCCACGGCGCGGCGGGCCGCCCGGTTCGGGCCGGCCGCCGCAACGGGCGCGGCTCCGGACATGATCAGCGGCGCCAGCGCCGCCGACATACCGACCAGCCCCAGCCCGCGCAGCATGGAGCGCCGGGTGAACGCCTGCTGGCCGGCGGGTGTGGGGTTGTCGTCAACGGGAGGGGTGTTCATCGGCGGGTTCCTTTCCGGACCGTGAGAAGGGCACTCCCGGTGAGCCGACCGCTGCGGGCGGTGACCCGGTGATGCCCGGGGGTGCGGGCGCTGACCGTCTGGCCGGTCACCGTGCCGTCGGTGACGGCGATGTCGACCCGGGTGGCTGGGCCGAGGTCGTGGCCGAAGGCGTCGACCGTGTGAACGGAGTAGCTGACCGGGACGCCCGGTGCCACCGTGGTGCGGGCCGGCATCACCCGCAGCGCGACCGCCGGCCCGGACTCCACCCGGACGAAGGCGTGGTGTTCGGCGACGTGCAGTCCCGCGATCCGGGCCCCGCTCAGCGCCTCCACCCTGGCCGGGGTGGGACGGACGGCGAGAGCCGCCACGTCTCGTCCCCCGCCGTGTTGACCGACGTTGCCGTCACCCCAGCTGAACAGCTCGCCGGCGCTGGTCAGGGCGACTCCGCCACGGGCCGTCGCACCGATGTCGCGGACGTGGCCACGCGCCGAGGGCAGCGTCACGAGGGCCGGCTGCAGCCGGTTCAACCGATCGCCCACGCCCAGTTGCCCGGATGCATTGGCGCCGAAGGACAGCAGCTGATGGCGGCTGGTCAGCACCAGGGTGAAATCCTCACCCGCGGCCAGCCGCACCGGGCGGCCCCAGGCCGACTTCACGGCGATCGGGCCGCTGCTCGGCCGTCCCTGCGCGTCCAGGCCGAACATCGCCAGCCGTCCGTCGCGCAGCGCGACCGTGACGTGCCGGTTGCCGGCCGCGACCGCGAGAGCGCTGGTGCCCCTGGGCAGCTGTGCCCGCGCCGGCCTGGTCTGGGTCACCGCGCCCAGGACGGGATCGCGGCCAGCCCGGCGTCCGAGTTGACCGTAGGTGTTGCTGCCCCACTGTAACACCGCGCCGGCGGAGGTCACCACCGCCTAGATCCCGTTGCCGGCGGCCACCGCCACCGCCGAACCACTGAGGCCTTTGCGGACGCTCACCGGACGGTGCCGGTCGACCAGGCTGCCGTCACCCAGCTGGCCACGGTGGTTGCGCCCCCAGGTGAACACCCGACCCGACCGAGTGGTCGCCACCACATGGTCGGCGCCGACCGCGATCGAGGAGATCGTGGTCCCCTTCGGCAGCGCGACCCGCGTCGGGACCCAGCGCACGGACGTCGTGCCGTCACCCAACTGGCCGTACTGGTTGCCGCCCCAGGCATAGAGCTTCCCGCCCCGGGTCAGGGCGATGCTGAAGTTCACCCCTCCCTGCACGTCGACGGTCCCCTTCGGCAGCCGGAGGGGAGTGGGCGTCAGGACCCGCGCAGTGTGGCCGAGGCCGAGTCCGGCGCGCACGTTGTAGCCCCAGGCGTAGGCCGGCACGCCCCTCGGGGTGGCTGCGGTCTCCGATGGTGCGGGATCCTGGCGAACGGGTGTCATGGTCTCCACGGGTCCTCCTGGTGGTGATGAGAGGTGTGCATCAAGCGTCCGGGTGGTTCGCCTCGGCGGCCCTGTCCGAAATGTTCAGTTCGCTCGGCGCGCGCGGGATGACGGGGATCTCCAGGGCCGAGGGTGCGCCGGGTGCCCAGGCGATCGTGGCCCGGCCGGCTCCGCTTGGCCGATAGTGCGTCGGGAAGTGTCCGAACAGCGGGTTGCGCGGCTGCAGGTAGCGGCCGGCGATCAGCAGCCGAAGCCGGTCGCCGGCGTGGAAGATGGTCGCCGAGGGGCTCAAGGGGATCAGCACCTCGGCCTCCTCGCCGTCGCGCACCGGTAGTACCCTGCGGAACGCGTGGACGGGCTGGTGGGGTGCGCTGCGTTGCGGGTCGAGTTCGCGCAGGGCGAGCCGCAGCCGGCCCTGCGCGACGTGATCGCGCCCGTACCCGTACGAGCCCTCGAAGGGGACGGGCGCCCCGGACGCCCACTTCTCCACCCCGACGAACAGCCGGGGATCACGCGCCCCCAGGGTCGCCACCCGGAGCCGCAGGGTCATCGGACCGGTCAGTTCGGTGTCCTGAGCGAAGCGGTAGTCGAACGCGGCGGCGTGGCTTCTGAGGCCGAACGTCACCGTGCCGGCCGCGGTCTCGGTGTCGCTGAGCACGCCGTCCGCGCCGAGGTGGAGCCACCGCCACTGCGTGCGGCCGAGCGGCCACTCCTGCTCGTCCCGCACCTCCACCACGTGATCGCGCCGATCCCTGATCTCGAGCCGCAGGCGGGCCGGCTCGGGCGCCGGCCGGTCGCGGAGGTACCGGTCGAAGAAGGCGAGCTGGTGCTGTCGGGCGTCCTCGCCGTAGAAGGTCGCCCACTTGGGCCCGCGGTGCGCGTACGCGTGGCGATGCACGGAGGCCACCTGCTGGAAGGCTCGCATCGATCCCCCGCTGTGCAGATTGGCGTCGGAGAAGCTGGTGCACTCGAGAATCGGGACGGTGATCGCCGCCAGGTCGGGGGTGAGCGACTCCCACCAGGCGTCCCGCAACGGATGCCGCTGACGCTCGACCTCGAGGTCGGTGCTCAACCTGGCCACCCGCGAACTGAGGAACAGCCAGATCCGGGCGAAACCGTCCTCGACGACGCCGCCGGGGCTGAAGAAGTCGCGGTAGGGGTCGGTGAATCCCTCCCACGGGCAGATCGCCTTCAGCGCCGGCGGGTTGCGCGCGGCGACCTTGTACTGGGAGATGGCCAGGTAGGACACGCCCAGCATCCCCACGCGGCCGTTCGACCAGGGCTGCGCCGCCGCCCAGGCGATCACCTGGGCGATGTCGTCGGCTTCCTGGTCAGAGAACAGTGCACCGCGACCCTCGGAGCGTCCGCCGCCGCGAACGTCCAGGTTGATCACCGCGTAGCCCTGCCCCACCCACCAGACCGGGTCGGGCGCCTCCCAACTGGTCTGATCCGAGATCCGCACCGGGGCCGGCTGGTTCATGATCCGGAACTGCGGGTTGATCCGCCACCGGCGGCCCCTCCTGACCGGTACGGCGTCCTTGCCGTACGGGTGGGCCGAGAGCAGCACGGGCAGGGCGAGTTCCGGCCCGGCCGGCCGGTAGAGATTCAGCCGCAGGGTGACCCCATCGCGCATTCGCACGGCCACGTCCTGCTGCTTGAGGACGTCGGCCGGCATCGGATGGACGGACACCGCAGGCCGCCTGAACGCGGACCAGCGGTGTGCTGCGTACGCCACCCGCCCCGGTCGCCGCCAGGGCTTGTCCCGCCCGATACGAGTCACGTCCACACCTCCTTCGCAGTTGCTTTTGAATGCCATTCAAATGCTATAGAACGGCACTCTAAAACATGAACTACGATGCTGTCCATGACCAAGGACGAATCCGTCGACGCGGGCCGCCCCAGTCGCCAGAAGCAGGTCGGCGACGCCCTGCGCACCGACACCCGGGCCCGACTCCTGCAGGCCGCCGAGCGGGAGTTCGCAGCGCGGGGCTACACCGGCACCACGGTCACGCGGCTGGCCGCCGCCGCCGGGGTGTCCGTTCAGACGCTCTACCTCGCCTGGGGCAATAAGCGCGGACTGCTGCGTGGCTACCTCGAGAACGCCCTGGCGGGCCGGGCCACAACCCCCGAGGACGCCGCCGCCGGACTGGCCGGGTTGCCGCCAAAGGAACGGCTGGCCGGGCTCGCACGGCTGGTGGCCACGATCGCCGAGCGTGCCGCTCTCGGCTGGACGCTCTACCGGGACGCAGCGGTGGTCGACCCAGAGATCGCGGCCGACTGGGACGAACTGCAGCTTCTGCGTCACCGGACCTTCACCCGGATCGTGGGCGACATCCCCACGACCGCGCTGCGCGACGGCCTCAGCCGGGCCGCCGCGATCGACACCGCGTGGACGATCGCGAGCCCCGAGACGTTCGATCTGCTCACCCGGCGCCTCGACTACAGCGTGGATCAGTTCCGCGACTGGCTGGAGCACACCCTGATCGCCGCCCTGCTCGAGCCCACCGCACAACCGAGCCGGCCCTCCGGCTGAACTGGTCATTTCGGTCAGTCCCTCGCACGCCTCGCCACGGTGGGATGGCACTCGAACGGATCCGCCGGCAGGGGTGGATCGCACCGGCATCGACAGGGGAATCGCCATGAGGCTCGGCAGAGACGCACACGACGTGATCGACGGCGGGTTCTTCCGCGACAGCGATCTCGACTACGCCACCCGGGGCGTGCTCGGCCGGGCCGTTCACGGCGCCAGCGAGCTCGGCGAGGTGCTGTCCACGATCGCCCGGATCCGGGACGCGTCCGACTGGGCCGCGCAGTGGCAGTTGACGGCGGAGGCGGCCCAGCGGCAGGCCGAGCGGGCGCAGGCGGCCGGACACCGGGTCAGCGCCGGCTCCGCCTTCCTGCGCGCCGCCACCTACTGGTCGTGCGTGACCGACGGCCTGGCGGGCGAGGCCGACGAGACGGCCCTGGTCGCTGCGTTCCATGCCGGCCGGGCGGCCTGGGACGGCTTCATCGACTGCTCCGCCGGCGCCCACGTCCGGCTCGCCATCGGCTATCAGGGCAGCACCCTGCCCGGCTACCTGCTGCGGCCCGACGCCACCGGCGCGCCCCGTCCGACCCTGGTGATCACCAACGGTAGTGACGCCTCGATCAGCGACGTGTGGTCGACGATCGCCGCCGGTGCGCTGGCCCGCGGCTGGAACGCGTTCGTCTACGACGGCCCCGGACAGCAGTCGATGCTGTTCGACCACGGCACCCACTTCCGTCCGGACTGGGAGGCGGTGCTGACGCCCGTGCTGGACGGTCTGCTGGCCCGTCCGGACGTCCGCGCCGATCAGTTGGCCGGCTACGGGCTCAGCCAGGCCGGCTACTGGCTTCCGCGCGCCCTGGCCTTCGAGCATCGGCTCGCCGCGGCCGTCGTCGACCCGGGCGTGGTGGACGTCTCGACGTCATGGACCGAACACCTCAGCAAGGGCATGATCCGCCAACTCCGGGCCGGCGACCGCAAGCCGTTCAACCAGGCGATGGCGCTGGCCACCCACCTGCCGGGACTGGCCAGGACCCTGCGGTACCGGTCCCGGCCGTACCGGCACACCGACTGGTTCGACCTCTATCGCACGGTGTCCGAGTACCGTCTCGAGCCGGCCCTCGCCGCCCGGATCGAGACCCCGCTGCTGATCACTGACCCGCAGGGCGAGCAGTTCTGGCCGGGCCAGTCCACGACCCTGGCACGCCTGGTACCCGACGCCGAGCTGGCGCACTTCACGGCGGCCCAGGGGGCCGACCTGCACTGCCAGCCGCTGGGCAGGCTGCTCACCGAGAGCCGCGTGTTCGACTGGCTGGAGGAGCGGCTGGGCCTCAGCGAGTCAGTGCACCCGGGTGCCGCAGCAGGTACGCGGTGAGGTCGTGCCGCGAACGCACGTCGAACTTGGCGTAGATGTTCGACAGGTGAAAGGCGACCGCGCTGCGGGTGACGAACAGCTCGCCGGCGATCTGGGTGTAGCTGAGTCCCTTGACCAGCAGGGCCAGCACATCCCGCTCCCGATCGGTGAGCTCCGGTAGGAACTCGTCGGTGGCCGCCTCGTCCGCGACGCCGGACGGCGCGGCTGCCGCGGCCTGCAGCCGCTCGACGTACGGCACCGCCCCCAGCCTGCGGTAGCCGTCCAGGGCCTCGGCGGTCGCCTCGACGGCCTGCCGAGGATCGTCCGCCACTCCGGCCAGGTCGGCCCACATGTGCGCCCGGTAGAGCAGCAACTCGTTTCGGTCGTCGTGGGCTGCGCGCTCGAACCACACGCGGGCGGCCCGGGCATCGCCCGCCTGCCGGGCCAGCAGCCCGTGCAGCCAGGCCAGCACGGCCGGGCTGGACGGCGCGGGCAGGGCGCTGCCCGCCATGATCTCGATGCAGCGGCGGGCGACCTGCGGTCGTCCGGCCCACAATCCGAGCAGTCCGGCGTGCATCAGCAGCAATCCGTCCGCGGACCTGGCCACGATCTCGATCAGTTCGGCCACGTCGCGGTAGTCGGCGACCAGTCCGGCCACCTCATGCGAGAGTTCGCCGGCGCTGTGGACGCGCACCACCCGGGCGACCAGCAGCATCAGCCGACCTTCTGGCCACGGAGCCTTCCGGGCATTGGCCATGGCGACACCGAGGTGCCGGTCCGCCTCCGCGAAGCGGCCGAGCCCAGCATCGATCAGTGCCGCACCGAAGTCCGGCGCCCAGCGCAGCGGATCGCTCGTCGCGGACGGGACGGCGGTCGCCACCCGGGCCAGCGGCCAGTCCCCGGCGAGCCAGCGGGCCAGGGCCAGCTGGGTACGGAACTCGGTGACGTCGCGGTGCCGGACCTGCCTGCTGATCAGCGTCTCGAAGTCGTCCGCCGCCTCGCGGACGTGCAGCGCATAGACACGGTAGACGGCCCGCCAGGCCAGCAGGCCGAGGAGGCCCTCGGGGACCGTCGTGGCCCGGTCAGGCAACGACGCGAAGGCGGCGACGAGTTCCGCGTCGCCACTGGAGCGTCGACTGGCGACGAAACCCCTTGTCGGGGACTCGATCCCCCGCAGGGCCGGGTCCGGGGCAGCGGCCCCGTCGGCCAGCGCGATCTGCTCCTCGATCCGTCCGGTGTCCTGTCCGGTCAGCATCCGCAGATAGGCGCGCAGGATCGCCGCGCGGTGCCGGACGACCGGCTCGGCGGCAGCGACGTGTGCGTCGGACAGCTCCTCCAGCAACGCCATGGCCGGCCCGATGTCTCCGCCGCGGAAGTGGGTCAGTGCGACGGTGACCGTCTCGGCCGCGAACTCGGGCCGGGGCCCATCGAACGCCCGCCGCGAACCTGCCAGGGCCGCATCCCACCGGCACTCGAACAGCCGGCTCCGGCGTTGGCCGGGCTCGGGCGTGATGTCCGCTGCTGCCCGGTAGTAGTGCGCCGCCTGGCGGTAGGCGCCGTCGGCGTGAAGCGCAGCAGCCCGTTGGGCCAGCTCTGTGGCCAACGAGGCGTCGGTGACGGTGCTCGCCGCGAGCCGGTGATCCAGGGCCTCCTGCCCGCTGCTCACCGTGGCCGCCAACCGGTGCAGTTCGCGCCTGCGAGGCAGCGGGATCAGTTCCAGCACGGATGCCCTGGTCAGTGCGTGAGCGACCCGAGCCGCCAGAAGGCCGGAGCGGCTGACCTTCACCAGGTCGGCGTCCACCAGTTCCTGGAGCGCCTCATGCGGGCTCGCGCAGCCGGCGATCGTGACGATGTCGGGCAGCGCCGAATAGCCGCGACTCAGCACCGCGATCGTCTCGACCATGGCGCGAGCCTCGGCACTCAACCGCGTGAGCCGACGCCCCACCGACGACGAGAACGCGCGCGGGACGGGCCAGCGATCAGACAGCTCCTCCAGTTCGACGGCACTCAGCTCGTCCAGCAGCGACGTCAGGTACAGCGGGTTTCCTCCGGTGTGCTGCCACAGGTCCAGGATCGTCCCCTGGGTGACATCGGGACGCCGGGCTCGGACGAGGTCGGACGTCTCCTCGAGAGACAACCCGGACAGCACGATCCGGTGCGCGCGTGAACCAGACACTGTCAACTCGTGCAGCGTCAGCCCTCCGACGCCAGAACGCTGCCCGAGTGCGACCAGCACCGCGGCGCCGTCCAGCCGTCGAAGCACGAAGCCGATCGCAATCATCGACTGTTCGTCAGCCCACTGGGCATCGTCGAGGCACAGGAGCAGCGGTCCCCACCGGGTGTGTTCATCGATCCATTGGGCGAACGCACGCGCGGCCACGGCGGCGGGGGGATGTGCGAAGTCGAGTTGCACACCGAGATCCAGCAGGGTCGCGTAGGGCGCGGAGGCGATCTCCGGCTCCAAGGCGTCCACGGCCACCACGGCGAAGCCCACCGCCCGTTCGCGGCATTGCGACAGCAGCGTCGTCTTGCCACTGCCGGGCTCGCCCTCGACCAGTAGGACGGTGGGCGTTCCGGCGCGAGCCTCGGCCAGGGCGGCGTCCACCACCACGGCGTGGGCGTGGTTCAGCGGTGGCATCGGATCCTCCAGTCTTGCCAAGTCTCCCAGCGACCTCGCGTGCTGGCGGCGAGTGCGACACTATTCCACAGTTTTGACCTAGGATGACAACCAGCACTCCATCAAAATAGGGAGAAACTGTGGAAGCCGTCGTCAACGATGCGCTCGCCGAGGTCTTGAAGGGTCGGAGAGCAGCGAATCTCGAGTCTGTCACTCTCGACTTCAAGACCGTGGGCCGGTCTGTCGGCGACACCCTCAAGGACCTCGCTGAGGCCGCCATGTGCTTCGCGAACTCCCAGGGCGGGTTCATCGTCGTGGGTGTTCGCGATGACGCAAGCGGTCAGGCGGCGTTCGTCGGATCGTCGCTGGATCCGACCAGGACGGTGGGACGCATCTACGAGCTCACCGAGCCGGGCCTGATCGTCATCGCTGAAGCCATCGATTATGTCGGCACCACACTTACCTTGATCACGGTTCCGCGGAGCCCCGACATTCATCAGGTTGACGGTCGCGCGACTGAGCGCATCGCCACGTCCTGCCGATCGATGAGTGCAACCAGGATCGGCATCGTGTTGTCAGATCGACGCGGTGACGACTGGTCTGCAGAGGATTCCGGCGAACCGCTCGAGACGGTGAGCCCCGTCGCGGAGGCGATCGCCCGCGAACTGCTCGGCCAGGCCCCAGACGCCGAGCGGGCCTCATGGGCCCGGCTTCCCTGGCCGGACGTGTGCCGACGCTTGGGAGTGGCGAGCGACGGGAACTTCACCAACGGCGGCGCCCTGCTGTTCACCGATGCCGGACGAACCCACGCCCAATACATCCGCCGGGCAGCGAACTCCGGCCTGCTCGCGGCCAACGACTCCATCCGCGGCTCCGGTGTGAGCGCGATCCGTCGCTGCCTCGAGCTGATCGAGAGCCGGGTCGAACGAACAGCGATCCTGACCTCTGGCGGGCAGCAACTGCTGATCGGCGAACTGCCCGACGTCGCCGTGCGCGAGGCCGTCGTCAACGCCTTCATGCACCGTGACTACCGCACCCCCGAGGTCATCCAGCTTGAACACACCGCCAGTCGACTCAGGATCACCTCCCCCGGGGGGTTCGTGCCGGGCGTCACAGTCGACAACGTGCTCACCGTTTCGTCCCGGTGCCGCAACCTCGCCCTCGCTCAAGCGATTCGCGCCTTGGGCCTGGCGGAGTCCGCGGGTGTGGGGGTGGATCGCATGTATGCCTCAATGACGGCCATCGGTCACCAACCGCCGTCCTTCTCCACCGATGAGCTGACCGTCGCGACCTCGCTGCAGGGCGGGCCACCCAACGAACCCGTCGCCCGCTTCGTCGCAGGTCTTCCCGAGGACCGCCGAGGCGACCCTGACACACTCCTGATCCTGACCTACCTACTGGACCACCGAACAACGACTGCCGCCCGCATGAGTCGGCTCATGCAGAAGTCAGAGACGGAGAGCGAAGCCAAACTGCTCGAGTTGTCGGCACCCGGCGGCGCGCTCGTCGAACGGACAGCAGACACAGCGAGAAGCAAGCGCGGTGAATACCGCCTGGTCGGTGACGCCATCCGTGCGCTCGGCCCGGCAATCGCCTACCGGGCCAGGTCGGGCGACGACACCGACCGCAAGATCGTGACGATTGTCGCCGAAGCGGGAACAATCACCGGACGGATTGTGCAGACAATGTTCGACGTCCAACCCGCGACAGCCTCCCGCATCCTGTCCGACCTCGTCGACCGAGCGATCCTCGCCAAGACCAGCAAAGCCACCCGCGGACCAGGAGTCACCTACGGACCAGGACCCACGTTCCCGGCCAGGCACCGCCGGCACCAAGACCCCACCCCCGACGATCCGACACTCCTCGACACCTGAAACCCGGTCGAGTGCATCGTCACCTGCAGTCCGAGCCCCGGAGCTATTTGCGCTTGTCAGCAGCATAGTCACGGCGTTCGCGGTAGCGCCCGCTTTCGTAGCGGGCTGCATCACCGCAATTGCCCCGGCAGCCGTTCAGGTCGGATCGCCGACGTTCTCACACGTCCGCGCGAGGGCCGTATTCGAACAGAAGACCGGCACCAACTGAGACCGGAATTGAGACCATTATTGAGACCACCGGCCGATCTGGAGCCGAAAACGCCCCTCCCGAGCGAACTCGGGAGGGGCGTTTCCCCTTGTCAGAGCGGAGGTGGCGAGATTTGAACTCGCGATCGGGTTGACCCCGAAACCCGCTTAGCAGGCGGGCGCCATAGACCGGACTAGGCGACACCTCCTCGACCGAGAGTCGAGCCTACTCCAGGCGGCGCGACGGCGGCAAAGCGGGGGCCCTGAGCCACTCTCAAGGGGAGCACGAGGCCTCGAGCTGGATTAGTGGAGTCAACTACTACACTCGGCGTGTCTCAAAACGGAAATAGAGGATCCAGATGCCCGAGCCCAAACGCGCGCACCCCGAACCAGCGGACGATGCGTCCATAGACGGCGCGCCCACAGACGACGCCGGCGGCGAGGCTCCGCGACGGGTCGCCGGGCACGGACGGTTCCGCTGGGCGGTGCTCTGGACGGCGCTGGGCGCGCTGATTCCCGGTCTCGGGCTATGGCACGCCGGCCGCAAGGCCGCGGGCGCCACCGTGATGGGCCTGTTCGCCGCGCTGCTGCTCGGCGGGGTCTACCTGGCCACCATCGGACGAGAACGCGCCATCGCCCTCGGCACGAATGTGGACGTGCTGAACGGCGTCGCGATCGGACTGCTGGTGTTGGGCGTGATCTGGGTCGGCGTCATCGTCACCACGCACCTGGCGCTGCGTCCGGTAGAACCTTCCGGCACGCAGCGGGTGCTCGGCGGCCTGCTGGTCGGCGTCCTGTCCCTCGCTGTGGCCACCCCCCTCGCGGTCGGTGCCGAATACTCCAACACCGCCGCGACCACACTGAGCACGATCTTCGGCGACGGCAGCGACCCGGCCACCACCCCGTCCACCGGGCCCGGCGCGACCACCGCTGCCGATCCCTGGGGCGATAAGGACCGCATCAACGTGCTGGTGATCGGCGGCGACTCCGGCACCAACCGCGACCCCGCATTGGGCCTGCGGGCGGACGCAGTGATGATGGCGTCCATCAACACCCACACCGGCGCCACCACCCTGTTCTCACTGCCGCGGCAGACGGCGCGCATTCCGTTCCCCGCCGGCTCGCCGCTGCACAAGCTGTACCCCAACGGTTTCTACGACGGAGTCAGCGGCAACAACGCCGAGTACTTTCTCAACGCCATGTATAACAACATCCCGCCGCGGCTGGAGAAGGGCGCCCTCGGTGACAACGTGAAGAACGTGGGCGCCGAGGTGATGAAGATCGGCGTCGGCGAGGCGCTCGGGCTCGGCAAGGCCGACTACTACGTGATCATCAACATGGACGGGTTCAAGTCGTTCATCAACGCCCTCGGTGGCGTCACGCTGAACGTGAACTACCGCATTCCGCGCGGCGGCAAGACCTCCGAGAACATTCCGCCGAAGTCGTGGATCGAGCCCGGCCCGAACCAGCACCTGGACGGTCGGGACGCCCTGTGGTACGCCCGCGGCCGCTACCACGTCACCGGATCTGACTACAGCCGCATGGAGCGGCAGCGCTGCGTGATCAACGCGGTGGTGCAGCAGGCCAAGCCCGAGGTGGTGCTGGCCAACTTCGAGAAGATCGCCTCGGCCGGCGCCAAGACGATCCAGACCGACATTCCGCGCAGCAAGCTGCCCGCCATGATCGACTTGGCCCTGAAGGTGAAGAACACCAGCCTGCACAGCGTCGTGTTCCAGCCCGGCGTCGCCGGCTGGGTCAGCGCCAACCCGCCGTGGCCGGCCGTCCAGCGCCGGGTGCAACAGGCCCTCAAAGAAGCGGACGAGGCCGAGAGCGCCCGCACCGCGAGCCCGACGGCCGACCCGTCCGTCTCGGCCAGTGCATCGGCCTCACCGAAACCGACCAAGTCGAGCACGACTTCGTCCGGCAAGACGGACAACCTCAAGGACGCCTGCGCCTACCATCCGGTGAACGACTGACACCTCACCCGCGCCCAGCCCGGTGGGCATCCGCTACAGCTGCGAGGTGTAGCCGCGGCTGGCGTCCAGCCGGCGCACCAGGTCACCGGTCAGGTGAATGAGCTCGGCGGTCACGCCGCGTTGGCTGACCAGCCGCACCCGGTGCTCATCGCCATGGTGGATCACCAGGGTGGTGGGTGACTGGGTGAGCTTGGTGACGTCCGACCAGTCGCCCTGCTCGTGGGCGTCCGGACCGTCGATGGTGTAACCCTCATCGGTGAGCTCGACGCGCACGCGCATGCGGCGCCAGGTCGTCCAGGCCACCACGCACAGCGCAACCGCGCCCGCCAGAGCGATCCAGCCGATCACGCTCAGCACCGGCGACAGCCGAGCGGCCGAGGCGGTCACGATCACTGCCGCGCCGACCACCGCCAGCAGGGCCGCCAGCCCGAAGGCGCGCAGCGGCAGGGGTGGGGTGAGCACATGAAGACGGGACGACACGCGGCGAGGGTGGGATTCGAACCCACGGAGCGTTTCCGCTCGGCCGCTTTCAAGGCGGCTGCACTAGTCCACTATGCGACCTCGCCCAGCGCTCCATCCTAATGGTTGTCCGTGGTGGTCAACGCCGGTCCCGCATGCCAGGGTGGAGACATGCGCGCGATAGTGTCCAACGGCTTCGGCGGCCCGGACGTCCTTGAGTTGACCGACGTACCCGACCCCGTCGTTGGCCCCGGTGAGGTGCTGATCGAGGTGGTGGCCTCGGGGGTGAACCGGGCGGATCTGCTGCAACGCCAGGGCCACTACCCGCCACCGGACGGCATCAGCGACATCATCGGCCTCGAGGTCTCCGGACGCATCGCCGCGCTCGGTGAGGGCGTCGACGGCTGGCAGCTGGGCGAGGCCTGCGTGGCTCTACTGGCCGGCGGCGGCTACGCCGAACTGGTGGCGGTACCGGTGGGTCAGGTGGTGCGTCCGCCGGACGGCATCGACCTGGTCACCGCCGCCGGGCTGATCGAGGTGGCGGCCACGGTGGCGTCCAACCTCACCCGGGTGGCGCTGACGCCGGGCGAGATCTTTCTCGTGCACGGCGGCACCGGCGGCATCGGCAGCTTCGCGATCCAGTACGCGGTCGCGCTGGGTGCGCGGGCGTTCGCGACCGCCGGCACCCCCGACAAGTTGGCGCTGTGCCGCGACCTCGGCGCCGAGGCGGCCTTCGACTACCACGACGACTGGCTCGGCGCGCTCAAGGGTGCCACCGCGGGCCACGGGGCCGACGTGATCCTGGACGTGATCGGCGCCAAGTACCTGGACCTCAACGTGGATGGGCTGGCCGATGACGGACGGCTGGTGGTGATCGGCATGCAGGGCGGACGCAAGGGCACGCTCGATCTGGGCAAGCTGCTGGCCAAACGCGGCCTGGTGACGGCGACCAGCCTGCGCGGACGTCCGCTGGAACAGAAGGCGGCGATCTGCGCCGAGGTGGCCCGCACCGTGTGGCCGCTGTTCTCCAGCGGCACGATCCGTCCGGCACAGGAGACCCGGTTCCCGATCGCCAGCGTGCGTGCCGCCCATGAGCATCTGGCTTCGGGGGACGCGGTCGGCAAGCTGGTGCTCACCTGGTGACCGGCCACGATCGACGGCGCGTCCGGCCGCACAGCGACGTCACCCTGCAGCAACTCGACGGGGAGGATTGGGGTGATCCGCCACCGGATGCCACCTACCTGATCCGCACCTGCCATCGGCTGCGCCGGCAGCCGTTGGAGTTGTTCGACGCCGAGGATCTGCGGATCATGATCGGCCAGCGGTTGAGCCTGTCGGTGCTGATCCCGCTGGCGCTGGACGTGCTCGAGCGCGACCCGGCGGCCGGCGGCGACATGTATGAGGGGGCCCTGCTCGACGCCGTGCAGGCGGCCGCCGAGACGCGGGCGGACGACCCGGCGTGGGCCGAGCGGCTCCGCGCGATCATCGAGCGGGTGTCGATCGAGCCCGTCTAGCCTCGTCATCCCTCGATTGCCCAATCAAGCCAGCCGGTGGTCGAGATCCCGGCGTCCGCCGGGATGACGGGGTGCGCCGGGATGACGGGGTGCGAAGTCAGGAACGCCAGGTGTGCCACAGCCGGGCGTACTCGCCGCCCTGTTCGAGCAACTCGGCGTGGGAGCCAAGCTCCGCGATCCGGCCGTCGATCACCACCGCGATCCGGTCCGCGTCGTGGGCCGTATGCAGGCGGTGCGCGATCGCGATCACCGTGCGTCCCTCCAACAGCGCCGCCATCGACCCCTCCAGGTGACGCGCCGTGCGCGGGTCGATCAACGAGGTGGCCTCGTCGAGCACCAGGGTGTGCGGATCGGCCACCACGAGCCGGGCCAACGCCACCTGCTGCGCCTGCGCCGGGGTGAGCTGCGTGCGTCCGTGGCCGAGCATGGTGTCGAGCCCGTTCGGCAACTTCTGCACCCAATCGAGGGCATCCACCGCGCGTAGTGCGTCGAGCACCGCCGCGTCGCCCTGCTCGGGCGACAGCTGGTGGTCGCGGGCCAGCACGATGTTGTCGCGGACGGTGCCCACGAACACGTGATGCTCCTGCGTGACCAGCGCCACCTCGGTGCGCAGCACGTCCAGCGGCAGGGTCATCAGCTCGACCTCGCCGACCCGGACGGTGCCGGTGCGCGGCCCGTTGATGCCGGCCAGCAGCCGTCCGAGCGTCGACTTGCCCGACCCGGACGGTCCCACCACGGCCAGCCGCTCCCCCGGCGCGAGGTCGAGATCGATGCCGTGCAGCACGTCGCGGCCCTCGCGGTAGGCGAAGCGCAACTCGCTGCCCACCAGATGCTCATCGACCGGACGAGCCGCGCCCGGCACCCGATCCTGCGGCACCTCGGCGATGCCGAGCAGTCGGGTGGTGGCCGCGAGGCCGATCTGCAGCCGGTCGGCCACCTGGATCATCCGGTCCAGCGGCTCCACCAGTTGCTGCACATAGATTGCGGCGGCGGTGATCTGGCCGATCGTCACCCAGTCGTTGGCGTAGCCCCAGGTGCCCAGCACCACCACCGCGACCAGCGGCAGCTGGTAGCTGGCGTCCAGAAAGATGAACAGCAGGTTGCGCAGCGTCATGGTGTACCGCTCGGCCTGGTTCGACACCGCGATGTCGTCCTCGCCGATCTGGATCCGCCGCCCGTGCAACCCCAGCGCCTCGACCGTGCGAGCCCCCTCGACGGTCTCGGTCATGGTCGAGTTGATCTGCGAATAGGTGCCCGACTCGGTGATGTAGCCGGGCATCGCGCGCCGCAGGTACACCCTTGTCACCAGGACCAGCACGGTGATCGACACCACCAGCGGCAGC
>RRZU010888969.1_pt1 | contig 30246 bp, 24 predicted proteins | sample 2165561 | NCBI WGS metagenome assembly RRZU01 (sample SAMN10456909, study PRJNA506462) | wastewater metagenome | isolation source: wastewater sludge | place: USA: Moscow, Idaho | reverse complement strand
GCAATGAAGCAGTGTTTGGGGCGCCGTATCGGTAAATGGCAGTGCCGCAAGAGCAAAGAGAAGTAAGGACAATCGCCGAGAAGCTTGATGCCGCAGGTTTTACGCTGTAGTGTGAAAGCATAAAAAGACCGCCCTAAAGGGCGGTCTTTTTGTATCGAGTATTGAAGCTAAGAGTTTTGGGTGCGCATTAGCGCGCCTCAGCGTTATTCAAACAGGTCAAGCAGGCTGCTGAAGCCATTGATGTTGTCGATGGAGGCGTCGCCTTTGTGGACGCGAAGCTTTTTATATTTGGCATCCGTACCTTCATCGTTGAGTTTCGCGGCATAGAAGGTCAGTCCACCATCTTTTACCAGGCAGAGGGTGGTGCCGTTTTCCGCTTTTTTGCGAGATTTTAGTTTGTCGGCGTTTTTAGTCAGCATGAAGTTTGAAAGTCCCAGTCCATTTGCCGTTTTATAGGCAGGTGAGGAACTTTCTATCTCTTTAACCTTGCCGGATACGAAGATTACCCTTATTCCGCGTCCGGGAAGGCTCTTGTTGTAGCTCCATATTTCCGCTGATTTTTCCGCCAGCAGAGATTTTCCGCCTATTTGAGTGAACTCTTTCCCGTCAGGGCGGCCTAAGAGATTCTTTACTCCCTCTTTGCTGTCACCTAGACGAACAACTCCCAAAGATTCACCGGGAACGATGACAAACTTTTGGTCTGTCGGATAGCCTAGCATCGCTTTGGCAGCTGCGGCACCGTGTTCGCCGCGCTTGTCTTCCGGCGCGAGCTTGGTAAAGCTGTCAAAGGCGGATATGGCCTCTTCCCAGGCAGAGAGCTTCATCAGCTCTCTCGCCGCCGCATAAACTTCCTGCGGCTCTTTTTGCAGCTGAGAAATTTTCAAAAACGCTTCAATTGAGGTCTCGCGGTCTTTGAGGCTGAGTCCCGCTTTTGACATGAAACTCCAAACTTCCAAGTTTTTATGGTCTCTTTTGGCGGCATCTCTTAAGACTATCAGAGCCCGTTCATACTCGCCTCTTTCCATGTAGAGCCAGCCTAGGCGCAGCAGCGCCTTGACGTCGTGGGGCATCATCTTAAGATGTTCTTCATAGCGTGATACGGCTTCATCTTTTTTGCCGGTCATCTCCAGGCAATAGGCAATTTGATAAAGCACGTCTTTGCGTTCAGGACGCAGCTTAAGCACCTTTAGGTAGAGGGCCCCTGCCTCCTGATATTTTTCCTGCTTCATCAGCGAGGTTGCTCTTTGGTGATATTTTTCGGGAAGAACATTGGTGCGGTAGTACCAAAAAGTGCCGCCGACAAAGGCCAGCAGTACGATAATGGCGATGGCAAAGAACACTGAGCGCGGCACGGGCGGGCGCGGCTCTTTTTTAAGAGCCCACTGACGCTCTTCATCTGTGGCGCCGATTTGCTCCTCCGGGACTATCTCCGGGCAGGTGACTTTTTTATCTATATTGTTGTTATTAATTTCAGACATTTATAAGGACACGTTCCTCTCTTTATATAAGCACGTAAAGATGCGGGAATTGAAATATAATAAACTCATACTCACTAATTTTACCAGATATAAGCCCTTTTGCTATGGAAATTTTACCTTAAAAGAGATAATCTTTATAGACGATATAAAAACAACGGAGGAATCTTCTTGCAGCTCCCATTCAGAGATATAGAAATAGACGATGTAAAAATTTACATGGAACACTGGACGCAAACAGACCAGCGCGCCTCTGACTACAGTTTTCCCATATTATGGGGCTGGTCTGAGGGAGCATACGGCTACCAAGCGGCACCTGACAGCGAGACCGGTCTTTACTGGATCAGGCAGACAATTCCCTCAATCTACAACTTAGCTCCCATCGGCAACTGGCATCGGGACAACTGGGCAGAGCTTTTGGAGGAGAGATACGGCAAAGAGGCGGAATTTTGCCTAGTGCCGGAGAAGCTGCTTAACATTTGGCGGTCACAGTTCGGCGACAAGCTCAAGGTTGAGGAAGACCGGGGTAATTGGGAATATCTCTACAATATCAAAGATTTAGCCACTCTTTCGGGCAATAAATATATGAAAAAGAGAAACCGCGTCAACCAATTCCGCCGCACTTACAACTATACCTACAAAAGCATCAACAATGAAATCGCCGCCGAAATCACCGACTTTCAGCAGGTATGGTGTCAGGCAAACCACTGTGCGGAAACTCCCGGCCTGGTGCAGGAAAACCATGGCATTCAACGCATTTTGCAGAACTGGGACAGAATCCCCCACCTACGCGGGGGCGTCATCTTTGTCGGAGACGAAATCGCCGCCTACACCATCGGCGAACTCTCAGGCGACATGATTGTTGTTCACTTTGAAAAAGCCAGTTTGGAATACAGCGCCGGCTATCAGGCGATTAACAAGGAATTCCTCTCTCACATGCTCCAGGAGCACCCTGAGCTGAAAATCGCCAACCGTGAAGAGGACATGAACGACCCAGGCTTGCGAGAGGCGAAAATGTCCTACCACCCATGCGGTTTTATCAAAAAATACCGCGTCAAAGTCAGCCTTTAGCTGTTTTTTGCCGCAGCGGCGATAAAGAGCCGCGTCCGAAGTTTTTTGAGCAAGAGCCGCCAATCGCTGCCCTTGCGCTAAGAACAGCGATTGGCGGCTCTTGCCTCTGCGGTTATCGTTATATTATGATATGGCGATTGCGGGCGTTTAATGTTAGAATCTTGCAGGCAAGAGTCTCTCTTTGGGAGGTAACATCATGAAAAAATTAGCGATGGCAATAATCGCAATAGGAGTGATCGTATTGGCATGTGCGGGAAATGAAGCAGAAGCAAAGGCGAAACGTCAGGTAGCGACATTTGATACCACAATGGGCACCTTTAAGATCGAGCTCTACAACGACCTCGCCCCGAAAACGGTGAAGAACTTCACCGACCTCATCGGCAAAAAGTATTATGACGGCATTATCTTTCATCGGGTAATCGATCAGTTTATGATCCAGGGCGGCTGCCCCCTCGGAAGAGGTACGGGCGGACCGGGCTACACCATCGACGATGAATTCGGCAAAGGTCTGAAACATGACAAGCCGGGCGTCCTCTCAATGGCGAATGCCGGCCCCAACACCGGCGGCTCACAGTTCTTCATCACCCTTGTTCCCTGCCCTTGGCTTGACGGCAAACATGCCATCTTCGGACATGTAATCGAAGGCATGAACGTCATCGAAGCCATTGGCAAAGTTCCCACCGATTCACAGGACCGCCCCTTGAAGAAAGTTATCATGGAGAAGGTCACAGTAAAATAAACCTGCGAACTGTAAACAAACAGCGCAGCCTCCAGCAGGAGGCTGCGCTGTTTGTTTTTTTACAAAAGCGTCGGTGCTGTATTCCGCACCGACGCATAACACAACAACGTTTCAAGCCGCTGTTTCATCAAAATGTGTGATACGCCGGCCTTTCTAGCGTTAATCAACACACGGATATCTTTATAACCGATAATCCGCTCATAACTGTTGAAATCATACCGTGCTGCCGTAAATTGGCATCATTTGCCAACCTCGGCAAAACGCGCTACATCATCGGCACAGTGACAATGCCGTTTTTAATCAAAAAGGCGGTCACGACAGAGACTACCAGCCAAAGCAAGAGCGCCATCAACAGCGGCTTGATACCGATTTTCTTAAGTCCGGGACGGCTCAGCCCGCCGCCGATAAGAAAGAGCGTGCCCGTCATCATATGCTTTCCCACTGTCGCACCGAAATCAAAAGCTGATTCAAAGGAGGGCAATACCATGCGCAGAGCCGCAGCGGCGAGAAATCCCACCAAAAACCACTGGAAAGGCGCTTTGGTATTCGTTTTATAAATTTTGCCGCCAACAAAGGCCAGAGGCAAAATCCACAGCGCGCGCGTCAGCTTTACGGTCGTAGCAATAGCCAGAGCCTGAGAACCGAAGATTGCCGCCGCACCTACCACGCTGCTTGTATCATGAATAGCCAAAGCCGACCACAGACCAAACTGCCCTTCTGTCATCGCCAAAAACTTGCCTAAAGGCGGGAAAATAATCAGAGCCACGCCATTGAGCAAGAAGACAACCGCCATAGCAACCGCCGTCTCCGCCTGTGCTGCACCGATTGAAGGAGCCATTGCCGCGATGGCGCTGCCGCCGCAAATAGCCGTTCCCGAACTTATCAGTACCGCGAGATTCTTCTCCACATGAAAACTCTTCGCCAAAATCATTCCAAGACAGACAGTGGCAGTGATGGAAATCATCGTCACCCACACAGAAGAAAGACCCACACGCAGCACAACATTAAGCTGCATGCCAAAGCCCAGCATAATTACCGCCAGCTGCAGCAGCTTCTTTGACATCTTACCGGTCGCGGCGGCCAGCGGATTGCCCACAGTCAGACCGATAATCGCCCCAATAGCCAGCCCTAAAGCGGGATTTTTGGAAACCAGCGAAAGAACCAGCGCGGTGATATACCAAAACCAAATATTTTCCGTAATTTTTCTAAATAAATTCTCCATAACGTGCCTCCGACATTGCTGATTTTTCTTGATTCTAGACAGCTTCAGTGATAATATCAAATTATATAATTTTATAAATATATAAATTTTACTTATAGATAGGTGAGGCTATGCTCAACAGCAAACTAGAAACCTTTCTCATCCTCTGCAAGCTGCAAAACTTCTCCAAAACGGCGGAGCATCTGCACATTACCCAGCCCGCGGTCTCGCAGCACATCAAATTTCTCGAAGAATACTACAGCGGCAAATTGTTCTCCTACAGCGGCCGCAAATTCTCTCTGACAAAGAGGGGGCAGATGCTGTACAATTTTACCGAGGCGATGTTTGCGGACAGCGAACACATTCGTAAAATCCTCTCCCGCGGCGACTTTGAGGCGCCCTCTGTCTCCTTCGGCGCCACCAAAACCATCGGTGAATACGTCATGCCGCCCTTGATCGCCGCCCTGCTGGCGCGTTATCCCGAGGCAAAGGTGAAAATGCTGGTGGACAACACCGAAGAGCTATTTTTGAAAATGCGCGACGGTGAGTTGGATTTCCTCATCATCGAGGGATACTTTAAAAAGACCGACTTTTGCGTTGAGCTGTTCAGCACGGAAGAATTTATCGGGTTATGCTCCCCCGATTCGCACCTCGCGCAAAAATCTGTCTCGCTGGAAGAGCTGACTAAGGAACGGCTGATATTGCGCGAAAGCGGCTCAGGCACCAGAGACATTTTCTCTCACCTGCTCAGCGAATATAACATGAGCACGGAAAGTTTCGCCGGCGTCTGCGAGATAAGCAACATGAGGGCCATTAAAGAGCTGGTGGCGGCAAATATGGGAATTACCTTCATGTACCGCGCGGCAGCGGAAGAAGAGATAAAATCGGGCAGAATGAAGATAATCGACCTGCCCGGCATCACCATGAAGCATGAATTCAACTTCGTCTGCACACAAAACAGCGTCAACAGCGAAGAATACTTTTCCCGGTTCAATTTTTTCAAAGATGTCAGATTCGCTAATTCAAACTAACGGAGGGATTCCATGAAAACCATCATAAAAAACGGCACGCTGATTTTTGCCGATGAAAGCCTCAACTGCGACCTTGTCATGCAAAACGGTAAAATCACCGCCATCGGCTGTAATCTCAGAGACGAAGCGGCAGAAGAAGTTGACGCCAGCGGCAAGCTGGTGCTTCCCGGCGCTATCGACCTTCATACACACTTGGCGATGCCCTTTTGCGGCACCTGCTCCGCCGACGACTACTTCAGCGGCACCAAAGCGGCGGCCTGCGGCGGCACCACCACCGTATTCGATTTCGCCGGACAAGAGGCGGGAGAAAGCTTCAGCGACTGCTTTAAACGGCGCAATGCCTTGGCGCAAACTCAGGCCTGCGTGGACTACGCCTTTCACCTGGGAGTAACAGACATCGGCGGTACTCTGCTCGGTGGCATGGAAGAGTGCGCCGCCTTGGGCGTCACCTCCTTCAAAGCCTACATGACCTACGACTTCTCTCTCGACGACGGCGAACTGCTGCGGCTATTTCAAAAGTCGCGCGAGTGCGGTACTCTCGTGGCATTGCACGCCGAAAACAAAGAAATAATTCGTACGAGAATTGCGGAATATCTGGCTCAAGGCAAAGTTGACCCATGGTATCACTATCTTTCGCGCCCTGAATTTGTTGAAGAGGAGGCTGTCAGCCGCGCTGTGCAAATCGCCTGCGCCGCCGAAGCACCGCTCTACATCGTCCACCTCTCATCAAAAGGCAGCCTGGAAACCGTCACCGCAGCCCGCGACAAAGGACTGCCCATCTATGCGGAAACATGCCCGCAATACCTCAACTTCACCAATGATGTCTACAAACGCGCTGACGGACGCAACTTTGTCTGCTCCCCCCCCATCAAAGGACAGGAATCACAGAACGCTCTATGGGATGGGCTGCGCCGCGGCGATATCCAAACCGTAGCCACGGACCACTGCCCCGTGCAGAGCTACGAAAAGGCATGGGGCGACAAAGATTTCACCAAAATCCCCAACGGCTGCCCAGGAGTGGAAAACATGTACCCTTACATGCTCTCACAGGCCAACAGAGGGGTCATCTCCTTCAATAAGGCTGTAGAGGTATGCGCGTCAAATGCGGCAAAAATCTTCGCCTGCGACAGCCTCAAAGGTTCATTAGCCCCGGGAAAGGACGCCGACGTTGTCGTCTATGACCCCAACATTGAAGTGACCGTCAAAAATGAAAACATGCACGGACGCGGTGACTACACCATCTGGGAGGGAGTTAAGCTTTTGGGCTACCCTCAGACCGTCTACAGCCGCGGCAAAGCGGTCTTTGAAAAGGGAATTTTCACCGGACAGCAGGGCGAAGGACGTTTTGTCCCCTGCGGCAGGATAAAAATATAACAGTCCGCGCCCGTGACGCGAGCGGCGCAGATAATCAGCGGTTCACTAACGAAACGCCAAATAGCAAACCCACATAATAACAAACGTGCCGTCCGCTGATTATAAGCAGAGAGCCGAAATCTATGATTTCGTGCGAATCGCTTAGTTTGTTCTCCAGGTGTGCCGATCACAAGCAAGCGCGCTGCATCGGGCGCGAAGGCGTATATTAATACGTCGAAGCGACAGATGCGGCGCGCTTGTGAAGTAAGCGGCGCAGATAATCAGCGGCTCACTAAAATATTCCGCAAAAAAAGTTGCCACAATACCTAGTTCCATGCTAGACTATTATTTGCCGTGCGGACCCGTAGCTCAGTTGGATAGAGCGACTGCCTCCTAAGCAGTAGGTCATCAGTTCAATTCTGGTCGGGCCCGCCATTTTCAATGTGAGCAATACCAACAGCCCCGCATCGTCAAGATGCGGGGTATTTTTCTCCCAAGACCCCCTCACAGAGGAAATCTCAGAAAGCTTTTATATTTTTTATATTTAAATCTCGAAAAACTTCCCACAAGCAAAATCGCCGCGATGTCACGACAATTCAATATAAGGCAAGCTTAAACATCCAAGCTGCACGCCTTTTAAGTCCGTTTTGCCGCCGTTACGGCAGCGAAAAGATGGACGTATCGCAGCGACGCCTTCCTGCGTGAGGTTTCAATTACATAAAGTGGGAGCGTCGGCAAATCAACGCAGGTAAGAGAACTTTCGTGCAGGCACACTTCGGCTCAGGAAAAATACCTTCCGCAGCTATATAGACCGGCAAAATATCACCGCACCGCACGGCTGGCGTCAAGCTTGCGGCTTTTGCAATGCCTTTCAAACGGCTCGTTTTCCAAAAAATAAAGGACGCTTGCCAATTGCGGCAAGTGTCCTTTTGTTTTTTTGCGGGGCTGTTATCAATACGTAGGAGCAACAGATGCCGCCTGCCTGTACGGCTAGCGGCGCATGTAACCGACGGCTGCCTATCCTATATTTTGGGGATCTGCTACTCCCGTCCCTCTCTTAAGAAGGGGATACTGAGGGAGGCGGGGGCGTTGAGCAGGCGGCCCTTGGATTTGACGGAGACGGCGATGAGGACGATGATGGTCATCAAATAGGGCAGTGTGAGCAGCAGCGAGACGGAGACGGTTGAGCCCATTGCCTGCATTCTCAGCTGCAGAGCCTCGACGCCGCCGAAGAGGTATGCGCCAAGAGCCGCCTTCCAGGGATTCCACATGCCGAAGATTACCAAAGCCACGGCAATCCAGCCTCGTCCTGAGGTCATGCCCTCAATCCACATCTGCGCATAGACCACCGAGAGGTAGCCGCCGCCGATGCCGGCCAAGCCGCCGCCTAAGATGCAGTAGAAGTATCTGATGGAAGATACGGGCAGCCCCATGGCGTCAGCCGCGCGGGGATTTTCTCCGACAGCCCTCATGTTCAGCCCCGGTCTGGTGCAGTAGATGAAGAGGCAGAGCAGCACAATGAGCAAGTAGGAGAGGTAGACCATGGCGTTGTGCTGAAAAAATATCGGCCCGAGGAAGGGGATTTGTGAAAGCACGGGAACATTCATCTGCGCGAAGCCGGTGATCGTCTGACCGATGGAGGTGCGCCCCATGAGCGCGCTCAGCCCATAGCCCGCGAGCACCATCGCCAGCCCGCTGACGACTTGGTTGCACATCATGGTGATGCAGAGAAAGGCGTGAATGACAGTAATCAAACAGCCGGCGCCAAAAGCTGCCAAGATGCCAAGCCAAGGGTCGCCGGTGGCCTTTGTCACCGCAAATCCGGCATAGGCTCCTACGAGCATGATGCCCTCCAGTCCGAGGTTCATAATCCCCGCCCTTTCGGTGATAACCTCACCGAGCGTCGCATAGAGCACCGGTGTGCCGCTGCGTATCGCCGCCGAAAGTATTACCGTAAGCAGCTCCATTATTTTTTCTCCTCCTGCGTTGGTGTGACACAGCCCCCATTTATGGAGCTCTGTTTATTGCCGTCTTTTGCGGGCGCATTTGTCGCGCCGACATGGACAAGGGATATTTTAAAGTGTGAGACAGTCTCCGCCGCAAGCAGCGAAAAGAGGATCAGCCCCTGCAATATTTGCAGACTAGCGAGAGGCAGCCCCATGACGACTTGCAGCGTGTCGCCGCCCACCAGAAGCACCCCCATGAGGAACGCCACGAGGGGGACGTAGAGAGGAGAGAGCCGCGCCAGCCAGGCGACGAGGATTCCCGTGTAGCCGTAGCCCATGGAAAAGCCCCTGACCATTCTGCCGTAAAGCCCGGCCATTTCGCTCATTCCCGCAAGCCCGGCAATAGCACCGCCGATGAAGGTGACAACCAAGATGTTTCTGCCGATGTTTATTCCCGCATAGCGCGCGCCCCTGGGGTTTTGCCCCGTTACGGCGATTTCATAGCCCCATTTGCTGTATTTTAAGACGATGTGCAGCAGCACCGCCGCTCCCAGAGCGATAAAGAGCCCCCCGTGTATTCTGGTGTTGAAGAAGGTCCAAAAGCGTGCGGCTTCGGGAAAGGTGACTGTAAAGGGAAAGCCCATGCTCATGGGATCTTTCCAAGGTCCGTAGATAAAGTATTCACTGAGGTTTATCGCCACATAGTTGAGCATTAAAGTGACGATTGTTTCGTTGACATTCCAGCGCTCCTTGAGAAATCCCGCCGCCATGCACCACAGCCCGCCTGCCGCCGCCGCGGCCGTAAGCATGAGAAAAAACATCACGACACTGTTGTCGATAAAGAGGTAGCGCACCACGCCCGCAGTAGCAATGGCTCCCAAGCAAAGCTGACCTTCTGCGCCAATGTTCCACAGTCCCATTCTGTAGCAGACAAGTCCGCCTAGGGCCGTAAGGGTTATCGGCGTGGCTTTGACGACAATCTCACTCAAGCCGTAGCCGCTGCCAAGAGCTCCCTTGATTACTTCGGAATATGCCTTAACCGGGTCCACTCCCAAACAAACGAAGAGCAAAGCCCCTGCGGTCAGACCGGCGATAACTGCGGCTATCGGCACAACCACATTAACCCATTTAGGGGTATAAAGCCTCGGTTCAAATTTTAGACGAATCATTATTAAACCTCCGTATGTATGCTCAGTGGGAATATTATATCATCAACTCTTATTGATAGAATTTGTTAAGATCGCTCCGCAGTTGATTTTTTCGCAGATTTTTCCTTAACTGAGATGCCACGTGCCAAGAAAAGCTGGAAGTTATTACTATACTGTGCTATTCTTTCTAAATGTCAGTACTTTTACGACAAACATTTTTGGGAGGGAACTTCAATGAAAAAGGTTGTTGTACTTGCAATGGTACTTATGGCCGTATTTGCGGCTCAGGCCTTTGCGCTGGCTCCGATTAAGCCGGAGGATCAGAAACCTGTATTTATCTATGTCGGACCTGTAGCCGACGGCGGCTACAACTACATGCACGATCTCGGCCGTAAGCTTATGGAAAAAGAAAACCCCGGAATAAAAAGCTCCATCGTTGAGTCTGTGCCGGAAGGCCCTGACGCAGAGCGCGTCATGGAGACAGCTATCCGCAAGGGTGCGAAAGTCATCTACGCCAACTCCTTCGGATTTATGGATCCCATGGTCAACGTCGCCAAAAAGTATCCCGATGTCTATTTCAACCACTGCTCGGGATATAAAACCGCCCCGAATATGAGCACCTACTTCGGCCGCATGTACCAGCCCCGCTACCTCTCAGGAATCGTCGCCGGCAAAGCCACCAAGAGCAACAACATCGGCTATGTCGCCGCTTATCCCATCCCCGAAGTTATCCGCGGCATCAACGCCTTCACCCTCGGAGTGCACAAGGTCAACCCCAAGGCAAAGGTAAAGGTTGTCTGGATCTATACATGGCACGACCCAGCGAAGGAGAAAGAGGCCACTAAGGCTCTATTTGACGCCAAGTGCGACACCATCGGCATGCACGCTGACACAGGCGGAGCACCTCAGGCCGCAGAAGAACTCGGCATGTGGGTTGTTGGCTACAACTTCCCCATGGATAAATACGCTCCCACACGCCACCTTGTCTCCCCCATCTGGAACTGGGGCAAGTACTATGACTATTCCGCCAAAGGCATCGCCAAGGGTACTTGGAAGTCTCAGCAGGTTTGGTGGAGCATGAAGGACGGCATGGTTGACCTTTCAAAGTTCGGCAAAGCTGTCAGTGCTGACACCAAAAAGCTGGTAGCCTCCGAAAAGCAGAGAATCACCAGCGGCAAATGGGACGTATTCACCGGCCCCATCAAAGGACAGGACGGAAAAGTGAAAGTCCCCGCAGGCAAGAAGCTCTCCGATGCCGATATGCTTTCAATGAGTTGGTTTGTTGAGGGCGTTGACGGCACAATCCCCAAATAAATCATTACGGCAAAACCCAAAAAATCCGCGAGAGGGAATTCCCTCTCGCGGATTTTTTTGTCGTTTGTTTTGTTTTTTGTGCCGTGATGATTTTATGCGGATAACTTTTATGGCTTATTTTTAATTTTGGGCTTTTTACCGCGTTTTCACGCCAAGATATTTTTTAGCTTCCCATTCCCGCCATCAGCATACCGATTTTTTCAATATCCGAAGCCTTCGGCGTTTCCACTGTGCCGCTGATTCTGCCTCGGTACATGACCGAGATTCTGTCTGCCAGCAGCGTCAGCTCGCTTAAGTCCTTTGATACGAGGATAATCGCCGCTCCCGCAGCGCGCGCCTCCAAAAGACGCTTGTGCACAAACTCCGCAGCGCCGATATCAAGCCCCCAGGTGGGCTGCACGGCAATGATTATTTTGGTGTTGTCGGATATTTCGCGGGACAGCATCAGCTTTTGCAGGTTGCCGCCGGAGAGGACGCGAACGGGCGCAAATAGCGCGGGGATAACCACGTCATAGTCCTTAACCTTCTGCGCGGCAAAGTCGGTGATATAGGCCCAATCCATAAAGAAGCCCCATTTGGACATCGGCGGGCCGTCATAGCCTTTGAGCGCCATGTTCTCAACCACGTTTAAGTTCGCCACCAGCCCGACGCCTTTTCTGTCTGCGGGAATGTAGCCAACGCCCTCTTTGATAAATTCGCGGGCTCCTAAGTCCGTAACCTCTTTGCCCTCAATGAAGACCGCACCGCTTTCGGGATTTCGCAGTCCTGCTAAAATTTCGCACAGTTCTTCCTGTCCATTGCCGTCAACTCCGGCTATGCCGTGAATTTCACCGCGGCAGACAGAGAGAGAGACCCCGTCCAACGCCTGCATACCACGTTCGTCTTTGATGCAAAGGCCGTCGCAGGCCATCATCAAACAGTCCTGCGGCACTCTTTTTTCAAAGAGAGGAATACCGTCAACGCTGTGCCCCACCATCATTTCCGCTATTTCTTCACGTGTGGTGTTGACGGCGCTCTTGGTAGCGATAAGCTCACCTTTGCGCAGTACGGTTAGGCGGTCGGATATCGCCATAATTTCTTCTATTTTATGGGAAATAAGCACAATGCCGTGACCGGCGGCGACCATGTTCTTCAAAGTCTTAAAGAGCTCGCGCGTCTCCTGCGGCGTTAAAACAGAGGTGGGCTCGTCCAACACCAGCACCTTTGTGCCGCGGTAGAGCATTTTTAAAATTTCCACCCGCTGCTGCTCGCCTATGGACAGCTCCCAAATTTTCTTTGTCGGGTCAACGTCCAGCCCATATTTTTGCGAAATTTCTTTGATGCGGGCAATGATTTCATTTTTGTTAATCACAAAGGGAAGCCCGCTCTGCCCCAAGACGATATTTTCCCACACAGTCAGCACCGGTACCAGCATAAAATGTTGGTGCACCATGCCTATGCCGTGTTCGATGGCGGCGCGGGGATTTTGGAGAACCACAGGGCTGCCGTCAACATAGATGCTGCCGCCGTCAGGCATATATATACCGGCGAGGCAGTTCATCAAAGTAGTCTTTCCGGCGCCGTTCTCGCCCAGCAAGCTGTGTACTTCTCCCTCATAGAGGTCAAAATCGACATTTTTATTGGCATATTGTCCATAAAAAAGCTTATCTATAGCGCGCATGGATATAAGCAGTTTTTTACCCTTTTCCATTTAAAAAGCCCCCCATATGCTCTAAATAATAACAGCAATTCCCCCTTGAGCCAATAGTTAACCAACAGATAATAATTTTTCCGCCGCACAATAACGCATAATTACCGCTAAACAAAAACAAAGCCGCCGAGTCTGACGCGGCATTGACATAAACCACCAACACCTGCCCTTTCGCCTAGCCGGAAGCGAAAAGAGCCGTTGGCACGCCAACTATCACTGTCGCCGTAATAAACAAAAACAATGTTCTGATTTTCATCAAATTCCCCCAACATCAACAGAGCCAATCTATAACAATTAATAATATTGCACTAAAGTGCCAATAGTACAGAAAGCACACATGAGGACGGCCTGGAGAGGAAAAAACAATAAAAAAGCACCGATGATGTATAATCGACACAATCCAAAACATAAAAAACTTTTTAGGGGGCTATTGTGAAATGTCTATTAAATTTGTGGTAATCATTCAATGCGATATCGCCAGAAAAAGATGCAGCGGCTTTGCCTGCACCAAATCCTTTTACCAAAAAGAGGACTTTTTTGAAAACTGCGGCTACGATGACAGCGTTCGCTACCTAGCTCTCACCTGCGGCGGCTGCAGCGGCACGACAATCGCCTCCTATCTGGAGCACTTCTCCAAAAAACTCGCCGCCAAAATGGGAATAAAAAAAGAAGAAGTGGCAGTGCACCTCTCCTCCTGCATGGTGACAGACAACTACCACCACGACCGCTGCCCGCACCTGGAATACATCAAATCCATCATCATCAAAAAAGGATTCAGCAACATCACCGACGGCACCTTCAAAAGCGAAAGCGCTACAGCCAAAAGAGCAGCAGGCATCTACAAAAACCACCCTCTGCAAAAATCACCAACAACCGAAACCCAGCCCCAATAACCACTCAAAAACTTTTGAGACGGCAAACGGCAAAAAACATTTAACGCCATTACAAAAATAAACGCTTAAATCCCTTGGCATTACAGGAGATTCAAGCGTTTTTGTTTTTTGCGAAAGTGAGTATTGTGGTGCGAACGTGAGTATTGTTTCACCGCACTGCAAGCCGCGACTGCCGTGGCTTGCAGTGAGCTCTTTGTTTTTGCGCTATTCACACCAAGGGCATTGGCCTGACAATTTTTGCCGGGATAAAAGTAAGAGCGTTTAAATCGACCGGCATTCTAAACCCCTCGAATTCGAGGGGTTTAGAATATGGGTTGGTTCGTTCTTTCGGCAAACCCTAAAATTGAAACACTGCCCTGCTGTTTTATTTCTTCTTTCGGAAAAATATCATCGGCACAAGAGCTATCAGAGCCGCGGCGGGGAAGGCGGCGTTGCAGCCTGAGCTGCCGCTGTCGTTTTGGGGAAGCGGCAGTTGGTTAACGTTATAAGCCAACTTCTGCACCGAGGGCAGCAGCAGGTAGTCGAGGAAGCTTTGCGCCGCAGCGGAGGTGTCATTTCTGGTGATCGCATAGAGATATCTTGAGACGGGATACTCCTTTGAGGGGCCTGCCGTCATATTTGTCGGATTGGTGACTTTAAGCACTTTGACCTCGCCAAGCTTCGTATCCGTCGGCCGTCTGTCTTTGTCAGGCTGTAGAACATAGAACATGCTGTCATAGCATATGGACCATTTGTGATCATCAGAGGCAACGTTTTTCATCGCATTGCTTTTGGAGATTTCGATGACCTTCTCTCCTTGTGCTTTCCCTTGGAGAACAACCTTTTTCCACACAGGAAGCTTTCCGTCTTTTTCGTCAGTGATGTACACTTCGATCTCGTGGTTTAAGGTTTTATCCAGAGATTTCCAGTTTGTTATCTCACCGGTATAAATTTTATGCAGTTCTTCCAGCGTAATGCTCTTTAGCGGATTATCTTTGTGTATGATCGGCGGAATGGCGTCTACGACAAAGGGTTTTTCAGAAAAAACAACACCTTTGGCACGGGCGTCGGCAAGGTCTTTGCTCACGTCCTGATTATCAAGGTCTGCCAGACACCATGTGGAGAGTGCGATATCACAGCTTATTTGTTTTGCTAAGTTGCTGATGGCGACATTTTTATTAACACTTATCGTACCTATTTTTGTAATTTGGTACACATCGCTGCTCTTGGGATAGACTTTATTTGCTTCCACCGGGAAGTATCCCGCTACATCGGAACCTTGGAAATATACTGCTGCATTTGCTGCTCCTGCTGCTATTGTTACGCTTAATATCGCCAGCAATACCAATCTTGACAGTCTTTTCATTATCTCAGCACTCCTTGTTCTCTGTGTTTTATCGGGGAATCCTTTAAAGGCTGGCTATAGCACATAGGCGGCCTTGTTTTAACCATATGCTCTCTTGAGTCAGCAAAAGTCGTGCATATCACGCGGTTTAGCAATATCTGACTATCCCTCCTTCAGACTGCGGGTTTGTATTGGTGGAACATGCCGATAACATTGCGTGAAGGAGAGAATGAGGCTGTCGTGATAAGCCCCCCTTTCCGCAATGGGAGACAGGGTCGTTTCCAACCCTGCCCTAACGTTCGCTCTTCATGGCTGCGGCTTTAGAATAAGCGACTTCAGGGAGTTACCTATATTAGTATGTATAAGATATTTTATACTATCGTTTGCTTTTTTAGGAGTTTTTAGTTTTAATCCCGGATTTTGTTTTATTTTGTTATATTCTTATCAAAAATAACAACGGCAATATATAAGTAATATATTATGAAAAGCACATCAATGGAGCACAACTGCATGAGATGCTGCGTGACGAAAGCGGCAGTGACACAATGTCAAAGAAGGTGTTGATCTAAACCTTACAAACCAAAGCGTAAGAACAGACGCCTCCCATGCGCTTTGGCTTGTGCGGCTGCTTGGCTTTTAGCCTTTGGGGGCGGGGCGGAGGAGAATTGTTTCCGGGTGTTCGGGGGCTTTAAAGCCGCATTTTTCTGCCGCCGCTTTGGCTTCGGGGTCGATTATCAGCCATTTTTGTACCGAGGCAAGGTCGCGCGAGCTGATTATTTCGTTAATCAACGCCGCGGCGATTTCTTCTTGGGCGTACCCCTTTTCCACGCAGATATCGGTGATGCAGGCAATGCTGACGGCATCGGAGAGGGCGCGGGCATAGGCTATCTGCACGCCCTCCGCATCAAAAGCGCCGACAACCGCTTCTGAGTGAAGCGCGCCTTTCATTACGCTCTCTTTGCTGACCTCTTTCCCCGCTGAGGTCAGCAGTTCGGTTATTTTGTTAAAGTTCATCTTCGTTACGCCGCTTTTTATGGTGAAGTCCATCTCCGTCGCTCTCCTTATTATTTATGCTTATGACATGCTTCTGCTTCTATCTGAGCTTAGCTCAAAATAACGCTTTTAAACAAAAAATTCAATACCCACCCAGGCAATGGCGCGCCAAGCGCGCCGAGCCCCCCGCCCCCACACAAACTCAAAATCGAGCGCTAGACGTGCCAATAACGAAGCAACCCGGCGTGGGAATCCCGCAGACGTATATACATACGTCGAGGACATTCCCACGCCGGGTTGCAAAGTTAGTGGTGCGTATAGCGCTCGATTTTCGGTGGTTGCGAAGTTAGTAGCGCATATAGCGCTCGATTTTCCCCTAACAATTATAGTTAATAGCCATTATAATAGACTCTAAGATGGTGATAAATTTTCGGGGGTGCATATTTTATGAAAAAACGCAGAGGTTTTACTCTTATTGAAATCATGGTCGTTGTTGTCATTATCGGCTTGCTTTCCGCTCTTGTGGGGCCAAGGCTGATGGGGCAGAGCGATGACGCCAAGCGTAAAACCACTTTTACTCAAATTGCCCAGCTTGAGCAGGTTCTGGGGCTTTTCCAGCTTGATAACGGCTTTTACCCAACTACCAATCAGGGGCTGGAAGCGTTGGTAAAGCAGCCGACGACACCGCCAGAAGCTTTGAATTATAAAAGCGGCGGCTATATGAAGAAGGTTCCCAAAGATGCTTGGGGACGTGATTTTATTTATGAATGCCCCGGCGAGCACGGAGATTTTGATATTATCTCTTATGGCTCAGACGGGCAGGAAGGCGGCAGCGGCAACGCGGCGGATATTACCAATTGGGAGTAGCAGCGGCTCTTATTTTTGTTGAAAGGCAGTGATTTTATGTCAAAGGTTGAGAAGATTCTGCGGGCGATAAAGAATGACCTTCTTCCTGTCACAGCAGCCGGAGTTGCTGCGGGAAATCATGTTTTCGGCGGTCTCGTGCTTGATGCGGTGACACTTGAGACTGTCATAGCAGGCTCTAATAACAGACAGGAGAATCCCATTTATCACGGCGAAATAGACACCATTCAAAAGTTTTTCGCTTTGGAAGAGCGTCCTGCGCCTCAGGACTGCATTTTTGTGGCAAGCCATGACCCCTGTTCGATGTGTATTTCTGCCATCGCCTGGGCAGGGTTTAGAGAGATATGGGTGCTTTTTGGCTATGAAGATGTAGCGAAGGATTTTGATATGCCGGTGGATTTGATGATGTATAAGGAGGTCTTCTGCGCTGACGGGGCAAAGGCTGAGAACGCCTTCTTCAGTAAGTACAGCATCAAGCGCGAAGCCGCCAAGGAGATAAATTCTGAAGAACTTGCAGACGAAATTACTGCTTTAGCAAGGGCGTATGGAGAGTTTAAGGTTTCCGATTTCGATTATCCTGGAATGTAGAGTCCGGAGCCGATGAGATAGTATCTTTTCGGCTCTTTTTGTATATTTTATATATTATGAGTACCTGTCTTGGGGGTGGCGTAAATGTTTTGGCATATTGACGCTGATTTTGTTGCCCTTGCGATTATTTTTATTGTTTTTACGGATATTGTTATTAACAAGGCCTTTTCCTCGCCTCATTGGCAGGATAAGATTTTTGCTGTTGTGGCTTTGTCCTCTTTTTTCCTCACTTTAGTCGATATTATTTCCTCAGCTGTGATGATGATGCCCAATGTTAACTGGTGGACTTATCAGCTTATTCTTACTTTTTATTTTATTACAGCACCTCTTTCATGTATTATGTGGCTTATTTATACTCATTCTTTTTCAAGACCAAAACCAGTAAAACAGGAGCTTTATCTTTATTTTCTTATGTCCCTGCCATATTTAGTTTATACGATGGCGGCGATAACAAACCCATGGAGCGGCTTTATTTTTCATCTGGGGCCGAAACTGGAATATTCCAGAGGCAACGGCTACGCTTGGATCATTATCCTTTATTATTTTTATATGTTTTTTACCACAGCATCGGTGGTACGCAACAGGCACACACTTGGGCGCGCAAAGACCTTTCTGCTGCTGCTTTTTCCGCTGATTACCGCAATAGCGTTCTATTGTCAGTCCTATCTTTTCCCTGGCTATCTTTTAATCTGTCCGTCATACGCCTGCATTTTGCTGACTTCGCACTTACTGCTGCAAAACACCAGGAGAAAGACAGATCCTCTTACGGGGCTGCCTAACAGAAACGCACTGATTAATGAGCTTGAGGAGAGAGAAAACAGCAGCCGTACTTTGATAATGCTTTCGATAAACGACTTTAGCTTTGTCAATGAAAGGTATGGCAATGTTTTAGGCGATAACCTTTTAAAGGAAATAGCCGGAGAATTGAAGGCCATTTCCCTCAACAACAATGTCTACCGTTCAAGCGGAGATGAGTTTCTTTTGATGTTTAAGGATAAATCCCCCAAGCAGGCAGAAGATGCGCTGGAGGCACTCAAGAAACGCTTTGAGAACCATTGGAGCATCAGCGGTGCGAAGCTGACTTTGGTTTTGAGCATTGGTGTCGTCTCTTTGCCTCTGCCGCAGGACAGCCGCATCGACCCCCTTTCAGCTCTCGAACTGGCTGTACGAGAAGGAAAGCAGAAAAACAGCACTTCCGTAACTTACTATGATTCAGCTCTTTCCGGAAAGTACAACAGACAGAGGCAGGTCTTAGCGGCTGTACGGGAGGGTCTTGCCGAAAAACGTTTTAAGACTTATTTTCAGCCAATATATAATGTTGATACTAAGCGCTTTGACCGTGCGGAAGCTCTTTGCCGCCTCTGCGACCCTAAGCTGTCTTGGATATCTCCGGAAGAATTTATCCCCATCGCCGAAGAGAGCGAATATGTCAATGAGATAACCTACATCGTGCTGGAGGACTCCTGCCGCATGGCGCGTGAGCTGCATGACCAGGGAGCTGAAACCGTTATTCATGTCAATTTGTCTGCGGAAAATTTCCTCCAGGCGGATTTTAAGGAGAAAGTTTTAGCTATCCTCGGCAAATATAAAGTTCCACCATCGCTGATAACTTTGGAAATAACCGAGCATTTGCTTTTACTGCGCGATAAATCAGCCGAAACAGTGCTGCGCGAACTTGCAGAAAAAGGGGTCACATTTGCCATTGATGACTACGGCACCGGGTATTCTAACTTAACATATTTGGCTAACATACCGGCTGCTATTGTTAAGTTGGATAAGAGCATTCTCAAAATCAGCAAAGACGGCGGTAACTTTGTCCTTTCCTTGATGGAGATGATGAATAAAATAAAAAAGACCGTCATCGCTGAAGGAGTGGAGACAGAGGCTCAGGCGGAATTGGCAAAAATGGCAGGCTGCGGGCACATCCAGGGCTACTACTACGCCATTCCCATGGAAGAGTCGGAGTTTGAAAATTTTGCGGTAAACCACTGTCTTGATATTTGGTGTGAAAATATTAATCAGTGGGAGCAAAAAGAAAATATAGCAGAGAGCATCTCAGATAAATAGAGCACTTAAGGTAAAAATATTGTAAAATATATCAATTGTGCCCGGCAAACCGGGGCGAAACATAACGATTGCACTTATGAGTGAGAGGATGATAGATATATGTGCGGAATCATGGGATATATCGGAGACAGAGAGACTACCAAAGTCATTCTCGAAGGACTCGCGAAACATGAATATAGGGGATACGACTCAGCAGGCATCGCCGTTATTAAAGACGGCAAAATCTCCGAACTGAGAACCACCGGCAGGGTCTTCCAGCTGGCGGAGAAGGTGGCTGCGGAACACTTTACCGGCGACTTCGGCATCGGGCACACCAGATGGGCCACTCACGGCGGGGTTACGGAAAACAACGCGCACCCGCACATGAGCAGCGACAACAACGTCGTTCTTGTACATAACGGCATCATCGAAAACGCACGTGAAATCAGAGCCGAACTGGAAGCGCAGGGAATCAAATTCCATACTGAAACCGACACCGAGTCTGCGGTGCAATACCTGGGCTGGGTCTACAACGGCGACCCCAAAGAGGCCATTGTCAAGCTGACCCGCCGCATCCGCGGCGCTTTTGCCCTGGTGATTATGTTCCGCGACCGCAACAACGAGATCTGGGTGGCGCGCAAAGGTTCACCCCTCGTTGTGGGACATGCGGGAAACGAAGGCTTCTGCGCCTCCGACCCCACCGCGCTCTTGGAATTCACCAGAGACGTCTGGTTTATGGACGATGACGAAATGGCGCGCATCACTAAAGAGGACTGTATCTTCTTCGACTTTGAAGGACGCGAACACGAGAAAAAATCCATGCACCTCGACTGGGATGCTGCCATGACCAGCCGCGGCAAATATCCTCACTTTATGCTTAAGGAAATACACGAACAGCCCGACGTAGTCGCTCACAGCCTTTTGGGGCGCGTCGCCAACGGTGAGGTAGACCTCTCACATGAACTTAGCTGGACTGCCGAACAGATTGCCGGCTGGAAAAAAATCCACTTTGTGGCCTGCGGCACCTCACACTATGCCACCATTGTCGCAGCTCACATTATGGAAACACTGGGAAACTTTGAAATCCGCACCGAAGTGGCCTCAGAATACCGCTATAGAAATATCCCCATAGGCCCCGACACCTTGGCTATATTCGTGTCGCAGTCCGGCGAAACGGCAGACACACTGCACGCCGCACGCCTGGCAAAAGCCAAGGGCGCAAAATGCCTGGTAATCACCAACGTGCGCAGCTCTACCATTCACCGCGAAGTGGGAGACGCGCTCATCACCCCTGCCGGCCCGGAAATCGGCGTTGCCGCCACAAAGACCTTCACGGCGCAGATAACCGTACTGACACTGCTTGGTATGTATCTGGCAAAGATGCGCGGCGAACTTTCGCCGGAGACGGAAAAACGCCTTACCACCGCGCTGATGGACATTCCCTCAAAGCTCGCCTCGATACTGACTCAGGAAAAAGCCATTGAGCAGACTGCCCGCAACTTCGCCGATGCCCGAGGCTTCTTCTTCATCGGCAGAGGGCTGGCCTATCCGCCGGCACTCGAAGGCGCTCTCAAACTGAAGGAAATCTCCTACCTCCATGCCGAAGCCTACCCTGCGGGAGAGATGAAGCACGGCCCGATCGCCCTGCTGGATAAAGAGCTTCCCGTAGTCGCCCTCGTACCCCAAGGCGAACTTTGGGAAAAAACCATCTCCAACATCGAAGAATCAATGGCGCGCAAATCTCCCATCATCGCCATTGCTACAGAGGGAGACAGTGAAATCTCCCACTACTCCGAAAACGTCATATACACCCCCAAGACCGAGCCGGAGCTATTTCCCTTCATCGCCGTAGTGCCGCTGCAGCTCTTCGCCTACTACGTGGCAAGACAGCGAGGCTGCGACATAGACATGCCGAGAAACTTGGCAAAATCCGTGACGGTAGAATAAAATCGCGCGGAAAATACACGGAAAAACAAAAGATTAAAATCATACGAACGCGGCAAAACAAAAGGTCAAGGGGCGAAAATGAGCCGCTTGACCTTTTTCGCTGCCCATGCGAAAACACGCCTCACCGCGCCTTCGCACAACGTAACAATGCCATGGGTGCTTCATAAAAGTGAAAGCGGCGCAAGATATTTATAATATTAACCAACGCCAAAACAGAATTATAATCGGCAGCCGCACATAGCTGTTCAAACCGCGAAAAGAGCTGCCATGACTTGATATCGCCATAGTCGTTTTGAGAAAAGACGCCTCATTGCGCCTGCTAAAGTCACCCGACACACATTATGGAACAACTTTTTCCGTAATCCGCACAGCGCAAAAGTGAACGTAAATAGGATACAATTACACCACTATAAATAACGGAGGTAACTTTATGAGAAAACTACTCTGCGCCCTTATGCTCCTCGTCCTCGTAGCTATGCCCTCTTACGCCAAACCGACAGCCGATGAATACAGGAACAAGGACTACAACATCGCCGACATAAAAACTGTTTTAATTCTACCCGTGCTCTATGAAGTCAAAATTCCCGAAAGCGAGGCCTTCTTTGACGAAAAGGTCTCTCAAAAATGGCGTGACCTCACAGACCCGGCAAAATCCAAATTCTCCTTCCTCGCCAAAACACCGGAAGATATTGTCAAAAGAGACCAATTCGTCAAAGGCATCGCCTCAGAGGACAAACTCAGCCCCATAAAAACAGCGGAAAAAGCACTCTCATTGGCAGACCAATACACTGACGCCATCTTGCGCGCCATAGTCACCGACGTGCGCTCTCAAGTCACCCACCACCCCGAAGAAGTCACCTGGGAATCACGCTGGGAAGACAAAGATGTCTGGGTATACGACCACTGGGAGACCCGACGTGTGGAAAAACGCTACCAGAGAATCAAGCCGGCCTGGGACGAAACCACCAGCATCGGCACAGTAAAAATCGAGCTCCGTGACGCTAAAGACAACACCCTCATCTATGGCTCCGTCGTCAAAGCCGTCACCGGAGAAGGACTCTTCAGCGATGCGCCCACACTCACCACACACATCTGCAACATCTTAGAAAACGCCGCCAAAAGGATCCCGGTAAAATAATGAAAATCATTGATGCGCACGCCCACATCTATCCGCCGGAGCTGCGCCGTGACCAAGAAAAAATCGCCGCCAAAGAGAGGTGGTTTGACATCCTCTCCCACTCCTCCGTCAACAAATGGGGCACTGCCGACGAACTCGTGGCGGTAATGGACGAAAACGGCGTACAAAGCACATATGCCACCACCTTCGCCTTTCACGACCAGGGCCTATGCCGGGAAATGAACGACTACGTGCTCGATGCCGCCAAACGCTACCCCGGACGCATACTGCCGATGGCGGTAGTCTCCCCAAACCGCCCCGGAGCCGCAGCCGAAATTGCCCGCTGCGCCGAGGCAGGAGCCGTTGGCATAGGGGAACTCTTCCCTGACGGACAGAACCTCGACCTCAAAGACACCATGCACACATGGCGCCTCGTTGCGGCCTGCGCGGAACACAAACTCTTCATCATGTTTCACACGGCAGAGCAGGCGGGACACCAATACCCCGGCAAAGGAGCCGTAGGAGCCACAGACGCAGCCAAATTCTGCTACAACCACCCCGAAGCCCACGTCATCTTTGCCCACTTTGGCGCCGGACTATGGGCCTTTGAAGCCATGCCGGAAATGAAAATGATCCTGGCAAACGCCCGCTACGACACTGCCGCCATGCCTTGGCTCTACCAAGAACAAATCATCGACGCCATCTTCGCCATCGGAGCCGGGGATAAACTCCTCTTCGGCACCGACTGGCCGATACTGAGCGTTCCCAGATACCAAAAAATCCTCGCCCGCACCAAACTAACCGAAGAAGAAAAAAACCGCCTCCTCTTCCAAAACGCCCAAAACTTCCTCACCGACACCCAAAACTAACCGCCCCCAAAAGGGGCGTTTTTTCATCCCCTCACGCCCTACGCCCTGCGACGATGGCGCACCAAGCGCGCCAAGCCCCCGCCCCCACGCCCCGCGGCAATGGCGCGCCAAGCGCGCCGAGCTCTCCGCCCACACGCCCCGCGGCAATGGCGCGCCAAGCGCGCCGAGCCCCGCCCCTCGCACAAACTCAAAATCGAGCGCTAGACGTGCCAATAACGAAGCAACCCGGTGTGGGAATCCCGCAGACGTATATACATACGTCGAGGACATTCCCACACCGGGTTGCGAAGTTAGTGGTGCGTATAGCGCTCGATTTTCGGTGGTTGCGTAGTTAGTGGTGCGCTAGCGCTCGATTTTCGTGGTCTAAGCGGAGAGAGAGAGCAAACTCCGATACTTCGGATAAGCCAAATTCTCGGCGGAAACATAAATCTCCACCGAATCGGCGATGCGGCGAATCTCGTCCATGGCAGGCACCACCTTGCTGACAATGGTATCGGCACGTTCACGCAGCTCCATTGCCGCCAAGTCTTCCTTCATCGCCGTCAGCTGCTTTGTCTTCTCCATCAGTTCCGCCTTAGCGGCGGCAAGTTTATAGATATGCTCGTGCCAGCCCTTCATTCCGGGAATATCCATCTCCGCAACGATATCGTAAGAGCTCTTCTCCATCAAGATCTGCTTCATGATTCCGGGGAGAATCCCCTCCCAAATCATATCGCGCAGCACTGACATCTCGATTTCGATACTCTTGATAAAAGATTCCATTCTGATGGTGTGGAACGCTTCCATCTCTTTTTTCTTAAACACGCCCAGATGTTCCAGCATATCCAGTGTTTTGGGCTCCATAAAGAGATCTATTCCTTCGGGAATCGTCGTCGCCTTGAGAATACCGCGGCGCTTGGCCTCAGAGCACCACTCGGGCGTATAAGCGTCGCCCTCAAAGCGGATATGGCGGCTCATCTTGGCGGTCTCCCTGATGGCAGCTAAGGCAGCATCGATAGGATCTTCGCCCTTATTGATGTAGCCTTCAAAAATTTCGATAAACTTTTCCATTCCCGCAGCCCAAACGGAGAGCAGCGCCGTCACCGGCACTCCCATCGCCTGAGAAGCGCCGGGCGCGCGGAATTCAAACTTATTGCCGGTAAAGGCCAAGGGGCTGGTCCTGTTTCTGTCACTGTCAAAAGCCACAATCTCCGGCAGACGGGAAATACCCAAATCCATCATATTTTTAGCCGGCATATCTTCGTTGGCATTACCCTCTTCAATGGCGGTAATCACCCTATCTATCGCATCTCCCAGATAGACGCTGATAATATTCGGCGGCGCTTCATGCCCGCCCAAGCGGTACATATTGCCAGGTGTGGAGATGGAGGCCTGCAGCAATCCGGAATAGTCCGCAGCTCCAAGGACAAAAGAGGAGAGGAAAGAGAGGAAGATGACATTTTTGCGGTGATTTGTCGAAGGCTTTAAAAGGTTACGCCCCTCGCTGTCCTGCAAAGAAAAATTAATATGCTTGCCGCTGCCGTTCATATCCATAAAGGGTTTCTCATGGAAGAGCAGGCGCAGCTCGTGCTGATGCGCCATCTTACGCATCGTCTCCATAATCAGCTGATTTTGGTCACAGGCCAAGTTTGCCTCGGTAAAATTGGGGGCAAACTCAAACTGACAGCGCGCCACCTCGTTGTGACGGGTTGCCAAATCAACGCCGAGACGCGCCAAATCTCTTTGCACGTCTTCCATATATGCCAGCACCCTAGTGGGAATCGCACCAAAATAGTGGTCTTCCATCTTCTGGTCGCGCGGAGGGGGCGAACCTACCAACGTGCGTCCGCAAAAGCGAATATCGGGGCGCTTCTGCGCGCGCGGACGGTCTAAGAGGAAAAACTCCTGCTCGCCGCCCACCGTGGCATGGACGCTCTTCACGCCTCTATTGCCAAAAAGTTTCAGCATTTTTAAAGCACGGCTCTCAACAGCCTGCATCGAACGCAGCAGATACGTTTTCAAATCCAGAGGAGAACCGTCATAAGCGAGAAAGACTGAGGGAATGCAAAGAGTGCCGCCCTTGGGGCTCTTAATGATAAAAGCCGGGCTTGTCGGGTCCCAGGCGCTGTAGCCGCGCGCCTCAAAGGTACTGCGCGTGCCGCCTGAGGGGAAAGAAGAAGCGTCCGGTTCGCTCTGCATCAAATCCTGTCCGCGGAACGACTCCAAAGGAAAACCGTTCTCATCGGCAGTTACAAAGGCTGTATGCTTCTCCGCGGTAAGCTCCGTAAGGGGATGAAACCAATGTGCCCAGTGGCTCGCTCCATTAGTAACTGCCCAATCCTTCATCGCCAGAGCGACAGTATCGGCAATGCCGGAATCAAGCTTCTGACGCCCGTCCATCGCGGCAACGAGATTCTCATAAATATCCTTGGGAAGACGTTCCTTCATCGCCTTCCTATCGAAGATAAGCGAACCGTAAATCTCTCTCATCTTCTTAAATTCCCTTACTTCCGCCATCATTAACACTCCCTTCAATCTTTGAAAATTCACTTGGATTTTATACACCCAATTAAGCACATTTGCAAGTGATTTTTTATGCTTAAATATAAAAGTCTGCTGCAAAAATATCAAATTTTTAAAAAATAAACATACTATTTGGAAAAACAGGCGAAAAACAACCACTGCAAAACAAAAATCGGCAGCCATGCCTGCGGATAAAAAGGGCAAAAAATTTCAGCAATTCGCATATCGCCGCAGAAAGCGCCTTTCTCACCAAAAAGGCTATAATAAAACATCACACAATAACAGAAAGAGGGAGTCTTCACATGAAACAAGAGATACTCTCGCGCATCACCATCAAAGAAGGAGACATTACCAAAGAACAGATCTGCGCCATAGTCAACGCAGCTAACAGCTCGCTCTTGGGCGGCGGCGGAGTGGACGGAGCCATACACAGAGCCGCAGGGATAGAGCTTTTGAGCGAATGCGCCCGTATTGGCGGCTGTCCTCCCGGTGAAGCGCGCTCCACCGGCGGCTACAAACTGCCGGCAAAACACGTTATCCACACTGTCGGACCAATATGGCGCGGCGGCGGCAAAAATGAGGCAGAAACATTGGCAGCGGCCTACAAAAACAGCCTTAACGAAGCTCTGCGTCTAGGTGCGGAAAGAGTGGCCTTCCCCGCCATCTCCACCGGCGTATACAGATTTCCCCCAGCACAGGCGGCGGCAATAGCAGTAAAAACCGTAGCGGACTTTCTCGCGGAACACAAAGAAATAAAAGAAGTGCGCTTGGTCTGCTTCTCCGCAGAATCAAAAAAATACCACGAAGAGGCCTTGGCGAAAATCAGCGCCGATTAACCAGCCAAACGCCGCACATCGTCAGCGCACCGCCGACAAAGAGCCAGGGAGTAAAACGCTCCCCCACCAAAGTGTAGGCGACAAGCGCGCCTGCCAGGGGCTGAAGAAACTGAAAGACAACCACCTTGGCAACAGGAAAGACGGCAAGGCCGTGAAACCAAAAAAGATATGCCAAAGCGGAAGAAAAAGCACCGAGAAAAACCAGCGCTGCCCAAGTCTCCCACGAAAAAGAGAGAATCGAGGAGAAATCACAGCCGATAAAAAAGGCGAAAGGCAGACAGACCAAAAGCGCAAAAAGCATCTCCCAAAAAATAACCAAGCCGGAGGGCAAATCGCTGCGCAAAATGCGGCGCGATAAAACCAAAAATACCGCCCAATTAATCACCGAAAGAAAAATAATCAAATCGCCGACACTGCCAAAAGAGGCGCCGTCGCTATCACGAATCGTACCAAAACCCAGTACCGTAGCCACGCCTATGGCAGAAAGAGCCAGCCCCGCAGCTCCGGTGCGGGGAATCTTCTCGCCCAAAAAAATCCGACCCAAAATCGCCACAAAGGCTGGGGCGGCGACCATCTGCCAATTGGCGTTAGCGGCGCCGGCTGTCTTCATTGCGTAACTTTGTATCGCCTGATGAAAAAAAATCCCTTGAAAACCCATCAAAAAAAGCGGCCAAAACTCTCGTCTTGACGGCAGCCGCAAAGAACCTTCAAAAAGTACACCCGCCAACAGCACAGGCATACCGAGAACCAAACGCAGCAAAATCACCAACATCGGCTCCGCTTCCGCAAGGGCAAACTTAGTCGCGGCAAAACTGCCGCCCCAGATGACAACTGCGCCCAAAACAACAAAATAATCCGTCATATGCGGAGACAAGGAGTTTTTTTTCGAATTCACCCACATAACCTCGCTCTCTAACACCTAACATTATAATCCAAAATAGAGATATCACCTATACAAAAAAGCTATAATACCCACAGCAACCCAAAATAATCAAGATAATAGCTGTAAATATATATATAAATTCACGATAAAAAACACTATACTTTTCATCAATTATCGTAGATAATTACTCAGCCTTGGGAGGGCTGAAAGATGATAACTATCATAAAAAAGCGAATATTGCGAATATTTGCCGACGGCAAAACATTTGACACAGAGGACGAGATGGGCACGGAAAAGCGCATCACCCTCTTTGTTGACGGCAAAAAGGAGGTCCTGGCGGTTCTGACTCCCGAAAATGAAATCCTTTGGGCGTTAGGCAACCTTTATTGCCGCAAGATGATCAAAAGCGCAGCTGACGTCAGTAAAATCTCCGTTACCGAAGAGGGTGTATTTGTGGAAAGAAAAACCCTCACCGCCGGCATTCCCGCAGAGACGCGATTTCTCCACACAGCATCAGCGGCCTTTCTTCCGCAGGCAAAACCTCAGAGCATAAAAAATATGCTGCCGATAGAGTGGCAAATCTCCGCCGCCTCTATTATGGAGGGCATTGCCTGGATAGCCGAAGCTCCCCTCTTTAAAGCAACTGGGGCGATGCATGTGGCCGCCCTCATCTCTCCCTCAGGAGAAAAACTTTTCCGCACCGAAGACATCGGCCGCCACAACGCGGTGGACAAAGCCATTGGCTGGCTGGTGCAAAACAGCCTTGAACCGAAAGAAACCGCACTGATAACCTCAGGAAGGCTGCCGGAGGACATGGTGCAAAAGGGGCTAAATGCGGGAATCCCGCTGATGGCAAGCGTATCCGCCGCAACAGCTCAGGGAGCGGAGAGCGCAGAAGCAGGAGGAATGACTCTTATTGGCTTCGCCCGTGAAAAGCGCATGAACATTTACTGCCACAAAGAAAGGATTACGCTCTGATACTTTCATAAATTAATAAACATATATTGTCTTTGTAGGTTCATTATGAACCTTCCTCTTTTATAGATATTCGTATATAATATATTACATAGTTGCTTTTATTTTTATAATCTAAATATTATATTTTAATATCACGGTTAGAACATATATTTATTGTATTATTAACTGCTTAATTTACTACTAACAGCGAAGGGAGTCTTAAACCATGTCACAGGCAGAAATTATGCTTGAAAACAGACAAAACGTGATAGATCAGTCTATAGCACTATTTAAAAAAAATGGCGTTGAACACACCACCGTTTACGACCTCGCCCATGCCTGCCATCTTACGCCGCGTTCCATTTTCCGCTATTTCGGCTCAAAAGATAAACTCATGGCAGAAGCGGCCGCCAGTTTCTGGAAAGAAATATACAGCGATATCGACAAAGCCTACAGAGAAATAGCCTCTGCCGAAGAGGTCTCCGGCTACACTCAGCTGGAAGAAATGCTGGGAGCTCTGCCAAAAGCTTACAAAAAGCTCAAAGTCTCACTGATGCTGATGGCAGAAATGGAGCTATACCTCTACAAACACAAAGTTCTCTCCTCCGAGTTTAAACCCTTTGAAAACAACACCGACACCTTCAGCGCTCCCATTCGCAAAGCGCTCGAAAAAGGCAAAAAAGACGGCAGTATCCGCAAAGATATTGATATCTTCCGCGCACACAACCTTATTCTCAATATCATTGTCGGAGTAACCGAGAAACAGGCCTACGCCGATTTAGATGACAAACTTCGTCTCAAACTGCGGCCTGAAAATCAGATAAAAGACTGCTGTGAGATGATTCTCAACTACGTCAAGGCATAACTCTGCGCTTGTGCCGCAAAATAAGATAAAAAAATCGGAGAGCGGGGAAATCCAAAGATAGCCTTCGTGCCTTTAGTAAGGCACGAAAGCGGCTCTCATAAGCAAAATTGCTGCTTAGTATTGACAAAGCACGAATTTAATGTAAAATATTTGTTCGTGAAGCTGCGTTAGCAGCTAAGCCCGTGTGGTAGGATGGCCGAGTGGTCAAAGGCAACAGACTGTAAATCTGTCGGCGAGAGCCTACGCTGGTTCAAATCCAGCTCCTACCACCATTTTTGTGCCCAAATGCCCTTACCGCATAAAAGCTGCCGCCTTAGCTCAGTAGGTAGAGCACATCCATGGTAAGGATGGGGTCTCCGGTTCGAGTCCGGAAGGCGGCTCCATTAAAATATAAACCCTGTCGTTGACAGGGTTTTTTTGTGTTTTAAAGATGCCCGCTCCTTTCCGCAAGACACTGCCAAGTACAAAAGCGGCTTAGGGTATATGCACAACACGGCTTCGCACAAACACAGATGGAATATTGTCCCCGTGGGAGCAAGACATTATTACCGGCAAGTTGTCTACGCAGGGTGCGGTCATTTTTGCCGCCGCAAG
>RRZU010363495.1_pt1 | contig 30266 bp, 33 predicted proteins | sample 2165561 | NCBI WGS metagenome assembly RRZU01 (sample SAMN10456909, study PRJNA506462) | wastewater metagenome | isolation source: wastewater sludge | place: USA: Moscow, Idaho | reverse complement strand
TGTCTCATGTGTGGGAATAAGATAACTTCACGAATGGTTTCTGAGTTCGTTAATAACATAACCAATCGGTCGATACCAATACCTAATCCACCGGTAGGAGGCATACCATATTCTAAGGATTCTACGAAATCAACATCCATTTCATTGGCTTCATCGTTTCCTAAATCTTTTTCTTTCATTTGTTCTTCGAAACGTTCTCTTTGATCAATTGGATCATTTAATTCAGAGAACGCATTTGCGTATTCACGTCCATCAATGAAGAGTTCAAAACGATCTGTGAATCGAGGATCTTCTTGATTCTTCTTCGCAAGTGGAGATATTTCAATTGGGTGACCATAAACGAAGGTTGGTTGAATCATTGCTTTTTCGGCATAGTGTTCAAAGAATAAGTTTAAGATATGACCGAAGGATTGTTGGTGTTTAAGAACTTCAATATGATGTTCCTTCGCAACTTTTAGTGCTTCTTCGATGGTATTAATCTTAAAGAAGTCAACTCCACAGGTTTCTTTAACCGCATCAACCATATGGACTCTACGGTAAGGTCCTTTGAGTTCAATCATCTTCTCTGCCCAAGGAACTTCTGTTTTACCTAATACTTCCGTCGCAACGGATTCTAAACAGTTTTCTATGACTTCCATCATACCTGGCATATCAGAGTAGGCTAAGTAAGCTTCAACCGTTGTGAATTCAGGATTGTGCTTTGGACTCATACCTTCATTACGGAATAAACGTCCAATTTCATATACACCTTCTAATCCACCAACGATTAATCGCTTTAGAGGTAATTCTGTAGCGATTCTAAGGTAGAAATCCATATCCAAGGTATTGTGATGGGTTACGAAAGGACGAGCTGCAGCACCCCCTAAAATAGGTTGTAGAACAGGTGTTTCAACTTCAATCATGCCTAGTCCATCAAAATAGTGTTGAAGAGCACGAATAATTCTAGGACGTAACATTGCGACACGACGCGCATTTTCATTCACGATTAAATCGACATAACGTCTACGATAACGTTCTTCCACATCCGCTAAACCATGGAATTTATCTGGTAAAGGTCTAAGTGCTTTCGTTAGGTGAGTTAACTTTTCTGCTTTAACAGATATTTCACCATGATTGGTTCTAAAGACATGACCTTCAATCCCAATAATATCCCCTAAGTCAGCTTCAGTAAAGACTTCAAACTCAAGTTCTGTGAGTGAATCTTTACGAACATATACTTGAATTTGTCCATCACGATCTAACAAATGCATGAAGCCAGCTTTACCCATTTCACGTTTTGTCATAATACGACCTGCAATAATCACATGTTCATTGATTTCTGCAATTTCTTCTTTCGTGTTATGTTCATACTTTGTAAGTATTTCTAAACTATGATGGGTTGTCTTAAACGCAGAACCAAAAGGATCAATTCCTTTGTCCTTTAATGCCTGCATTTTCTCGCGTCGAATACGCTCATACTCATTTAATGTGTGTTCTTCCATTTTTTACCTCGATAACTCTTTACAGTAAGAGTCATAATAATCCTTCAATATTCTATCAAATTCTTGAAAACTTTTCATCTGTGATATTTGGTCTTTTACTTTATGACTGTTTGGTAATCCTTTAAGATACCAACTAAGATGACTTCTCATCTCTTTTAATGCAATAACCTCACCTTTTAGATCAATCAATTTTAACGCATGTTTACGTGCACAATCAAATCGATCTGAAATACTGAGTTGATACGAAGGATTACCATTAAGACCTTCAATTAATTCATGGACTAACCATGGTTGACCCAGAACCCCTCTACCAACCATGATTGCATCACATTTCGTATATTCAAGAACCCATTTTGCTTGTTCAACAGTCGTAATATCACCATTCGCAATAATTGGTATATTCGCATTTTCTTTAACTTGTTTAATTAAATCAAACGTCGCATTACCACTATACATCTGCGCTCGTGTTCGTCCATGAATCGCAATCGCACTTGCGCCAGCTTTTTCTAATCCCTTAGCCATTTCAAGAACATTGATGGATTTATCATCCCATCCTAAACGTATCTTTACAGTAACAGGTTTCTTAACATTCTTCACAATCGCTTCTACAATTTTGAAAGCATGTTCCGGGGTTTTCATGAGTGATGCGCCACCCGATCCCTTAACAATCTTTGGTACAGGACAACCCATATTGATATCAATGATATCGCAATCTGTTTGTGTATCTAAGTACTTCGCCGCTTCAACCATTGAATCAATATCTTCACCAAAGAGTTGTAAAGCAATAGGATGTTCATCCTCAAAGACTTGAGTCATTTCAATTGTTTTAACATTCTTATATACTATGGCTTTATCAGAAATCATTTCACTGTAAATGAGAGCTGGTTTGTATTGAGCTACGATTGAACGAAAAGCTGGATTACTGACTCCAGCCATTGGTGCTATTACAATTGGGTTACTAAATTCTAGTTCTCTAATTTTCCACATTAACTCTTTGTTAGAATTGACTTCAATTCATCCTCACTAAAATGATAACTCGTATTACAGAAGTGGCAAGTAATCTCCGTCCCATGATCTTCATGAATCATTGCCTCAAGTTCTGTTTTTGAAACTGTAGATAAAGCTTCAAACATACGATCACGACTACATGAACACTTAAACTTAACAGTACTCATCCCTAACACTTCTACATCTTGGAATAAACTCTCGATTAAACTATTTGGTGTAAATCCTTCATGAATCAATTGAGATACTGGTTTTAAGTGTGTAATAACATCTTCCGCAATTAAAATATCTGCTTCAGTCGCATGCGGCATCATTTGAATTAAGATTCCACCTGCCGCAACAACTTCACTATTTTCATCGACTAGAACACCTAAAGATACAGCTGATGGTGTTTGTTCGCTAAGTGTGAAGTAATACGCAAAGTCTTCCGCAATCTCTCCTGTTTGGAGTTCTACTGTTCCTGTAAAGTCATCTTTAAGGCTTAAGTCTTTAATAACTCTTAAGGTTCCATCTCGACCTACAGCAGCACCAACATTCAACTTTTTCGTTTCTTCGTTCATAATATGAACTTCTGGATTTGCCACAAAACCACGTACTTCACAATTATGATTTGCATCGACGAGGATTGTTCCTAAAGGACCTCCTCCATTGATTTGAATCATGACATTTTCTTTATCTGACTTTAACATCGATCCTAGAATAGCACCCATTGTTAAAGTACGGCCCAAAGCAGCGGATGCGGTTGGATAAGTACGATGTCTTTCACATGCTTCTTTAACTGTTTGAGTTGAATCTACTACAATAATTCTTATCGCTCCTTCATGAGCTAACCCTTTAATTAATGTATCCATATTTCTCTTTCCACAAAAAACCCCTGAATTCAGGGGTTAAACTCCTTCAACAGGAGCAGATTCGTTATAAGCTCTACCCTCAACAATATTCTGAATATTTTCAGCTGTTAAAGTTTCAAACTCAAGTAATGCGTCCACAAGACGATCCATCAATTCACGATTTTCCTGAATTAATCGTTTTGCATGATCATACGCTTCATCGATAATACGACGAACTTCCTTATCGATTTCAAACGCAATTTGTCCAGAATAATTACTTGAATTACTGTAATCTCTACCTAAGAATACGTTTCCACCGCTATGTTCATATTGAATAGGACCTAAATCAGACATACCATAGGACATAACCATTTCACGAGCAATCTTCGTTGCACGTTCAATATCCGATGAAGCACCTGTAGAAATTTCATTAAATACAATATCTTCCGCAACACGACCACCTAATAAACCAGTAATACGTGCGGATAAATCTGTCTTCGTTAACATGAACTTTTCTTCACGAGGTGTCATTAAGTTATAGCCACCCGCTTGTCCACGTGGAATAATTGTGACCTTTTGAACCATATCAGAAGATTCAAGTTTTAAACCAATAATGGTGTGACCCACTTCATGATATGCAACAAGTCGTTTTTCACGTTCACTGTATACTTTTGACTTCTTAGCAGGACCACCCATAACACGGTCAATCGCTTCATCTAAGTGATTCATTGTGATCACTTCAGCACTTTCACGTACTGCAAGAATTGCGGCTTCGTTTAATACGTTTTCTAAATCTGCACCACTAAATCCAGGTGTACGTTTTGCAAGTGCACCAAGATCAACAGAATTATCTAATTTCTTATTACGAGCATGTACTTTAAGGATTGCTTCACGACCTTTACGATCCGGTAAACTTACCGTAATTTGACGGTCGAAACGACCAGGTCTTAATAACGCAGGGTCTAATACATCCGGACGGTTTGTTGCGGCAACAATAACCACACCAGAGTTGTCCTGAATACCATCCATTTCAACCAATAATTGGTTAAGTGTTTGTTCACGTTCATCGTGACCACCACCTAAACCAGTACCACGTTGACGACCTACTGCATCGATTTCATCAATAAATATAATACATGGTGCTGTAGCTTGTGCACGTTTAAACATATCACGAACACGACTTGCCCCAACCCCAACAAACATTTCTACGAAATCAGATCCTGAAATGGAATAGAATGGAACTTCAGCTTCACCAGCAACTGCTTTAGCTAATAAAGTTTTACCAGTACCAGGTTGCCCTACCATTAAGACACCCTTAGGTATACGAGCACCCATTTTCGCAAATTTCTTTGGATTTTTTAGATACTCAATGAGTTCTTGCATTTCTTCTTTTTCTTCATCACATCCAGCAACATCATTAAAACGAACTTTTATATTTCCTTCTAAACGTGCTTTGGATTTACCAAATTCAAACGCTTTGTTGTTATTGCCACCATTCATACGAGATAACATGAAGAAAGCAAAAGCACCAAAAATGATTAAAGGTAATACATTCGCAACTAGATCCCATAAAGGATTTGTTTCATAAGCATCAATAATCTTAACATCACTGCTCTTTTCGTTAATTAGCTCAATGATGGTATTATTTTGAAACTCTGTATTGGGTACAGTTAAAGAATATACATTCTGTACACCTTTAGAATCCTTATAGATCCCTTCAATTGTTAATACAACTTCACTGACTGTCACATTGCTTGTGACCACTTGTTCTTTGTTTAGTAAATCGACATACTCTTGATAGGAAATATCCGTTTCAGCATTACCGATATTCATAAACATTAAACTCATTACCGCTACCAACACAAAAAGGTATGGAATTAATGCGGCTAACTGTTTATTGTTCTTCATTTAAACACTCACTCCTTTTATAAATAACATTCGTCTTTTAATACACCAACATAAGGTAAACTACGATATTTTTCATCAAAATCTAATCCAAATCCAATCACAAATTCATTTGGAATCGTAAATCCTACATAATCCGCATCAATCTTAACGACTCTTCTTGAAGGTTTATCCAAAAGACTTACAATACGTAGTCTTGCACAACCCTTGTTTTCTAATAGTTCCTTAACCGAATTTAGTGTTCTACCTGTATCCACAATATCTTCCACAAGAAGAATGGACTCTCCTTTAATAGAACGATCTAAGTCTTTAATAATACGAACATCTCCAATCGATTCAGTACCTTCATAGCTAGATACATCCATAAAATCAATTTCAACATCTAGGTCAATATAAGGCATTAATTTAGCTAAAAATGGGACTGATCCTTTAAGCAAGGATACTAAAATAGGAACTTCTCCAAGTTCTAAATAATCTTTGGTAATTTGAGCGCCGAGTTCTTTACAACGTTGTTCAATTTCTTCACTTGATACTAATACTTTTTTTACATTTTTATGCATAAACGCCTCCATAATACGCTTATTTTATCATATAACATTCAATTGTGTCAGTCGAAACACCATGTTCATAACTAACATCCAAAATGTATAGTAACTCATTTTGCTTACTAAATACAAGTGGCCACATTTCTCTTTCTTGAATTGGTATTTTATTCTTTATAAACCACCTTGAAAGTTTTGTATAGATATTTGCCTGTAATCTTGATTTGCATGCTCTTAAATTCGTAATTTGGATTGGATATGCATCCTTAGGTATCGCTATTTTCCGATACCCTTTCTGATATTCATAACTCATTTTAATTTCTTTATTCACTGTCTCTAAGTAATCTAAATCGTAACAATAATCTTCCACATCCTTTACGATTTGAATTAGATCGTATTGTTTTATGATACGAATTGATGGTGTAATGTGTTGCTTAACACTTTTAGATTCAATCAGTTGACGATCGAGTTCATCAATATAACGGTTAGATAGTACAGATTTCTTAGTTTGTATTCGTAACCATTCTAAAAGGAACCATTTTCTATTATGAAGATGAGTTGTGTATAAATTATGTGATATTGATGTTTGATTGAGTAATTCTTTGTGTTCTTCTAAAAATGCTTTCCTCTGTTGATTATAATTCTCTTTAATCTTCATCAATTCTTCAATTTCATTTGTACTTAAAGATACTACTTCTTTACGAATTCTATTCCGTGTATAGTTTAAACTATCGTTGGATTCATCCCATCCATAACTTATGTTATGTTTTACACAATAATCAATGCAGTCTTTCTTTGTATAACTTAAAAGTGGTCGATCTACCTGAATACCTTGAATGTAGGTTGTAGAAGTTAAACCATAATATTCTACTTTTGATTGTCTTTGGATTTGAAAGATAAGAGTTTCTAAATCATCATCCTTATGATGTGCTACCAAAACGCCTAGTGCATTTTCAATTAACGCAACTTCTTTAAATCTTGAATACCTATATTCTCTCGCTTGATCTTGGAAATTCCCTTTAAACTCAATCGCGTTAAAAACGTAACACTCAATATTATGTTTATTACAATATAATTGAACAAGTTCTTGATCTCTTTTAGCGGTGTCTCTTTTCTGATAATTAACATGTACTACAACACAATTAACACCATGTCTAAAAGCAAGATCCAGTAAGGCCATAGAATCAGGCCCACCTGATACACCAATAATCCATTTTTGATTACGATAGTGTTCTAACGAATTCATCGAATAAAGTATACCTTAGCGTACCCCTTCTTTAAATAGACAAAATCCAACTCGTTTTTGAATTTTTATAAAGAATGGTTCATTTATATCTAAATGTCCTACGATTTCGATGATACGAGTAGGATTAATGAACTTGCAATCATTGATAAACAAAACAGATTCACGATTTAATCCATTTCGTTGACCAAAACGCATTAAGTGTTTTCGCCCTGTTGGATTTTCAATTCGATCATATGCTTGAGCATAGGTATAAGGGTTTGATGTCATTGGGACAACAAATACTTTTCCATTTAATTTGGATATAACAATACCAAAATGTTGAAAACCCGACTCATTTAAATAAGCTTGTCCAAAATCAATATAACAAACATCTCCAACATTTACTTCAAAGGTTTCATGTATCTTTAACATGGATCGTTGAATGTAGTTTTGTGTACTAAGCAAAATCTTTGCGGCTTCTTTAGAGTTTAGTTTAGAAATATGATTTTGAAACTGATCAATTGTTTCTTCTATAATGTTTGGATCAAATTCTGATTCTTCTTGTGTGGCATCAATTAATGTATTGAGTAAATAGGAACGCATAAATCCTCCTATTCACTTATATGTAATCCTATTAACTTATCCTAAAAAAAGATCATCTTTCGATGATCTTAGCCTACAATGTGTAAATTTTCTAACATGATTCCAGTACCTTCAGCAACACATTTTAATGCATTTTCTGCAACATACACTGGAATATTCAACTCATTCATAAGTAATTGGTCCATTCCATGTAGTAATGCACCACCACCTGTTAACACAACACCACGTGTTACAATATCCGCAGATAATTCTGGTGGAGTTTGTTCAAGTACTGTACGACATGCACGAACAATATCTTGAAGACTTTCATGCATTGCGATTTCTGTTTCATCAGAAGTCATTGTAATGGTATGTGGTAAACCAGTAACAAGGTCACGACCACTTACTTCAAGAGAATCTTTACGAGAGCCTCTCCAAGCTGTACCAATCTTCTTCTTTAATTCTTCTGCAGTACGATCCCCAATTAATAACTTATAAGTTTCTTTAACATACTTGATAATATCTTTATCCATACGGTCACCCGCAATTTTTAAGGAAGAAGAAGTTACGATTTCACCTAAAGAAAGAATCGCAACGTCAGTCGTACCACCACCGATATCAAGAACCATATTTCCATTTGGTTTTGAAATATCTAAACCAGCACCAATTGCCGCAACTTTTGGTTCTTCTTCAATATAAACACGTTTAGCACCTGCACGATACGCTGCATCACGAATCGCATTACGTTCAACAGATGTAATGTTAGATGGACAACAGATTAAAATCGTTGGACGTGAAAACATTCCTTTTAGTTTAAGTTTTTTAATAAAGTATTGAAGCATCATTTCAGTAACTTCGAAATCCGCAATAACTCCATCTTTTAATGGACGAATTGCTTGAATTCTTCCAGGTGTACGACCCAACATATCTTTAGCGTCTGTACCAACAGCTAAACATTTCTTAGTTTCTGCTTCGATTGCTACAACAGAAGGTTCATCTAAAACAACACCTTCTCCTTTTACATAAATTAATACGTTTGCGGTACCTAAGTCGATACCAACTGCCTTTGAAAATGCCATATATGCCCTCCATTTGATAAGCATACCCATTATAGCACAAACTTAATAAAACACTATAAGGATAAGTTAAGACCCATTAAGAACTGTGTTGCTAAGTAAGCAAGTGCCATCGCAAGTAATATTACTAATATTTGTGTTTGAACAACACGTCCAGGATAAATTAATTTACCGAAATTGATTGCGCCTAAACCATATAAACTGAGTGCAAAAGTAACAAAATACAGAATCACTCTTACGATAGGAATCATACTATTTACCAATATCGATACGATTCAATGCTTTGAGTAAAGCAAGTTGTGCTCTCTTTGCGTCAATTTCTGGGTCTTTTGAACGTAAACGTTCTTCAGCTCTTTGCTTAGCATGTTCAGCACGCGCAAGATCGATATCTCCTTCATGTTCAACCGCATCCGATAATATCGTCGCTTCGTTATTCTTAAAGAAAAGCACGCCACCCGCAACAGCATAACGTTGACGGTTACCATTTAAGATACTTGACATAATCGATATATCTAACATTGTGACCAACGGCATATGATTACTTAAAATACCCATTTGACCATTTGGGGTAACGATATTTATTTGTTCCGATTCGAAGGTACGAACCGGCGCTTCAGGTGTCACAATTTTTACTGTAAACATATTAGAGTCCTAGGATTGCTGCTTTTTCTTCAGCTTCTTCAATATTACCAACATACATGAAGGCTTGTTCAGGAAGATGATCTCCCTTACCTTCTAAGATTGCTTTGAAACTACGAACGGTTTCATCTTTACGAACGAATAATCCCTTAATTCCATTAAACTGTTCAGCCACATGGAATGGTTGAGACAAGAAGTTACGTACACGGCGTGCACGGTTAACGATTTGTTTATCTTCATCTGATAATTCATCCATACCTAAGATTGCGATGATATCTTGAAGTTCACGATAACGTTGTAGAAGTTGTTGAACACCACGCGCAACGGCATAATGCTCTTCACCCACTAGAAGTGGATCTAACCTACGACTGCTAGATTCAAGTGGATCAACCGCTGGATAAATACCTAATGCCGCAATATTACGGTCTAGAACTGTTTTCGCATCTAAGTGTGAGAAAGCAGTTGCAGGAGCAGGGTCAGTTAAATCATCCGCTGGAACATAAATTGCTTGAACTGATGTAATCGATCCACGTTTTGTGGAAGTAATACGTTCTTGTAATTGGCCCATTTCAGTTGCTAAAGTTGGTTGATATCCTACAGCTGAAGGAATACGTCCCAATAAAGCACTAACTTCGGAACCAGCTTGTGTAAAACGGAAGATGTTATCAATGAATAATAGAACGTCTTGTCCTTCAGAATCACGATAGTGTTCTGCCATAGTTAAACCTGTTAAAGCAACACGCATACGTGCGCCAGGCGATTCATTCATTTGACCATAAACTAATACTGTTTTATTTAAAACTCCGGAATCCTTCATTTCATTATAAAGGTCATTCCCTTCACGAGTTCTTTCACCGACACCAGCCACAACGGATAAACCACCGTGTTCAGTTGCGATATTATGAATTAATTCTTGCATGACAACGGTTTTACCAACACCCGCACCACCGAACAATCCGATCTTACCACCCTTAACATAAGGGCAAAGTAAATCAACAACCTTAATACCTGTTTCAAGCATTACAGAAGTCGTTTGTTGTTCATCAAATGATGGAGCTTCACGATGAATTGGCATTTTCTTGACTGAAGAATCGAGTTCTCCTAAACCATCAATTGGTTCACCTAATACATTGAACATACGACCTAATACTTCGCGACCTACTGGAGTACTAATTGCAGCTCCTGTATCGATGGCTTCCATACCACGTACGCATCCATCCGTTGATCCCATAGAAATACAACGAACGACATCATCTCCTACGTGTTGAGCTACTTCGACAACTAATGATTTTCCATTAACGTCAATTCTAATCGCATTGTTAAGATTAGGAAGTTCTCCTTCATTAAATCGAATATCCACAACTGGTCCAATGACTTGGCTGATTTTACCTTTATTTTGCATCGTAAACCTCCTAGAGTGCTTCTGCCCCAGCCACAATTTCTGTAATTTCCTGGGTTATAGCAGATTGTCTTGACTGATTATACTTCAATACTAATTCTTCAATTAATTCTTCTGCATTATCTGTCGCATTATCCATTGCCATACGACGAGCCGCATGTTCACTGGTCTTAGATTCTAACCAGTAACTATAGAGTAATGATTGAATAAACATTGGGACTAGTTGATTGATAAGTGTAACGGCATCTGGTTCAAATATAATATCTTGATTAAGTACTTCTTCTTGTGCATCCTTAGTAGGCAATACACTTTCAGAAATTGGTAGTAAGGTTACGATATTTGGTTCAAATGTCATCGTATTAACAAACTTTGTATATAGAACTTGAAGCTTTGTGATTTCACCACTTAAATAAGCATCCATAATCTTATCTGCAGCTTTGGCAATATGACCGTACGATAAGTTATCCCCTGTGTGTAATTCACCAAACAAATGATAATCAAATCGTCTTAACCAAGAACGTCCTTTAGATCCAACCATAAATAAGAGTTGATCATTTGGAATGGATTCTTTAATTTTATTTAGGATATTAGAATTATACCCACCACACAAACCCATATCAGATACAAATACAAGAGTTAATGTCTTCCCTTCACGTTCTGTTAAATATGGAATTTCTTGAATATTAGCACTTCCAAGAACACGATTAAAAGCTTGGAACAATGTACTCGCGTAAACGCGATTCAACTCCATTTTTTGTTTCTGTCTTTGTAACTTACTTGTCGCAATGAGTTCCATTGCATTTGTAATCTTTTTAGTTGCTCGAACAGAACGTATTCTTCTTTTTAACGCTACTTTATTTTGAGCCATTTTACTTTCCACTCATTTTTAAATACTGAGTCGTTAGATTTTCCATTGCTTCTTTCATTCTTGTTTCGAGTTCAGGACTTATTGCTTTAGCTGTATCAATCTCAGATACGATATCCGCATAGTTTGTATCAAATCCAGCAATAACTCTTTGTACATATTCAGAAATCTTAGAAACTTCGATACGTTTAATAAATTTATGCTTAGCCGCAAACAATGTAATAACTTCATGCGCTAAGGATAAAGGTTGGTATTGTCCTTGTTTTAATAGTTCAGTTAAACGAGCACCATGTTCAATAACTTCTTTAGTTGCTGCATCTAAATCTGAACCAAATTGAGCAAATGACAATAATTCACGATATTGAGCTAACTCAAGTTTTAGGGATGAAGATACTTGTTTCATCGCTTTAGTTTGTGCAGCGGATCCTACACGAGAAACAGATAAACCAGAGTCAACAGCAGGTCTTGCACCTGAGTTAAATAATTCAGTTTGTAAGAATAATTGTCCGTCTGTAATTGAAATAACGTTTGTAGGAATGTAGGCTGAAATATCCCCAGCTTGGGTTTCAATAATTGGTAGAGCTGTAATGGAACCTCCACCATTTTCTTTATTTAGTTTACATGCGCGTTCTAATAAACGACTGTGTAAGTAGAAAACATCCCCAGGATACGCTTCACGTCCTGGTGGTCTTCTCAATAATAAACTCATTGCACGATAAGCAACTGCATGTTTCGATAGATCATCATAAATGATTAGAACATCTTTACCTTGTTCCAACCATTCTTCACCCATTGCACAACCTGAATAAGGCGCAATGTATTGTAACGGCGCAAGTTCACTTGCTGTTGCAGAAACAACAACCGTATATTCCATCGCATGATGTTGTCTTAATTTTTCAACAATCTGTGCAACAGTCGAAGCTTTTTGACCAATCGCAACATAAATACAAATCATGTTTTGATCTTTTTGATTAATAATGGTATCAATCGCTATAGCTGTTTTACCTGTTTGACGATCACCAATGATAAGTTCACGTTGTCCACGTCCGATTGGAATCATTGAGTCAATAATCTTGATTCCAGTTTGTACCGGTTGATTAACACTTTGACGAGTCATAACCCCAGGCGCAACACGTTCAATTGGACGAAGCTTATTAGAAACAATCGCTTCACCTCCATCAATCGCTTGACCTAATGCATTAACAACTCGACCTAAAAGCCCATCCCCAACTGGAACTTCAACGATACGTCCTGTACGTGTAACACTACCGCCTTCTTTAATGTTTGCGTCACTCCCTAAAAGAACACAACCAACATGGTCTTCTTCAAGGTTCATAACCATGCCCATGACACCCTCGCCAAATTCAACGAGTTCACCAGCCATGACATCACTTAAACCATTAACGAGCGCAATACCGTCACCAACTTTGATAACGACACCGACATCTTTTTCTTCTACTTGTTCTTGATAGTGCTGGATGCGTGATTTTATCAGAGCACTTATTTCTTCTGGTCTAATGTCCATATTATATTGACCTTCCTTCACGTAAAACAGATCTCAAATTTTGAATTCGAGATTTCATTGATCCATCGATAACCTTATCTTCAAAACGAATTTTAATTCCGCTAATAAGGGTTGGATCAATACGATTAATAATGGAAACAGTTTGTTTCTGTTTAAGTGACAAACTATCTTCTAATTCTTTAATTTCTTCTTTAGTTAATGGATTGACTGAATAAGCAATCGCTTCAACGATATTGAAATGTTCATTATGCAAATGTAGATATTCATTCACAAAATGATTCAAGATCATACCACGGTTCTTATCAATCAAAAGATATAAAAGATTAAGTGTAAATGAATGAACATAAGGTTTAAACACATCATTTACCAATTCTTTTTTCTGTTCTTTACTAAATTGAATTCTACTCAATACATCTATTAATTCAGGGTGAGTTGAAATAATATCTTTTATAAAGTGAATATCCTCAATGAAACGACTCTCAAGTTTTTGTTCTAACGCAAGTTCAAAAAGAGCTGACGCATATTTAGACGCAACTTTTTTCATTAATTACGCACATCCTTAATAAAGTGTTGAATCTGCTTACGATCCTCAGCTTCATCCACTTTACCTTCAATCAATTTAGACGCAGCCAATAATGCTACATCCACGATTTCAGACTCAATTTCATCGCGCATTTGAGCTTTTTGATGAGCAATTTCACGAAGTGCAGACGTTAACTTATTATCCGCTTCATTCTTAGCTTCAGCGAGTAACTGTTCTTTTAAACGTTTGCCTTCCAATTTACCACTCTCAATAATTTGTTTCGCTTCATGTGCAGCTTCACTTAATAATTGATCACTTTTCTTTTGATTTTCACGCGCTAAAACATTTGCTTCATGCGCTTCTCTAAGAGCCGCATCCGCAACTTCAGCACGCTTTGCAAGGTAATCTTGCATCGGTTTCCATAACAATTTTTTCATACCCAAAAAGAGTACACCCGTTGCACATAGTTGAACGATTAATGTAATGGCATCTGGAAACAACTTACCCGCAATATCTAAATCAAGCATAGACTCACCACCTTTTTATTTGTTAAATCATCAATTAAATACGAAAATCAATAAGATCGCAATAAGCATACCGTAGATAGCACATGTTTCCGCAATCGCAGCACCTAAAATGAGCATAGAACGGATTTTATTTTCAGCCTCAGGATTACGTCCAACAGCTTCAACTGCTTTACCAGCCGCATAACCTTGACCAATACCCGTCATCATACCTGTAAGTACAGCTAAACCGGCACCAATGGCTACTAAACCTCTACCAATATCTCCCATGTTTATATCCTCCTTTGCATGGATTTATCATTCTTGGGGTAATTCATTCCCAATAAAGATCGTTGTTAACATAATAAATATGTATGTTTGAATAAGACCTGAAAAAACATCAAAATAAGCATGTAAAACTGGCGCAACCACAACACCAATAAAGTTAAATCCACCAATTAAAGGCACAAAACTCGATAACCATTCTGTAAACACATAAACCAACATCATAATTGTTCCACCAGAGGTGATGTTACCAAATAAACGTAATGACATCGAGATAAGCGGTGCAAATGTTCCAAATACATTCATAATCACAAACGGAGGAAAAGGTTCAAAGAATCCTTTTGCATAACCACCAACTCCATTTACTTTTATTTTTGTATATTGAATTAGAAAGAATGTAATAAGTGCTAAGGCTAAAGTTACACTATAGTTACCAGTTGGTTGATTAAACCCTAATAAACCGAGTAAGTTTGATACAGCCATATATAACGCTAATGACGCAATATACGGCGCAAACTTAACTGCAGCTTTTGCGCCCATATTATCCTTCGTCAATCCAGACATCATTTGATAATAAATCATTCCAATTAATACTAAACCTTTTGGTTTAGCAAGTGGATCACTCTTCTTAATTGCTCTTCCTATTAAAAAAAGGAACAACAAAAGTACCGAAGTAATGATTATAATTGAGAACACTTCAATTTGAAGTGATAGAACTTTATCACTATTGTTTAACATTTGTTTCCCTCTTTTTGAAGAATATTTCTTGGATAAACATAAAATACTTGAAGAATAATAAACCAAAGGCCACAAAGATTACATTGAAAAATTGATTTAGGAAAATCGATAATAAGAATGGTATAACATACACCATATTTCCTAAGATAAATCCAATATAGTTTTTTAATCCTTTTTTATTATTAAACAACACAGAATCAATCTGAGCCTCTGTAATTCCAACAGTAATAAATGAAAAAACAAAACCGAGAATAAATCCAAATGACCAAGTATAGTTAAAGAATAACAGTGCGATTGCAATGATGGTTCCGGAAAGGACAAGATAACGTAATTTGGTTCTAAGTATCGTTTTCATATATTACTTGTCTATTTTATCACATTATATCGAAATGAAACTACTTAGTTCCAAAAATTCGATCGCCAGCATCTCCCAATCCAGGCACAATATAACCATGTTCATTCAGTTTTTCATCAAGTGCCGCAAGATAGATATCCACATCTGGATGATCTTCTTCAATACGCTTTACACCTTCAGGAGCACCCACCAAACAAATAAGTTTAATCACAGTTGCCCCACGTTTTTTAATCATATCGATGGCTGCACTCGCAGAACCACCTGTTGCTAACATTGGATCTAAAACCATGACAACTGAATCAGGTAGATTGGATGGGAATTTAGCGAAATACTCATGTGGTTCCAATGTTTCTTCATCACGGTATAAACCAATATGACCTACCTTAGCAGTTGGTACTAAATTACGAATCCCATTGACCATACCTAAACCTGCACGAAGAATTGGAACTAATACAATTTCTTTTGCCATTTCTTCTGTTACACATGGTGCAACTGGTGTCATAATTTCAATCGTACGTGTTGGTACATCCCGTGTGATTTCATACGCCATTAGACCAGCAATCTCATCTAAGTTTTGTCTAAAATCCTTTGTACCAGTATCCTTTTGACGCATTTGCGTTAGTTTATGCGTAATAAGCGGGTGATGTAATACTTTTAACATGTTTGTTCTCCTTTATATTGGAAACCGCTTGGTTAAAGCAGTGACCTCTTCTTTAATACGGTGTTTGATGGTCTCATCTTCAGGATTTCTCAAACATTCATCCATCCAGTGAGCCACTTGTCTAAACTCAGCCTCTTTAAATCCACGTGTTGTCATTGCGGCAGAACCTAAACGAATACCCGATGAAACCATCGGCTTCTCTGTATCAAATGGGATACTGTTTTTATTACAGGTAATACCCACTTCATCTAATAATCGTTCTGATTTCTTACCAGATAATCCAACGGATGCTTTAACATTCACTAGACAGAGATGATTATCTGAACCATCCCCTACAATGTTATACCCTAATTGATGTAACTCTTCCACAAGAACTTTCATGTTCTTAATGACTTGTTCTGTGTATAATTTGAATTCTGGTTGAAGCGCTTCATAGAAACAAACCGCCTTACCAGCAATCACATGCATAAGGGGTCCACCTTGAATACCAGGGAAGACTTTCTTATCAATCAGTGGCGCAAATTCCTTCTTACAAAGAATCAAACCACCTCTAGGACCTCTCAAAGTTTTATGTGTCGTACTTGTCACAAAATCCGCATAAGGTACTGGACTTGGATGATAACCCGCCGCAACCAATCCAGCAATATGAGCCATATCCACCATTAGATATGCCCCAACTTCATCTGCGATTTCTCTAAATCGTTTAAAGTCTATGATAAAAGGATAAGCACTCGCTCCCGCCACAATTAGTTTAGGTTTGACTTCTAATGCCTTTAATCTTAACGCATCATAATCAATACGTGATGTTACCGGATCAACCCCATAGGCTTCAAAGTGAAAAAGACTTCCAGAAAAGTTGAGTGGATGGCCATGGGTTAAATGTCCACCTGCTGATAAGTCCATTCCTAATACCACATCATTCGGTTGTAAAATGGCCATATAAACACCCATATTTGCTTGTGAACCTGAGTGTGGCTGTACATTCGCATGCTCTGCCCCAAACAACTCACATGCTCTTTGACGTGCGAGTTCTTCTATCACATCTACTTCTTCACAACCACCATAGTAACGCGCTTTAGGATAACCTTCCGCATATTTATTGGTCAAAATACTTCCAACCGCTTCTAAAACATCCTTAGATACATAGTTCTCGGATGCGATTAATTCTATATTATTAAGTTGACGATCTTTTTCTTTTTGGATCGCTTGTTGAATTAAAATATCATTCATTGTCATTCTCTGTTTCTTCGATACGACAGATTTTATCGATACGCGCTTTATGTCTATCTTCTTGAGAGAAACCCGTATTAAGCCATTTATCCACAATCTCAAGGGCAACCGCAACACTCGTTAAACGACCGCCTAAAGCTAAAACATTCGTATCATTATGTAAACGTGTAACTTCCGCAACTTTTGGATCATACACGAGAGCACAACGAATACCTTTAACTTTATTTGCTACGATACTTGCACCAATTCCTGTTCCACATAAAACAATCCCGAAATCATTGGAACGATCCGCAACTGAACAACATGCAGGATATACCGTATCTGGATAATCCATACTTTCTGTCCCATGCGTCCCAAAATCTTCAACTTGGTGACCTTTCTTTAATAGGTGTTGCTTAATCGCTTCCTTATGTTCGAAAGCACCATGATCACAAGCTAATGCAATTTTCATTGATTGTCTCCCTTAATACACCGAATGAAGCATTACGCTTCATTATTCTGTCAGTGAACTATCTATGATATTTTAGCACAACGAAACAATACTATCGATAATCTCCCAAACATTTTAGCGAATATTCACATAAAAATGATCCCCAAAAATCTCATTATCGATGTACTTTATTTCATACATCCTGAGATGCTTATATTTGAGTTGTATCCGCATCCTTAACCACATCATTTCTCTTTCTCTTAAATAGATTTCTGATTGTAATAACCATTGATCACATTCAATTCGATCTCGATAGATTCGAATATTATTAGAATTGATAATTCTTCCAAACAATCGATAAACAGACTTTCGAGCTGGAATATGCATTAGTAGCATCGTTAAACTTAATAGGCTGTGTAGATAAAAGGTAATTACGAATCCATTATTTAATAGATTAATTAAAATAATAAGTCCGAGTAGAATCGTAATCTTTAAGTTATAATGTCCAACTTCGTTGTACACATATAACATCAAACCATATAGAAGAAGATAAATCGGGCTTAACCAACTCAATGGATTTATAATAAAAACATTAAATAAAACAAGTAAGATACTTAGATAAAGTCGTAGAAATAATTTCAGTCTCATTCTACAATCCTAATAAAAACCACACGTTAATACAACATAAAGTTGTATTTATTTATATTACACCTATATATTGTATATCAATTACATTTACAACCTTAGGGCGTATAATTTCAACAAATGAAGAATGTTGAAATTGGTCAAACTTTAAAAACCTATCGAATTCGCCGTAATCTAAGCCAAAGTGAAGTTGCGAAAGCTTTAAATTATAGCCAACAAACGATTGCGAAATGGGAGAATTCTATCTCATCACCTGATCCAAGTAGTTTATGTAAGCTCGCAGATCTTTATCAAGTGAGTTTAGATGAACTCTTAAGACATACTGTTGTCAAAGAAACAAGCGCTCCATACTACACAAAAAAAGATGTTGTGGAAGAATGGATAAACTCGCCTGGATTCAAAACTGCGTTTGAACTCCAAAATCTTGATCCTAAACTTTCCCAACATCTTGTTAATCAAATTATACAATCAATCAATTTTATTAAAGAAACCCTTAATTACAACGATTCCGAATAATTAAAATACGATCTTTCTTCTGCATGTCCTTAATGACTTCAATATCTCCATCTGGAAAATACTGTCTTGCTAAATCACTTAATGTCTTACCTTGATCCCATCCCATTTCAAAGGCTAAGATATTTTTTTCATTTAAGACATATTTCGCATTAGAGAGTACACTACGATAGAACTTTAGCCCATCTTCTCCACCAAACAAGGCAAGATGCGGTTCATACGCTTTTACACTATTCTCAACCTCTTCACCACTTGGAATATACGGAGGATTACATACAATCACATCCGCTTTGATTGAATGATCAATAAACGGCTGTAACATGTCTCCTTGATAAAACTCCACATGAACCTTAATGTTATCCGCGTTACGACGAGCTTGTTTAAGCGCATCATCACTGATATCACTCGCTAACAAATGAATATTAGGACATTCTGCTTTAAGTGCACAAGCAATGGCTCCACTTCCTGTCCCTACATCAAACACTTGAATCGCTTTATCCCCAAAATGTTCATCAATTTCTTGAATGACATTAAGTACGAGTTCTTCTGTTTCAAAGCGGGGAATTAATACATCCGAATTCACTTCAATTGGATAACCGTAAAAATATTGAACACCCATCGCATACGCTAATGGCATATCTAAACATAATTTATCCATTATCGAATTAAACTTCTCTAAAGTCGTTTCATCGAGTTCTGAATTCATTTCAAGATAAAGATTCTTCCCTTGTTCGAGAAGTAATTCATTCATTACATACTTTGCATAGCTCTCAGGAATATCGTTTTGTACTAAACGTTCTTCCGCAGCTTTTAGAATCTTATTGATCACGAATAATTTCCTGCTAATTTTTGACGTTGTTCCTCAATTAATAAGGCTTCCACAACATCTCCCAACTTACCTTCCACAATACGATCGAGTTGTTGAAGCGTTAAACCAATGCGATGATCGGTAACACGATTTTGAGGATAGTTATAGGTACGAATCTTTTCAGAACGATCTCCAGTCCCAATCTTATCACGACGTACAGCACCCTTTTCTGCTTCAGCGCGTTCTTGCATCACTTCGAATACACGTGCACGAATGAGACGCATTGCAGTAGCACGGTTATCATGTTGAGAACGACCATCCTGACAGTTAACTGAGATTCCTGTTGGAGTATGTGTAATACGTACTGCAGAATCCGTTTTATTAACGTGTTGTCCACCCGCTCCACTGGAACGATGTGTTTCAATCACTAAATCTGCTGGATTAATATCAATTTCTTCTTCTTCAATATCTGGCATAACTAAAACAGTTGCGGTCGATGTATGAATGCGTCCTTGCGTTTCTGTCTTCGGTACGCGTTGTACACGATGAGACCCAGATTCAAACTTTAGATGTTTAAATGGTTCATTTCCCTTAACATAGAACGAAATAAGAGTATATCCACCTGCTTCTGCTTCGGATGCTTCCATGATTTCTATTTTCCATCCCATAAGTTCCGCATAACGGCTATACATACGGAATAAATCACCCGCAAAGATATTCCCTTCATCTCCACCTGCTGCACCACGAATTTCTACAATCGCGTTGTGATCATCATTTGGATCCTTAGGAATGAGTAATACTTCTAATTTTTCAAGTAACGCATCCTTTTGAGGATTGAGTTCTTCTAATTCTGCTTCTGCTAATTCACGAAGTTCTGTATCTTTTTCTTTTAACATCGTTTCTGCTTCTTTGATGTGTTGAATAATCGTCTTCAATTCAACATACGCATCCACGACCTGTCTTAAAGAAGCTTGTTCCTTCGCAAGCTTTGCGTATTCTCTTGAATTACCCAATATTTCAGGCTTCATCAAGATTTCTTCTAATTCTTTGTAACGCTCATGCATACTGTCTAAGCGTTTAATCATTACATCATAACTTTCCATTCTTACCTCACAATAAAGTAACCAATATGGTTACTATTAATTAATCTTCAATTTCTGGTTTACCAATTACTTCATGGCAGTGACGGCAACGTGCTTCATAAGCTTCCGCAGCCCCAACCATGATAATAGGATCCGTATACTGTGCTGGTTTACCATTCACTAAACGTTGTGTACGAGTTGCTGGTGCACCACATTTCATACATACCGCAGTTAACTTAGTCACAAATTCCGCATCTGTAATCAATCTTGGCATAACACCAAATGGTTCAGCTCTAAAATCAGTATCTAATCCTGCACACATAACGCGTTTACCCTTCTTAGCTAGGTAATTGCATACTAATAAAACATCTTCATCAAAGAATTGAACTTCATCAATGGCAATGACATCTGTATCATCTTTAACAAAATCTAAAATAGAACGTGCATCTGGCACGACGATACTCTCGACAGAACTTCCAGCATGAGAAACTACTTTTGTATTACTGTAGCGATTATCGATTGCTGGCTTAAAAACCAACACATTCTTCTTCGCAAATTCTAATGTCTTAATGCGGCGAATAAGTTCTTCTGTTTTACCCGCAAACATACAACCTGAAATAACCTCGATATAACCTGGACGATACATTTGATACATCATATTATTAACCCCTCATGTTCAAATTTATTTTAACATACTAACAAAATAAAAGAGAACGATTGTTCCCTTATTTATTACCGTATTTACGATTAAACTTTTCAATTCGTCCTTGTGCTTGCGCGAAGCGTTGACGTCCTGTGTAGAAAGGATGGCAATTTGAGCAAGTATCAACTTTAATTTCTTTTAAAACTGAACCAGATTCAAATTCATTTCCGCAAGATGTGCAATGTACAATAACTTTATTGTAGTTTGGATGAATTCCGCTTTTCATAACTTTATCTCCTTCCGCCTTGAATTTCTTATCAATTCAAAGTAAGTGCGTGTTTAATATAACATAGTTCATATTAACATGCAAGAATGATTTACTATCATAGACTATTCTTATTCTTTGACTCGATACCAATAGATTAAATTCCCTATTGCCCATAAAATAACAACATAATATCGACTGATAAATTGAGTTAAAAAATCGTTAATCATATAACCCGAACCACACCAAATAATCACTAAGTAAACAAGGATTAACCCATTTAATCCAATATAGAAATCTTTACGTTTCATATTTCCCCCTGCATCCATTCTAACAAAAAAGTATTCTTGTTGAATACTTTTATTAAACTAACGTAAATACCTATTTATTCAACTGTTTCACGCCAGATTTTAGCCCCTAGCGCACTTAATTTACCATCTAAATTTTCATACCCACGATCAATATGATAGACATCATGAATCTCAGTCACACCTTCAGCCATTAATCCAGCTACGACTAAACTTGCGCCACATCTTAAGTCCGTTGCGGTAACACGATCTCCATATAATCTTGAAGGTCCATGCACAATCGCGGATCCTGGAATTAGATTGATATTTGCTCCCATACGTTGTAATTCAATACAATGTTTGAATCTCTCAACATAAATGGTTTCTTTAACCGTTGATTCACCATTAGCACGTGTGAGTAATGGCGTAAGCGGTTGTTGGAGGTCAGTTGGGAAACCTGGATAAGGAAGTGTTTGAATATCCACATCCTTTAGATGAGTTGTACCACGTACGGTTACCTTATCAATCTCAATATCCATTGGTACACCCATTTCTTCAAGTTTCGATAATAGAGCTTCTAAGTGATGAGGGATGACATTTTCAATCACAACTTCTTCTGCCGCAGCAGCCGCAATCACAATCATCGTACCTGCTTCAATACGATCTGGAATGATTTCATGCGTACATCCCACTAAATCTTCAACCCCATCAATGGTAATAATATTGGTTCCTGCTCCACGAATCTGAGCACCCATCTTATTTAACATAGTAGCCACATCAATAATCTCAGGTTCTTTAGCCGCATTCTCAATCGAAGTACGACCCTTCGCAAAAACTGCTGCCATCATAATATTAATGGTTGCGCCAACCGATGGAATATCTAAATAAATCTTTGCGCCAATAAGTTCTTTCGCAAATATCTTGTAACTTCCTTGTGAGTATTCAATTTCTGCTCCAAGTGCTTCAAAACCCTTAAGATGTAAATCAATCGGTCTAGGTCCGAGGTAACATCCTCCTGGCATCTTCATATTCACTTGTTTGTAACGACCAAGTAGTGCTCCCATGAAATAATAAGAAGCACGTAATTTTTGAACAACAGGATGATCTAAAGAGATATTAATCATTTCACTTGGATCAATCTCTAAATGTTCATTGGTATGTTGCGTCACTTTTACATTAAGTGTTTCTAATAACTGACTTAAATGCCCTACATCTGAGATGTTAGGAACACCATAAATATTAACTTTGCCTTTTGTAGCTAGAATACTAGCAGGAATAAGCGCAACAGTCGCGTTTTTAGCACCACTGATTCTTACACTTCCTTTTAGTTTATGTCCGCCTTCGATTTTTAGTACTTCTTCCATATTTTTAATCTCCATCGTTATTTTATCACAGTCTAAGTGTGATTTATAGTAAACAAAAACAGGCAGAGCCTGTTCTATTTTTGTGAGTAATCGAGTGCAGCTTTTACGAAACCCGCAAACAATGGATGAGCACGATTTGGACGTGATTTAAATTCTGGATGGAATTGACATCCAACAAACCATGGATGATCCTTTAACTCAGTAATTTCCACTAAGTAATCATCTGGGCTTAATCCACTAAAGACTGCTCCGTTTTGTTCCATGACTTCACGATACACATTATTTACTTCATAACGATGACGATGTCTTTCAAGAATGGTTTCTTCTTTATAAACTGAACGCGTCTTCGTATTATCTTTAATCTTACATGGCCAATTGCCAAGACGTAAGGTTCCACCCATATTCACTACCCCATTTTGATCTGGCATTAAGTGAATAACAGGATGTTTAGTGGATTCATCCCATTCAACAGAGTTAGCACCTTCTAAACCACATACATTACGTGCAAATTCAATAACCGCAATTTGCATCCCTAAACAGATTCCAAAATAAGGTATTTTATTAACACGTGCATATTGTGCGGCCATGATTTTACCTTCAATCCCACGACCACCGAATCCACCAGGTACGAGTATTCCATCTAAACCACCGAGTTCTGATTCTAGGTTTTCTTTGGTTAAGAATTCTGAGTTAACCCAACGAATGTCAATATCTGAACTTATTGGATATCCAGCATGTTTAAGTGATTCACTGACGGATAAATAAGCATCATGTAGTTGAACATACTTACCAACAATCGCAATCTTAACCGTATGTTTAAGATTGTTTGCGTTATCAATCATCTTTTCCCATTCTGACATATCCGCACGTGGTGCGTGAATATTTAATTTATGTAGTACATAATCATCTAAACCTTGTCTTTGGAAACTGAGTGGTACTTCGTAAATATTATTTACGTTTACCGATTCAATAATCGCATTCTCACGAACATCACAGAACATCGATATTTTTTTACGAATTTCATCTGAGATGCGTTCTTCACAACGTGTCACGATAATATTTGGTTTAATCCCAAGTGACATTAATTCTTTATAACTATGTTGAGTTGGTTTTGTTTTCAACTCACCACTTCCAGGAACTTTAGGCACAAGCACTGTATGAATAAATACGACCCCATCACGATCATTTTCAGAGTGAACTTGACGCGCAGCCTCTAAAAATGGTAGAGATTCGATATCCCCAACCGTACCACCAATTTCCGTAATAACAATATCTGCCCCTGATTCTTCCGCAGCCGCATATACTTTAGCTCGGATTTCATCTGTAATATGTGGAATGACTTGAACGGTTGCGCCTAAATAATCGCCACGTCTTTCTTTTGTTAAAACACTCATATACAAACGACCTGATGTGATGTTTGCTGTTTGTGTTAATTCTTCATCAATAAAACGTTCATAGTGTCCTAAGTCTAAGTCGGTTTCTGCCCCATCTTTTGTGACGAAAACTTCACCGTGTTGATAAGGAGACATGGTGCCTGGATCAACGTTAATATACGGATCAAATTTTTGTAGGAATACTTTTAATCCTCTGTTTTTTAATAAACGACCTAAAGAAGTCGCTACGATACCTTTTCCAATACCACTAACTACTCCACCTGTTACAAATATATATTTAGCCATGCACACACTCCTTTCTTGCTAAAAAATAAAAATGCCTCCAAAACTCGGAGGCATTTGCCCTTTAATATTCTATCAAAGAGTCCTATCAAATTCAATGTATTTTCAAGCTTAGTTAAGTTATCGATTTAGTCACAACCAACTAGAAACAATCTCTGGCATCGCATTCATCATCATAAATGCATATAAAACATTGATTAAAACATAGGATCCAACACTCGATATTAACATCACAAAACCGCTTAAATAACCAAATATCTTTAGTACACTTATTCCAGAAGTGCGACTTAAAGCATTGTTTAGAAGTTTTACTTCTTTCCAAGTTGAGTATGTTTGTGCAAGGATTGTGACCGATAAGTACATCAAAATCCCATAAATAAACTCTAGATTACTGTACTTTAATTGAACAATTGCCATAAGTATCATCAATGTTAATCCAACTATTTGCGTCGCAACAACAGGACTCAATACAATCAGTAATGTCTTAAATAAACTATTAGGCACATCATGTTCTAAAATACTGCGAGGTTCATCAATACGGAAATACTGTAATCTGCGAATATTGGTTTGTGTTATGCGACATGCCCAAACTTTTACATGTGTTCTTAAGATAACAGATGGGGCAATAAACAAATCTAACATTTTACGATAAACGATCATTGTAACCTCTTTTATGTGAATTTTACTTTTAAAGTTTAATATGGTTATTTAATACTCACAAGAAGTATTTCAATTAATAAATAACTATCTACCCGTAGAACGCGTAGTATTAGTTTCGCCCTCGAAGGGCATCTTGCTTACGTTACCTCTAAAGAGATCTGGTATGACTGACAACCGCTAACGTTTACTTACTATCCCTTGAAGGGATCAATGTATTCCTGCTTCGTCATGTTGTCTCGTAATTTGTCTTCACTTTCTTGGTTTCGAATGTATTCTTGAACTGTTTTTTCATTCAATCCAACCGTGCTCACATAATACCCCTTCGCCCAGAAGTTTCGGTTTCCTTGTTTGTATTTCAAATTGGCATGTCAATCAAATATCATCAACGTGCTTTTCCCTTTCAAGAATCCTATAAAACCGGAAACGCTCAACTTGGGCGGTATCTTTACTAACATATGGATATGATCGATACATGCATGTGCTTCCAGTATCTCTACATCTTTCATTTCGCACAGTCGTCGCAAGATACTCCCTATATCTTCTCTTAATTTTCCATAGATTACTTTTCGGCGGAATTTTGGAATGAACACCACGTGATACTTACAATTCCACTTCGTATGTGATAAACTATTTTCGCTTGAGCTCAAGTTGCCCTCCTTTGATATTAGTTCGGTTGTCAGCCTTTCTAATCTTATCAAAGGTGGGCTCTTTTTTTCTATTACCACTCTAGAAGTTTCTTTTCACACATGCAGAGCATGTGGTTTTAAATAGGATTTTATATAAAAAAATCCTTGGTTTTACAAGGATTAATTTTTACTCTTCGTCTTCTTCAGAACGAACAACTTCTTCGTCATCTACATTTAAGTATTCTTCTACTTCGTCATCACTTAGATACTCATCTTCACCTAAGATTGCGCTTGTATCGACATGTGTTTCATTATACGTACGACGTGAACGTAAATCCCACATGTTATCCGCTAGAGGCGCAAAACGTACATCTAACATCATCGCAGAATAGAATTGAGCAATCTTATTCTCTGCTTGTGTTTGATTGAAACCTAAGGATTCCACAACTTTATTCCATAAATCCAAGAATGCAATTTCATTCTTTTCAGCGCTTAGTACATCAAACGCTACATCTAACATCGATCGACTTGTCATGTATCCTCCTACATCTTTTCAGGTGCACTTACTCCAATAAGAGTTAATGCATTTCTTAAGGTAATCTGGGTGGCCTTTACTAAGGCTAAACGTTGTTGGCGAAGCTTTTCTTCGGCATGGAGCACTGTACATTCCCCATAAAATGTATGGAAACTCGCTGCTAACTTCTGAATGAATAAACAAACAATATGTGGTTGTCTTGCGATTGCCGCATCTTGAATCAATTGTGGGAAATCCGCAATCAATTTCAATAAATCGATTTCCTTCTCATGAACAATGAGATCAAATTCTGTACATTCTGATAATTCAGCTTGTCTTAGAATTGAGCACATTCTTGCATGAGCATATTGTGCATAATACACTGGATTATCATTGGTTTTAGAATTAGCCATATCTAAGTCTAAATCCATATGCGTATCCCCCGCTTTAGACACAAAGTAATATCGTACGGCATCCACACCTGCCTCATCGATTAAATCCTTTAACGCAACAGCTTTACCGGTTCTCTTACTGAGTTTAAACTCTTGACCATCTTTGATCATACGAGCCATTTGAATGATATCGACCATCAAATCCTCACGCTTATATCCAAGAGACATAAAGGCTGCTTGTAGACGTGCGATATAACCATGATGATCAGCCCCTAATAGGTTAACCAACTTATCATATCCACGTTCTTTCTTATTCAAGTGGTACGCAATATCTGGAAGTATGTAGGTGTAAGATCCATCTGATTTTATCAAGACACGGTCCTTATCATCTCCATAATCGGTAGTACGTAACCATAATGCACCATCTTGTTCATATGTGTGACCATTCTTGATGAGTGTATCTAAGGACTTTTGAACTAAACCTCGATCATAAAGGGATTGTTCCGAGCTCCAGACATCGAACTCAACTCTGAATAGTTTTAAATCGTTTCTTAACTTTTCTGTTTCTTTTTCTAATCCTACTTTTCTAAAATAGGAGAGACTTTCTTCAAGTGGAGTATCTTTGTATTGATCTTTTATTTCAGCGTATAAATCATTCGCTATATCAATTAAATCTTTACCATGATATCCATCTTCCGGAACAGAAATATCGACACCACAAGCCTGTAAATAACGTGCTTGTAGAGATTTAGCCATGTTGTTAATTTGATTACCCGCATCATTGAGATAATACTCACGTGTGACATCAAATCCAGCTTTCTTCATAATACGTGTTAACGCATCTCCAATCGCTGCACCACGTGCATGTCCTGGGTGTAAATCACCCGTTGGATTTGCGGATACATATTCTACATTGTATGAAATAGGGTGAGCTTGTTTAGATTCACCATAAGATTCATCTTCTTTTAATACCGTTGAAATTACTTGAGTTAATACATCTTTTTTAAGGAATAGATTAATAAATCCTGCACCCGCAATCTCTGTCTTTTCAATTGAAGATAAATCGAGATGATCCATAATACTTTGTGCAATCACTCGTGGATTACTCTTAAGCATCTTCGTTAATCGCATCGCAATATTACTTGAATAATCCCCATGTTCTTTTAACTTAGGAACTTCTATTACAATATCTTCTAATGCAATCTCAATCTCAAACGATTTTAATACCGCTTGTTTAAGATTCTCTTTTAATGCATGTTCAATTAGATTCATGCTTCTGCCTCCTTAATAACTAATTCTAACTTCTGTTCGGTGATTAAATCATCGTTTACAAATAAACGATAATGAATATAGATTAAATCATTATTTCGAACCATATTCAATGTTTCAACTTCTCCACCGAATACACTTTGATCGTCTTTAATCTCAAACTTCCCCCGTTTATTTAAGCAGAAACTCATTGTAGTACTGCCTTCATATTCTCTTTTCAAATCAATTGACTCCTCTAAAAGAGTCATTGTGACTTTCGTTATTCGATCATCTTCAAGATACTGAACGGTGTAAGGGTTTTCAGATATTTTCCCTACCATTTGCATTTTGCTTATTTCATCATTATCTAAACAATCAATAAGACTTAATTTTAATTTTACGAATCTTTCGGGCATTGGTGTCCTACCTTACCTCAAAAGATTATATGTAAATAGGAAAATATGTCAAGCGATATCAATCAATAAAATAATAAACATCTTTGAAAACACTCAAATGGTGTTCATTTTATATGCGATATAGGGTTGGTTGATAAGACTTATTCAATTTTAACAAAGCACAAAAATAAAAGAATCTGTCATTTAGACAGATTCATAAACGCTTCAATTTCCTCAACTGTTTTCAAGATACTGGATGATAAGTTTACACAACCATCCTCAGTCACAAGCACATCATCCTCAATACGAATACCAATCGATTCCTTCTCTGAATATAATCCAGGTTCAACTGTTATAACCATACCAGGCTTTAACACTGCCCCTTCAACCAATCCTACATCATGTGTATCTAAACCAAGTGAGTGACTTACACTGTGATAATAGACTTGATCTACTTGATCTTCAGAATCAATAATATTCGCCCTAACACACTCTGTTTTGTATACAGAGCGAACAATCTCATTTAATTGAATAAGTGTAAGCCCTGGTTTAATCGCTTTTATAACCTCTTCTTGAGCTTTTAGAACGATATTATAGAAAATCTTTTGACGATCCGTGAATGTTCCACTTACAGGGAATGTACGTGATATATCCGCACAATAATGATTGACACTCGCACCTAAATCAAATAGAACAAGTTCATTTTCCTTTAATGCTTTTTGATTGGTCACATAGTGTAAGATGGTCGCATCTTTCCCACTTGCCGCAATGGTATCAAACGATAACGTTGCGTTGTGCAATCCACATTGATATTCAAAGTCTGCGGCAGATTGATATTCATACCGCCCAGGTTGAAGATTCTTAAGGATAAATTCAATCCCTTTCCGTGTTACTTCTACCGAACTTCTGATTTCATCAACCTCTTCTTCTGATTTTATCGTACGTAATAGGTTAATCTTATGGTTAATATTAATAACGTGTAAGTTCGGATAAGATTCATTCAATCGTTTCGTAAATGCTTCAGCTTCATTCGTACGTTGTTTAAAGCTATCACGTTCACTATCCACATAGATGGTATCCACATCATTACGAGCCAATGTTCGAGTAAAGATACTTTCAAATTGAGAAAGTGGATAAACGATAAATACACCACTCTTATGAATCACTTCATCTTTTGTTAGTGATTTTCCTACCCACTTTTCTTCAAGTGGATTGTAGTCTTTAATAAAGAGCATCTCTTTACTTACATTCTCAGTATTAATGTATACATAGATCAGTGAATCTTCATCACAGTTGGTTAAATAATAGAAATTACGATTCACCACAAAAGGATAGCTACTATCCGCAGA
>RRZU012608107.1_pt1 | contig 30326 bp, 27 predicted proteins | sample 2165561 | NCBI WGS metagenome assembly RRZU01 (sample SAMN10456909, study PRJNA506462) | wastewater metagenome | isolation source: wastewater sludge | place: USA: Moscow, Idaho | reverse complement strand
GATGATGAACAGGGTGGTCTCCGGGTCGAGGCCCTTGGTCTTCTCGGCCAGGTCGTTCGGGTCGATGTTGGAGATGTAACGGGCGGAGATGCCGGCGTCCGCGTAGGGCTTGAGCGCCTCGTACACCATGACGGGGCCCAGGTCGGAGCCGCCGATGCCGATGTTGACCACGGTTTCAATCTTCTTGCCGGTGACGCCCTTCCACTCACCGGAACGGACCTTGTCAGCGAAGGCGTAGATGCGATCGAGTGTGTCGCGCACGTCCTTGACGACATCCTGGCCGTCGACGATGTACTTGCCTTCATCTTCGACCGGGCGACGCAGCGCGGTGTGCAGCACGGCGCGATCCTCGGTGTTGTTGATGTGCACGCCGGTGTACATGGCCTTGGTGCGCTCGTCAAGCTTGACGGCCTTGGCGAGGTCTGCGAACAGCTTCAGGGTTTCCGGCTTGATCAGGTTCTTGGACAGATCGAAGTGCAGGTCGCCGGCATCGAAGCTCAGCTGGTCCACACGGCTCGGATCCTCGGCGAACCACTTCTTGAGGCTGATGCCTTCGTTCTGCAGCTCGTCATAGTGCTTCTGCAGGGCAGCCCACTCAGGAGTCTTGGTGGCGTCAACTGGCGGATTGATGGCCATACTTGGTCCTTTCTTCATAATCGAAGCGATATCTTCCCGCATGCGTGGCAGGCACGCGACGCGGAATGACATCGTTTGCTTCCATGTGACAAGATACTCACAAAATAGGACAGAACCGGACAGTCCTCGGTGCCGTCCCGGCGAAGCCGGTCACAGCAGCTCGTCACGGCCTTCCTGTCGCAGATGCGCCACCATATTCTTGACTTCCTGGCTGCGTGCACGCGGCGCGACGAGCAAAGCATCCGGCGTGTCGACCACGACCATGTCGTTCACGCCGAGCAATGCAATCGTTCGCCCTGCGGCGGGCACCACCACATCGCCGGCGGAATCGATATAGGACACGTTTTCGCGATCGCCGAGAATCTTGATGTTCTGCTGGTTCGCGCTCGGCAGCAACGCGGCGACGGAATTGAAATCGCCGATATCATCCCAACCGAAATCACCCGGGATCATCGCCACGCCGCCCTGAACGCTCAGCGGTTCGGCGACCGCGTAATCGAATGCGATTTTCTCGATGCCCGACCAGTGAGTCGCCATTGCCTCGTCGACCGCATCGCCGCCGGCAAGGTACGCGTCCGCGATAGCTGAAATCGCGTCGTACATACGCGGCTTGTATTCACGCAAGTGGCCGAGCAGCACATCCGCGCGCATCACGAACATGCCGGCGTTCCAACGGTATTCGCCGGTGGACAAGTAGGCCTGGGCGGTCGCGGCATCAGGTTTCTCGACAAACCGCTCGACCAGCCGTGCGCTCGGGGCTTCGGGCACGTCCGCGGCCAGGGAACGGCCCTGATGGATGTAGCCGAACGCCGTGGACGGGCGGGAGGCGGCGATGCCGATGGTCGTCACATAGCCGGCGCGCGCCGTGGCGACGGCCTCACGGACCGCGCGGGCGAAGGAGGCAGCGCCACGAATCACATGGTCCGCGGCGAACGACCCCACCACGACGCGCTCCCCGTGGCGGCGAGCCAACACGGCGGCGGCGAGGCAGATCGCGGCGGTGGAATCACGCGGCACCGGCTCGGCGAAGATGTCGTTGCCGTCAAGATGCGGCAGCTGCTCACGGATCGCCGCGACATGCCGCCAACCCGTACTCACCGTGACATGGCCCTGCCCCGCAACGCGTTCCAGCCGGTCGTAGGTGGATTGGATCAGTGTGCGACCCTGGCCGAGCAGGTCGTAGAGGAATTTCGGTTTGGCCTCGCGGCTCAGCGGCCACAGGCGGGTTCCCGTGCCGCCGGCGGGAATCACCGCGTAGAAATCCTGGTTTTCATTCGCTTCCGCGCGCCCGCTCAGCGACTGCGGCTCCTGCCGTTCCGTCGCCACGCCCGGAGTATCTTGCGGTTCACCGTGCTGTGCATTCTGTGCATTCGCGTCGATCATGCTGCTCATGGCTCCATTGTGGCACAAGCGTATGGCACAGGAATGCGGTATAGAAATACTGCGATGCTGATGACGTGTGCTTCCAATCACGAACTTCTGGCATGTTGTGAGGCCGGGGGCGCGATTCCGAAGGAGGAATGTTTGAGGGGACGAAATCCGCGAAATGGAATGTCGCAGAACGGAATGTACACAGAACGGAGTGCACACAGAACGTAATGCACACAGAACGGAAAAATCTCAATATCTCGACGATTTGCACCATGTCATCGAGATTTTCAGAACAAAGTCTCAATATCTCCTCGCGAATCCAGATTTTCCCGATTTATTGAGATTCCGCACTCGGCATCACAGACGGCGAGCGGTCAAGAATCGTTGAAATTCCAGGCTTTTTCACGACTGACCATCATGCTCGACGCATCGAGAAATCTCAATATCTCGTCTAAATTGCCGTTTGCGCGACTTGTTGAGACTTTTTTCGAACAATCTCTCAACATCGCGGCTCGAACGGGAGATATTGAGACTTTGGTATGCTGCCCGGGCAATCGGCGTCGGGCGCTCAAGGCGGAATTGATACGGAAACGAATGGTATGAGTCGAAGCACGTCGAGACATCGGAAGTGTATCCCGTGTCCTTGCCGGCCGCAGGGGATGCAACCGAGTTTGCCGTGTGGTCCGGGGAGTTGTCAATCGCGCGTATGCCAGGACATACGCCGTACGCCTGAAGCAAGCGCCCGGCAGGCCTGATATGCCGATAACGCGTCGTTGCGTATGCCCGGGCATGCGCGAGCCGGCAGACGCCAGGCGATCTCGTCGTTCCCCGGCACCTTCCGTCTGGTTGTGTATGCCGCCGCATACGCGAAGAAATGGAATGCCTAAAGCAATACCTTCGGTTCCTATATGCCGGAAAAGACGAATTGATGATGCGGTTTGATGCGTGGCTTCAGATGCGGTTGACCATGCCGTTGCCGGATGCGGTTTACGGTTCCGGCGTCGGACCGACCGTTGTGGCTGCAGATGAGGGGTATTCGACAAAAAGCCTGAAGCAATGACTGAAACGGCTGGAAAGCCCAAAAAGACGGGAAAGCTGAAAGCGCTGGAAAGATCGGAAAGACCGGATAAAAAATGAGGAGGCTCTCAGGCCTCCTCATGATCGTCGTCGTTGTCGCTGTCTTCCGACATAAGTCGGTCGAGCGCGGCGAGCGTCGAATCCATTCTGAGTATTTGCTCAGTCATGGTCTGTCCTTCCTTTCTTGATTGATGATGGTTGGATGCGTCGGGATTATCCGGCAATGCGCATGAATCGCGCAATCATGAATATACCCGCCCGGCGCTTCGGCTGCGTGAACGGAAGGCTGATTTCACGGTAATTTTACGAAATGATTGCGTAACCAACCGGTGGATGACAACGTTTCTATCCTTGTGAATGCCGGCATCCTGTCGGTATGCGAGGATGCCGGCAGAAGCGCAACCGCCATCGTTTGCAGTGGTGATTGGCGAGTGTGTTTCGCCGTGCGCGCAGAGGGGTTCGTGGAGCGTGCCGTGTTGAATGTGTGTGATGCACGGCAGCAAGCGGGTTGCAAGAGTGAATCGGCTGCGCGTCCACGACCACGGAATCGGGGGCGCGATTCGTGCCGTCTGACCGAAATCGTGGGCAAACTGTGGGCACAACGTGGGCAACACATTGTGTCGTGGCGCGCAGTTCCCGTTATCGGCATGATTTTGATTGTGCTTTCGGAGCTTTCGGATGTTGCACGATTTGGGGCTTCACCAATCGTCGTGCCGTTGTACGTCAGCGAGTTTCGCTTGGAATTCCGCGGTTGCCCGCGGTCTGATGCGGCTGGCTTGGCCCGGTGGTACATTGGACAGGTCGCGCGCGTGGCGGAACTGGTAGACGCGCAGGATTTAGGTTCCTGTGACTTTGTCATGAGGGTTCGATTCCCTTCGCGCGCACTGGTGTATGTGCCCCGGCATCGGCAGAATGATTGTGCTGATTGTCTTGGGGCTCATACCAAGGGAAATTGGTGCGACAACGCCGTCGATTTTGCAATATCTGGAGGTTCCGGTATAGTAAAGGACTTGTGCGCGAGGAGCGTATGCTTCTCGGGCAACACGCCACTTTAGCTCAGTCGGTAGAGCGGCTCACTCGTAATGAGCAGGTCGACAGTTCGATTCTGTCAAGTGGCTCCGGTACGGCACGTCGTTGGGCGTGCCGTTTTTGTTTTACCCTTTTTCGCATGCAATGGCATCCGTCAAGCCGTGGGAAATGGGTTGCATAACAAAATGTGTGTCTGGCGCGGCGGCTCGGTAATGAGTGTGCCGATCATTGTTTTTTCACAAACTGGTTACGCTGGGCGAGGTGCTAGCGTAACCAGTTTGTGGAGTGATTGGCTGAACCGAGGCATCGGGTTGAGGGACAACGGATGTGTCCGGTGACGAACATGCGACGGCGTCGGGTGGTGCTGCACCGCCGATATGCCGGGATGAATAAGCGCACGATGAATCACCTCACGACACGCTTACTGCCGTCAGGACTCAGTCACATCATGAGCACCACTTTTTCCTATACGACCGAAAACGCAGCCTACAGCAACGTCTCGGTCACTATTCCACCACGCCCGCACGCACGCCGCACTCACACCCGCACCCCACCGCACGACGGACACATCCCGCGCGCCGACGCGGCCGAATCCTATGATGAACAGCGTCACCGTCCGTCAGGCATCGCAACATCGCAGGGAGGAAAGACGTGCACACACTCATCCAACCAGTCACCCTGCTGCTCATCATCATGGTGGGCTACGCGTTCAAACGCTTCGGACTGTTCGGGCCGCGCGATTACCGGGTGTTGCAGACCGCGGAATTCGATCTCATCCTGCCCGGCGCCATCATCTACTCGTTCGCCACGCAGCCGCATGACATCCGCCTGCTGTGGATTTCGCTCTTCGGGTTCGCCGCAGCCGCGGTACCACCCATGCTGATTTTCCTGTTCACCCGTCACCGCCCGGTTTCCCAGCGCGCTTTTATCATGCTCAACGGCGCCGGATTCAATGTCGGCTGCTTCTGTTTCCCCGTATTGCAGGCATTTTACGGGTCTGCGGCGTTGGTGCCTGCCGCGATGTTCGACGTCGGCAACTGCATCATGGTTGCCGCGGGGACGAATGTGCTCACCCAAACGCTGCTACATATCGCGCCGGGAATGACGCTTGCCGAGCAGCACGCGGGCGACGCACCGACGCTGCCCTACCGACGCCCGTCAGACCGGGACGCCAAACGACTCGCCCGGCGCACGTTGGGGCGCCGTATCGTGCGCGGATTCGTCTCCTCGGTATCGTTCGACGTGTATATGGTGATGATCGTCCTGATGATCGCGGGCGTCCGCATTCCGTCCGGTATCGCCGATATCGCGCAACCTTTCGCCAACGCGAACTCACTGTGCGCGATGCTCATGGTCGGCATGCTCATGGACGTGCCGGCCGGCCGTGCGGATGTCCGAGCCGTAGCTGAGGTGTTGTTGTGGCGGCTGCCGTGCGGCATCGCGTTCGCCGCAGCCGCTTGGTTCCTGCTGCCGTTCGGTGCCGAGGTCCGGCAGGCGGTCGCGCTGTGCTGCCTCGCCCCGATTGCGGTGTTCTCCACGATGTTCACCGACAAGGTGCTGGGCAATGCGCGGCTTGCCGGGTTCTCGCTCGCGTTGACCGCAGTGGTGTCGTTGACATTGATGACCGTTGCACGGATGGCGCTGCTCGGCTGAGTTGCTTATGAGCCGCGGAGCGCGATCCCTCTACCGCGTCACCAGTTGCGCGATGGCCGGAACCAGAGCCTTCAATGCCTTGCCGCGGTGCGATATCGCGTTCTTCTCATCCGCGCTCATCTCGGCGGATGTCACCTCGGGGCCGCCCGACGCCCGGGCAGGCTGATCATCCGGCACGAACAGCGGATCGTAGCCGAAACCATGCTCCCCGCGCGGCTCGCGGATAATGCGGCCGGGCATCTCGCCGATTTCCACGTGGTCGGAGACAATTGGATGCAGTCCGTCGGCGTCCGCACCCGGCCCGGGCACCGCGAGCGCCGCCGCACAACGGAACCGGGCCGTGCGCTTGTCGTCGGGGATATCAGCGATCTGCTTGAGCAACAGCTCGTTGTTCGCCGCATCATTGCCGTGTTCGCCGGCCCAGCGGGCGGACAGGATGCCGGGGGCCGCGCCCATTACGTCAACAATCAGCCCGGAATCGTCGGCAATCGCGGGCATGCCAGAACGTTGTGCGACGAACCGCGCCTTGAGCAGCGCGTTCTCTTGGAAGGTGACGCCGGTCTCAACCGGGTCGGGCAGACCAAGCGAGCCCGCGGAGACGAGTTCGATCGGCGCGCCAGCGAGGTCTTCTGCGAGAATTCGGCGGATTTCCGCGAGTTTGCCTTCGTTATGCGAGGCGACGACGATGGTGAGTGCCAACGTGATTCCTTTCATCGATTTGGGTTGGGTTGCGCGCGGCGGCGGCCGGATTGGTCGGTCCAGAACCAATCACCCAGAACCAATCGGCTCGAAACCGACCAGCCCGAGGCAAATCAGCCAAAAACCAATCAGTCCGGAACCAATCAGTCCTGGGCGAGCGCCGCAGCCTGGGCGGCTTGCAATTCGCGGTTGCCCTTTTCGGCAAGGTCAAGCAGGATCCCGAGCTCCGCACGCGTGAACGGGCGATGCTCCGCAGTGCCTTGAATCTCAATGAACGCACCGGAACCGGTCATGGCAACGTTCATGTCGGTCATCGCCTTGCTGTCCTCCACATACGGCAAATCCAGCATCGGCTTGCCGTCGATCACGCCGACAGACACCGCGGACACCGCATCCTTAATCACCTTGTCAGCGGATTTGATGTGCCCGTTCTTCTCTGCCCAGCGCAACGCGTCAACGAGCGCGACATACGCGCCGGTGATCGATGCGGTGCGCGTGCCGCCGTCCGCCTGCAGAACATCGCAATCCAACTGGATCTGGTTCTCCCCCAGCGCTTTCATATCGATGACACCGCGCAGGCAACGCCCGATCAGACGGCTGATTTCATGGGTACGTCCGCCAATCTTGCCTTTGACGGATTCACGATCGGTGCGCTCCGAGGTGGCGCGCGGCAGCATCGCGTATTCCGCGGTCACCCAGCCCAGCCCACTGTCCTTGCGCCAACGCGGCACGGACGGCGTGAAGGTCGCCGTGCACATGACGCGCGTATGCCCACATTCGATGAGCACCGAGCCCTCCGGCGGTTCGGTGAAATGCCGGGTGATGCGCACCGGGCGAAGTTCGTTGACTTTCCGCCCGTCCGCACGGGTGAGGTTCATATCGACTTCCAAGGCGAGCCGTGATTGCGCGTCGTCCTTAGTATCCGTCTCGTTCTCGTGCGCGAAATCCGTCTGTGTCATGTCTGCCTCGCGTTCTTTCATCTGCAATTATCTGCAATGTGCCGGGCCTACCGGCGTATCATCCTTCGTACGCTCTCAACCTAGCACAGCGCAACGCCCGCATGTCCGAGACAGTCACCGTGCGGCACCGCTCACTGCGAGCGCAACAGCGACTTCTCAGGCAGGATCCGGTCAATGAGGAACACGGCGAGCGCGACCAGCAGGAATCCGATGACAAGGCCCACGATGTTGACGATGAACAGGCTCCACCCCAGCTGCCCCAAATCGATGAAGGTGTACGGGTACGGGTTGCCGCCAACCGACGGGCCCGAATGCGGCCACAACTGTGCGCGAATCACCACAAAGGCGAGATAGATCGGAAAGTAGCCCATCCAGCTGAGCACATAGCTTGGTTTGAACCGCCGGTGCGGGTCGAACAGCAGAAAATCAACCACGGCCATGACCGGCGCAATACGATGCAGCATCGTATTGGTCATGATGCCGAGCACTTGGGGCACGTAATGCGGGTCATCCGGCGGCATGAGCAGGAACGCGACCAGCGCGGTGATAATCGCGTACACCGTCAGGCAGCCTTTGAGCCATGCGGGCGGTTGGATGCCTTTGAGCAGGCTCGCGGCGCCGGACCACAGCATGACGATGCCGAGCATGAACCCGGTTTGGAATGTGAAATACACCCATCGATTGGGAATCGTCCACGCCTCGTATGTGCCGACGAAGCACAGCGCGGCAATTGCCAGACGCCAGACACCCGCAATGAATCTCATACCGTCAGCTTACGCCCGCCCCGCCTCACCGTCGGTACAACCCTCTGCCGACGTTTACCCGCCCCTCAGCGTCGGCAGACCCTTCCACCGACGCTTGCACGGCGCGTACCGTCGGACTACGCTAACCGGCAACGGACCCAATCACGAGAACATCACGAGAAGGACAAATCATGGTTGATTATTCACCGGCATTGATGACCGACATGTACGAGTACACGATGCTGGACGCCGCACTCAAGGACGGGACCGCGGACCGCCCGTGCGTCTTCGAGATCTTCACCCGGCATCTGCCCGCAGGCCGCCGCTACGGCGTGCTCGCCGGCACCGGGCGCATCCTTGACGCGCTCGAACACTTCCACCTGGATGATGAGGACCTTGCGTTCCTCGCGGACCGCAAGATCGTGAGCAGGGAGACGCTCGACTGGCTCAAGGACTTCCGGTTCACCGGCTCGATCAAGGGCTACCGCGAAGGTGAAATGTTCTTCCCGAACTCCCCGGTGCTGCAGGTCGAAGGCACGTTCGGCGAATGCACACTGCTCGAAACCCTCCTGCTGTCCATCCTCAACTATGATTCCGCCGTCGCCTCCGCCGCCTCCCGCATGGTCAGCGCCGCCAAGGATCGCCCCTGCATGGATATGGGCGGCAGGCGCACCAACGAATGGGCCGCGGTTGCCGCAGCACGCGCAGCGGTCGTCGGCGGCTTCCAAGGCACCGCGAACCTGCTGGCCGCCCAGCTGTACGGTCTCAAAGCCATCGGCACGGCGGCCCACTGCTTCACCCTCGTACATGACAGCGAGCGCGAGGCCTTCGAATCGCAAATCAACGCGCTCGGCAAGAGCACCACACTGCTGGTTGACACATACAACATCGAGGAAGCCGTGAAAACCGCCGTCGAAGTCGCCGGCCCCGACCTCGGCGGTGTGCGCATCGATTCGGGCGACCTGGCCGCGATGGCGCAACGCGTGCGCAACGAACTGGATGCCCTGGGCGCGACTTCCACGACCATCACCGTTACCAACGACCTCGACGAATACGCGCTCGCCGCGCTGCAGACCGCACCGGTCGACTCCTATGGCGTGGGTACGATGCTCGTCACCGGGTCCGGCGCCCCGACCTGCGCGATGGTCTACAAGCTGACCGAGCGCGAGAACGCGGACGGCATCATGGAGCCGGTCGCCAAGAAATCCAAGGACAAAGCGACCGTGCCCGGGCGTAAACTCGCCTACCGCTCCTATGAGTACAATCTCGCGGATTGCGAACACGTCATTTCCGGTTCCGAAAGCAAGCTGGCCGATTTCCACGCACCCGAGGATTGGAAGGACCTGCTCGTGCAGTACGTGGATCATGGCGAAATCAACCATGATTACCAGGGGCATGACGCGATTGTCAACGCACACAACTACCGCGCGAAGGCGTTGGCCGAGCTGCCGATCACCGCGCAAAGCCTGATGAAGGGCGATCCGGCGATTCCAACCGAGACAACGGTGCTGTGACTGTGATTGATGGTTGACCGGCGTCATCAGCGCTGCGATGATGCTGGTAGCGCAATGATTGTCGCCGTTGCTGCGATGCGGTGAGCAGGTGACGTCAATCAGCGCACGGTTTTGCATCCATATGCACGATGGGCCGGCTGCGAGGACGTTTCAACGCCCCACAGCCGGCTCATCGCATTCGTCATACTGATATCGTTCGCACGCGGGAAGGCATGTCGGCAGGAAACTGGGCTCACTCGTCCCCGTTGCCGGCGCCGCCCATCATCTGCTCATAGATGCGCTTGCATTCCGGGCATACCGGATATTGCGACGGATCATGCTTCGGAACCCAGATCTTGCCGCACAACGCGACCACCGGACGACCGGTCAGGCGCGACTGCTCCATGCGGCGCTTGGAGACATAATGTGCGAAACGGTCCGCGTCGCCGTCATCAGTGCCTTTGAGCTTCTCTTCCGCCTGCGGGCGCTCCAACACCGCCGTGCCGGTCGCGGAATCCGGATTCGACAGCGGGGAGACTGCCTCATCCGCATCGCGTGCGATCAGCCCCGCCACGGAACCCGCAGCTCGGCCCGTTGCTATGCCCGCCGCTGAGCCCGACGCCCTGAGCGTATCAAAGGATTCTTCCACGAGCATATTCTTGTTGCCACTGATGCTTTCTCCGTACCTGTTCATGAGTTTCCGCCTTCCACCGGATTGTCGTCGATGCCACCATCATAGTCACGCGAGATATCCGACGGCGGCGGCACATCGCCAGAAGCTTCCACAGCCCGTCGCCCCGCCACCTTCTACCGACATTCACGACCCACTCAGCGTCGGCAGAAACAGAAGCGCGACCTTCTACCGACATTCACGACCCACTCAGCGTCGGCACAACCCTCTACCGACGTTGAGACAGCTGACGCTCCCGGCAGGAAACGCGGTACGCTTGTGCTATGACTATCGCAGTATGCCCCGGCTCGTTCGACCCGGTAACCGCCGGACATCTTGACGTTATCCGACGCTGCTCGCGTTTCTTCACGCAAGTGCATGTGGTCGTAGCCGTCAATGCAGCGAAAACACCGATGTTTTCCGAACACACCCGGGTTGATATCATCCGTCAGGCCCTCGGAGGAACCTGCGACAACGTGACCGTCGCATCCACCGACGGCCTTATCACCGATTATTGCAAGAAAGTGGGCGCAACCGTCATCGTCAAAGGCCTGCGGCAGAACGGCGATTACGAAGCGGAACTCGGCATGGCTCTCGTCAACCGCAAACTCGCCGGTGTGGAAACCCTGTTCCTGCCCGCCGACCCGGTGCTTGAGCACATTTCCAGCTCCGTCGTCAAAGATGTCGCCCGCCATGGTGGCGATGTGACCGGCATGGTCCCCGATTGCGTCATCCCCCTGCTCGAACGGGCGTTGCACGAGGAAGAACAGGGGCAACAAGCCGGGAAATAACCGGTAACACACCGCAGAAAACGATCCCGACACCGCCGGTGTATCGCCTACGATAGAGGAAGACGCAACGATGTGGCAGCAGGACATTGCGGATGCGGCGAGCGCGACCGACCGCACACCGACACTGACAGCCACAGGACACCACAGGTAGCAAGGAGACAGCATGACAGGCGAGGAAGCCAACAACGCCAACGATCCTCAGCACGCGACCGATACCAGCGACGGCCAAACGGGCGCTCCGGCGAGCAATCCGGCAAGCGAACCAGCCAGCGCGTCAGCCAGCATGTCAGCAAACGCCCAGACTCCCGCACAACACCAGACCACGCCGCTTTCGGTATCGGCACCATCCGCCGACGCCAGGCAAGACGCACCCGCCGCGGGGGGCGACCTGAGCGGTGTCCCCCATGACGGCAACACCCGTACCGCACAAGTCGCAGAACACCCCGAAAACACGAAACCGACGGCGAAACCGGTGTTCTCCCCGTTCGATATGTCCTCCCTGCCGGATTTGCGCGACCCTTCGAGCCACGGCGGCGCTAACTCAGACACTCCCGCGGACGACGACCGCGCAAACGCTTCCGCCGGTCGAAATGATGTGCGTGCCAACTCGCGACGCGACCCGCATGCCGCCGATCTGCACGCCCTTGACCCGCACGACGATCCGAAAGACAAGAGCCGCGCGGAATTCACTACCGTCTACGACATCATCGACTCCCTTGAACAGCAGCTTGACGAGGCAAAAAGCAGCATCTTCACCCCTTCCCAAGTCAGAATCGACCGCGAAGCATTCGCAAGCCAACTCGACGAACTGAAAGCCATGCTGCCCGTCCAGCTGGAACGCGCCTCGGCGCTGATGCGCGAAGCGGAACGCCGTCTCGAAAACGCGCAAACCCAAGCGAACGCCGTCGTTTCGTCCGCCCAAAGCCGCGCCGCGGACATCGTGCGGGATGCCCAGGAGCAGGCGCAGTTCCTCGCTGGGCAGGACAACATCACCAATATCGCAAAGCAGAAAGCGCGTGCTATCCTCGACCAGGCACAAACACAAGCCGACAAACTCACCAGCGGCGCCAACCAGTACTGCACCGATGTCATGCAAGGTCTGCAAGACCAGCTCGACAAGCTCAGCCAAGATGTGCGGGGCGGCCTGACAGTACTCGACCGGCGCGAACGCGAAGCGAGCGCACGGCTTGACCACATCCAATCAGACGACTATCCGGAGGCTTGATATGGCACGTCCAGAAGATTCAGCATGGGCAGTATCCGTGGCGCAAGTCGCCTCACGACCAGGGCAAAGCTCCCCCGTGGACGCGGACTTCCCCGCCCCGAGCGGAATCGGCGACGCCATTGTCGGCGTGACCGAAGGTGAGCCAATTCATGTGAATGGAGCGTTCGACTCCATCGTGGACGGCCTGGTATTCCACGCCCACATCACCGCCCCCGTCCACGCGGAATGCACCCGCTGCCTCAAACCTCTGCAACACGACTGGGGCACCGACGTCACCGCGTTCTTCCCCTACTCCTACAAGGAAGACGAAACGGACGACGAGACCGACATCATCGCCGGAGAAGAGGAATCCGAAGACACCTACCCGCTTAGCCCCGACGGTTGCTTCGCCGATCTCGAGGCCCTGCTGCGCGACACCTTCGCCGAAAGCCTGCCGCTGCAACCGCTGTGCCAGCCTGACTGCAAAGGCTTGTGCCCGCAATGCGGCATCAACCTCAACGAGCACCCCGAACACAAGCACGACACCACGGACATCCGATTCGCGGCACTCGCCGGGCTCAAGGAACAGCTTGAGCGGGAGACGAAGGATCGCTGACCGGCGCCATGCCGCCCCGATGGACGTTGTACGAGCTATGCGGTACAATTCTGAACGCTTAAGCTCAATCGTTCGAACGAAATAGAGGATTACACCATGGCACTGCCTAAGTACAAGACCTCGCGCGCCAATACGCATTCGCGTCGCGCGCACTGGAAAGCGTCTGCCGCGCAGACCGTCACCTGCCCGAACTGCGGCGCTCCGACGCTGCCGCATGTGGCTTGCCCGAGCTGCGGCTCCTTCCGCGGCCGCGTCTATCGTGACGCCATCCAGTCCGCCCACACCAAGTGAGCGCTCCGGAGCAGCTGAGGTAATTTAGTAGATCAGAACCCTGCCATCGACGGGTGGCAGGGTTCTGTCGTATCTGCGACGATTCCGTCCGCAGTGCGACCGAGACGTCGCACACCGAGCAGATACCCCCACCCGTCCCCCTGGGTGTGCTGTGCCGAAGACCGGCAATATCACGACCGCCGGTATGATAGTGGTCAGGTCTTGCACAGAAGGAATGCCTGCCAACCGACGAGCAATCCCCGACGCGCAAGCCATCAAGACATGGACTTCAGGCATCCTACCGGCTACCACAACGGGGACATCCCCTGATTCGGCCGTCAGCAGAACACCGGAAGCCGCCGAGCCGTCACGCACATGCGTGACGGCAGAACAGGACACAGACAGGGGGCCCAGCATGGCTATCAACCGCGACGGCACATCAGAACATCAACACCAACACAAGCGTCACCCATCCGGCGCATCGCCCGCAAACCATACCGACGAGATGTCCCAGCAACGGCATCATGTCGGCGTTTCCGGACAGGAAGCGGCAGATCAGGCGCCGACCAAGGAACTGCTCGACGCACTCGGCACCACCATCAGCCCTGAGCTCCTCGTCCAGGCGTTGACGCACCGCTCGTTCTCCCATGAGCATCCCGGCGCCCCCAACTATGAGCGGCTGGAGTTCCTCGGCGATGCAGTGCTGGAACTGGTCTCCACAGAGACCCTGTTCAAGGCGCATCCCGACATGACGGAAGGGCAGCTGGCGAAGATGCGCGCCAAGGCGGTGTCCGAGGAATCGTTGTCGGCCATTGCGCGCGACAAACTCCATGTCGGACGATTCATTCTGCTCGGCCACGGCGAATCCGAATCCGGCGGAGCTGATAAAAGTTCCATTCTGTGCGACATCGTTGAATCCCTGATCGGCGCCACTTTCGTCGAACACGGCATCGATGGGGCGCGTGAGGTGGTTCACCGACTGGTGGACGATACGCTCCGGGAAGTCGCCACAGAAGGCCCGGCTTTGGATTGGAAGACCTCGCTGACCGTGCTCGCCCATCACATGGATTTGACCGAGCCGGTGTACCGCATGTCGGTCAGCGGTCCGGAATATGCGCAACAGTTCACCGCCCGGGCCATTCTTCCCGGCGGATATGGCAAGCGCTGGACACTGCCGATCCGCGACGAACATGGCTCGATCGCGCAGGAAGGCGAGGACCCGCTGCTGGGGACCGGTTCGGGGACCAGCAAGCGCAAGGCGCAACTTGCCGCGGCGGAACAGGCGTGGCATACGCTCAAACAACGCGAACGTGACTGCAATCGTATGCGCGCCCATGCAGGCTCCAGCGATACCGCAGATGTTAATGGCAGCAACGACGGTAAGGGCATCAGCGGCAACGGCAACGCTGACGACGGCACCGCAACCACCGGCACCGACCACGCAACCGACGCCGCCTGACGGCCCGTACACGCCACCGTTGCAGGCAGGCGCACAGGTCTCCGCAGACAACGTGCTGGCCAGCCCCGCAGGCAGCCGCAACGCCCTCACCCAGCCACAACACCTCTATAGAGATAATCGCCGAACCGTTACCATCATGTGGTCGGTCCGGCGATTATCTCTCCACAGGCGATTACGATAAGACCAATACAACTATCTTGCCTGCCAGACCGCCACAAGCGGGACAAGCGGCACAGGAGCCTCACCGGGTTGCGCCTCACCAGGGGCGACGCCGCAGCGGAGCACCACCAATACACACATGAGAGGGATCATGGCTACACCAACGCCACTTCAGGCATTCAGCGGCGTGCCTAAGGCACCCGCAACGGAGAAACAGTCCATCGTCGACGGTGAGAAAATGACCGGCGCACAGGCGCTGGTCCGTGCGCTGGAGGATCTGGGCGTCAAGGACGTATTCGGCATCCCCGGCGGAGCCATCCTGCCTGTTTACAACGCCATCAACCAGCACACCAAGTTCCGCTTCGTGCTGACCCGTCATGAGCAGGCTGCAGGCCATGCGGCAGAAGGATACGCCGTCGCGACCGGCAAGGTCGGCGTGTGCATCGTCACCTCCGGCCCGGGCGCCACGAACGTGGTCACCGCCATCGCGGACGCCAATATGGATTCCATCCCGATGGTCGTCATCACCGGCCAGGTGGGCGTGGGCGCCATCGGTACCGATGCCTTCCAGGAGGCCGATATCGTCGGCATCACCTACCCGGTCGCCAAGCATTCATATCTGGTCACGAATGCGCAGGATGTTCCGCGCGTGCTCGCCGAAGCCTACTACATCGCCGGTTCCGGCCGCCCCGGCCCGGTGGTCGTCGATTTGACGAAGACCGCGCAAAACGGCCAGATGTATTACTCCTGGCCGCAGCGGATGATTCTTCCCGGCTACAACCCCACCACCAAGGCGCATGGCCATGTGCTGTCGGATGCCGCGAAGCTGTTCTTGCAGTCCTACCGCCCGGTGCTGTATGTAGGTGGCGGCGCGGTCCGCTCCAACGCCGGTAAGCAGGTCAAGGAACTCGCCGATCTGACGGGCGCACCAATCGTCACTACGCTTCCCGCACGCGGCATCGTCCCGGATTCCGATCCGAAGGTGCTCGGCATGCTCGGTATGCACGGCACCATCGCCGCGACCGGCGCGGTCCAGCGTTGCGATCTGCTGGTTGCCATCGGTTCGCGATTCTCCGACCGAGTGACCGGCCGGCTTGATTCCTTCGCTCCCGCCGCCCGCGTCATCCACATCGACATCGACCCGGCAGAAATCGGCAAGAACCGTCAGCCCGACGTGCCAATCGTCGGCGACGTGGCCGAAGTGCTTGACGACCTAATCCCCGAAATCAAGCGTCAGCAGGCTATCCACAGCAAGCCGAACCTCAAGCCGTGGTGGGCACAGATCAACGAATGGCGTGAAAAGTATCCGACCACGTACGACGAGCCGCAGGACGCCCCCGTGGACGGATCACTCTCCCCGCAGTGGGTTGTCGAACAGCTGTCCAAGAACGCCGATCCCGAGACCATCTGGGTCGCGGGCGTCGGCCAGCACCAGATGTGGGCGTCGCAGCTTATCGACTTCGAGCATCCGCATTCGTGGATCTCCTCCGGCGGCCTGGGCACAATGGGCTTCGGCCTGCCCGCCGCAATCGGTGCGCAAGTCGGCTCGCAGCGCGAATTCAACGGCCGCAAGCCGGTGTGGCTTATCGACGGCGACGGCAGCTTCCAGATGACCTCCGAAGAGTTGGCAACCGCCCTGCTCGACCACACGCCGATCAAGATCGCGATCATCAACAATTCCGTGTACGGCATGGTCCGCCAGTGGCAGACCCTGTTCTTCGACCATCATTATTCGGCGACAAGCCTGAACGACGGCGAGAACCGCGACGATATCGTCGATGTGCCTGATTTCGTGAAGCTGGCGGAGGCCTACGACTGCGTCGGCATGCGCGCGTTCACCAAGGATGAGGCGCTTGAGGCGATTAAGAAGGCCAATGCGATCAACGACCGCCCGGTGCTCATCGACTTCCGCGTCTGGAAGGACGCGATGGTGTGGCCGATGGTTCCGGCTGGTGCCTCGAACGACGAGGTCGCCTACCGTCCGGGTGTCCGACCGCTGCTCAGCCCCGCCGCACAGGCGAAGGCCGCAGCCGGCAGCACTGGCAATTCCGTCGCAGCCGCGGACGCGGCGTGAGTCAAGCAAGGAAGGCATCGAGGTTTAGAGGAGTCATCATGGCAAACTATCCCGCATCACAGCCCGGTTCCGAGCGTCACACCCTGTCCGTGCTGGTCGAAAACCGTCCTGGCGTGCTCGCGCGCGTGGCCGGCCTGTTCGCCCGTCGTGCGTTCAACATCAACTCGCTGTCTGTTTCGCCTACGGAACGCCCGGATATCTCCCGCATCACGGTGACCGCCGATGTCGAGGCGGTACCGCTGGAGCAGATTATCAAGCAGCTCAACAAACTGCTGCATGTGCTGAAAATCGTCGAGCTGGATCCGAACAACACGGTCGAACGCGAACTTGTGCTCATCAAGGTCAGCGCCGACGAATCCAACCGTTCCGACGTGCTCGAGATCGTGCGTCTGTTCCGTGTGCGCGTGGTCGACGTGAACCCGGAGTCGCTGACCATCGAAGCGACCGGCGCAGAAGGCAAGATTGACGCGCTGCTCGGTCTGCTTGAGCATTACGGCGTGATTGAGCTGGTCCGTTCCGGCGCGGTCGCGGTGACCCGCGGTCCGAAGGCGCTGAGCGAGAAGGTCATCGGTTCGGAGATTACCGGCCGCTGATTATCAGCGATTTGTGCGAAGTGTACGATTCGTGCGAGCCGTACGCTTGCCTATGAAACAGCCCCGTGAAACCCAAGGTTTCACGGGGCTGTTTCATAGGCAAGCGAGATTGGCTGCTTGACAGGTCGCCCTCTGGCAGGTGTCCGTCTGGCAGGTTGGCCGCCTGTCCACCAAACGATTGGCGTGCAGCATCAGAACCGGGTGACTGTCCAGTTCAGATGTCGTTTGCCGGCCGGTCAGCCTTCCAACTCTTCGGACAGCTCCAGCCATTCAGCTTCAAGCGAGTCCTTCTCGTCCGTCACTGCGTTGAGCTGCGTGTTGAGCTCGTTGAGTCCGGCGAAATCACTGGGATCATGCGCGGCCATCTTCGCCTCGATATCAGCGCGGCTTTCCTCGAGTTTCGCCAGTTTGCGCTCGATGGCGGACACCCGCTTGGATACCTGGTGGAATTCCTTGCCGCCCAGCTTGTGTGTCTGGGGCTTGGCTTGGTCGGCGTCCGACTGCTTGCCGTCGTCCGAGGCGGCGGAACCACCCTTGGTACCAGTGCCGACCTTCCGGTCATCGCCGGTACCGAGAATAGCCGACCAATCGCCGTCTTTCCCGGCCTGTTCGACCATATCAAGGTAGTCGCCGACGCCGCCGGGCAGATGCCTGACTTTACCGCCAATCAACGCGAACTGCTCGTCGGTGACACGCTCCAGCAAGTACCGATCGTGCGATACGACGATCAGCGTGCCCGGCCAAGTGTCGAGCAGATCCTCCATCACCGCGAGCATGTCGGTGTCCAGGTCGTTGCCCGGCTCGTCAAGGATGAGAACATTGGGCTCGTCAAGCAAAATTAGTAACAGCTGCATCCGGCGTTTCTGGCCGCCTGACAGGTCCCTGATCGGTGTCATGAGCTGGGCTGACGAAAAACCGAGCCGTTCCATAAGCTGGGCAGGGGTGACTTCCTTGCCGTCGACGATATAGCTCGGCTTGTATCGGCTGATCATTTCCTTGATTTTGTATTTGCCGAGTTTCTCCAGCTCGTCGAGCCGTTGCGAAAGCACCGCGAATTTCACGGTTTTGCCGATATTCACATGCCCGCACGTCGGGGTGAGGGTGCCGTCGATGATCCTGAGCAACGTGGATTTGCCGGCGCCATTGGCGCCGACGATGCCGAATCGGTCGCCTGGGCCGATCAGCCAGGTCACATCATCAAGGATTTTGCGCCCGGATACGGTCACCGTACGTGCGGCGGCGGTATCGGCGACCGGCGTCCCGTCCGCATCGCTTGCCTCGGACTCATGAGCGGAAACCTCGCGCTCCCCTGTGCCAGGAATCGGCGCATTCGGGTCGACGGACAGCTGGACCGAACCGGTGACAATCGGCTCGGCATACAGCGGCGGAACCACATCCACACGCCCGGATGCCGCGGTGACGGCGGCAGCATCGGCATCAAGCCGACGCTCGTCATCCTGCGAATAAATCTGCGTCACATCGATCAAATCGACGACCTGTTTGCCCAGCCGGGATGTCGCCATCTGCTTCAATTCCAACGTGTTGCGCATCGGCGGCACATCGGCGATGAGTTCGCGTGCCTGTTTCACGTGAAACTTCTGCTTGGTCGAACGCGCCCTCGCGCCGCGGGACAACCATGCGAGCTCTTTGCGGGCGAGATTGCGTCGGCGCTCCTCACGCACATCGGCCTGACGGTCACGTTCCACGCGTTGCAGCATGTACGCGCTGTACCCGCCTTCGAAGGGGTCGATCAGCCCATCGTGCACTTCCCACATCGATTCGCACACCTCGTCAAGGAACCACCGGTCATGGGTGACCAGCAGCAGCGCACCCTGACCGGACGCCCAGCGGTTCTTCAGGTGTTCGGCAAGCCAGTGAATCGTCACGACGTCAAGATGGTTGGTCGGCTCGTCCAGCGCGAGGATATCCCAGTCCTTGAGCAGCAGACGGGCCAGATCGGCGCGACGGCGCTGGCCGCCGGACAGCGAGCCGACTTTGGCGTCAAGGCTCATGCCTCCGAGCAGCGCCTCGACGATTTCGCGCGATGACGTGTCGGACGCCCATTCGTAGTCTTCGCGTCCCTCGAGCGCCGCCTCGCGCAGCGTCGCGTTGTCGTCCAACGGATCACGTTGTCTGAGCATGCCGAAGGTCAGCCCGTTGCGCGTGATCACACGGCCGGAATCAGGCTGCTGTTCCCCGGAAAATAGGCGCAACAATGTGGATTTGCCGTCGCCGTTGCGTCCGACGATACCGATGCGGTCGCCTTCGAACACCCCTTGCGTCATATCGGTGAAGATGGTTTTCGTGGCGAACGAAAGCGAAACGTGTTCCAGTCCAAGATCATAAGTCGGCATAATGCCCCCATCGTATCGCCCGGCATAGGCACGCCCGAGCAGACGAGTCCGACCGCCGAGGGCACGGCAGCGGTATCAGCGTCCACGCAACGTGCGGATATACGTGTTGCAACGCGCCGCGAACCCGGAGAAGACCTGGTCGGCCAAAGGCTGCAGCTGCGGGTCGTATTCGGCGAAATCATCGCGGATCTTGGCGATCTGCGACTTCTTCATCGCCTCGACCATGGCCGGTTCGGCGAGCCATTCGTCAAGCAGCGTGGCCGTGACCTCCAGATGGAACTGCAAGCCCAAGGCCGAGCCCGCCCGGAACGCCTGGTTTTTCGTATTCGCCGACCGGGCGAGCGGCTGGGCGCCCTCCGGCAGACCGACCACATCGTTGTGCCAGTGCAGAACGTTGAGTTCCTTGCCCCACATGGAGAAGTAATCATGCTTGTCAACGCGCTTGATCGGAGCGAAACCGATTTCCGGCTCCTTGCCGTGGCTGAGCTTCGCGCCCAGCGCCCCGGCGATGATCTGATGGCCCAAGCAAATGCCGAGCACCGGCTTGCCGACGCTGATCGCGGCTCGCGCGAGCTTCTCCTCCGCCTTCAGACCCGGGTATTTGTCATAGTCCTGGGCGCCCATGGGCCCGCCCATGATCACCACGCCTGCGAGCTCCTTGAAATCCGGCAGGTCGGGCTTCTTTTCCTTGACAATGTTGACGGTCTGCATCGGGATTTGCAAGTCCTCAAGGCTATCCAAAATACGCCCCGGCTTCTCCCACGGGACATGCTGCACGATAAGCACTTCTGGTTGCGTCATACACACCATTGTGGCATTGCCTATGTAAACATGCGAACACCCGGCCGATTTTGTCTGGCAAATCGAATACGCTCATGGGTATGGGAAACGTCGAAGAACCGCAGAATTCCAACATTTCCGGCGCACATGAGCTCGCTGGAGCCGCCGCCGGGCTGAATCTGTACGACACCGCCTCGCATGCCGTGTCGCCGTTCAGGCCGATCCGTCCCGGCCATGTGGGGATCTACGTGTGTGGTGCGACGGTGCAAAGCTCCCCGCATATCGGGCATATCCGCGCCGCCGTCGCCTTCGACATCGTCCGCCGCTGGATGTTGCGTCTGGGCTATGACGTGACTTTCGTGCGCAACGTTACCGACATCGACGACAAGATTCTCGACAAGGCCGCCGCCGCAGGACAGCAGTGGTGGGCGCGCGCGTACTACTACGAGCGTGAGTTCACTCGCGCCTACGATACGCTCGGCGTGCTGCCGCCTACAGTCGAGCCGCGTGCGACCGGGCATATCCCCGACATGGTCGAGCTCATCGAGCGGATTATCCGCAACGGGCACGCCTACGTGGTGAAGGACGCCGACGGCAACCCGACCGGCAACGTGTATTTCGATGTGGCAAGCTGGCCGCACTACGGCGAATTGACGCATCAGAAGCAGGGCGCCGTCGAGGCGGATGAGGCCGCGGCGGTCGCCGACCGCATGGGTCCGAGCGTGGACGCGGCAGGCAACGACAAATACAACCCCGTTGACCCGGCAGATGCCTCCCCTGACAAGCATGATCCCCGTGATTTCGCGCTGTGGAAGGCGCCGAAGGCCACCGATCCGCAGGACGCGCGCTGGGCGACCCCGTTCGGTGTGGGGCGTCCCGGCTGGCATATCGAGTGCTCCGCAATGAGCCACCGTTATCTGGGCGAGGCGTTTGACATCCATGGCGGCGGGCTTGATTTGCGCTTCCCGCACCATGAGAACGAGATGGCACAGACCCGCGCGGCCGGCTGGAATTCCGCGGCCCGCTGGATGCATTCAGCGTGGGTGACCGCCAAGGGCGAGAAAATGTCCAAATCATTGGGCAACGGACTGTCCGTGCCGGCTGTGCTCGCCGAGCACAGCGCGTGGGTGGTGCGCTACGCGCTCGGATCCGTGCAATACCGGTCGATGCTCGAATGGTCCGACCAGACGCTCACCGAAGCGCAGGCCGCATTTGAGCGCGTGAGCAACTTCATCGAACGCGCCGGCGCCGCCATCGGCGGTCAGCCGTCCCGTGAGGAAATCACCGCGGTGGGCGCCGATCAGCTGCCTGTTGATTTTGTCAACGCGATGAACGACGACATCAATGTGTCCGGCGCCATCGCAGCTGTCTTCAGCACGATTCGCTCCGGCAACACGCTGTTGTCGCAGGTTGAGGACCATGCCGATGACACGGTGCAGGCACGGGTGCGCAAGGCTTTGGTGTCCGTGCGCGCGATGCTCGATACGCTCGGGCTCGATCCGCTGGCTGAACCGTGGGCCGGTGCCAAAGACGGCGGGGATTCCAAGGCCGCTGACGCGCTCGACGCTTTGGTTTCCGAGCAGCTTCAGGCCCGTCAGGCCGCGCGCGCCGCGAAGGATTTCGCGAAGGCCGACGCGATTCGCGACGAGCTTGCGGCGGTCGGTATCGTCATCGAGGACACGCCGTCCGGCTCGACCTGGTCGCTCAAGTGACGCAAATGGCGTAAGCGGCACAGTGATGCAGCGATGCGAACGGCGCAGGATTCCGAGCGACTCGGTTCCTGCGCCGTTTGGATTCTCGCGGTGTTAGGAGCCCTGCGAGGTTTGAGATTCTACGAGGTTAGGAATCCCAATCGCGCAAAGTCATGACTGTCCATCTCCACAAACTGTCTACGCTAACGAGAGCCCACGCGTAGCTAGTTTGTGTATGCAAGCTTCTGCCGACGCTCAGCTACCCGTCAGCGTCGGCAGAAACAGAACCACAACCCACTGCTGACGCTCACACCGGTCCCAGCATCGGCAGAAACAGGAGGGGCGCGGGTGGCGGTTTTTCCCGCATCACGGCTAGACTGGAATGCATTATGGCAGCATTTAGTTCTTTGACAGACCGGCTCTCGAATGCCTTCAAGCATTTGAAGAGCAAGGGCAAGCTTTCCGAAGCGGATATCGACGGTACCATCCGCGAAATCCGCCGTGCGCTTCTCGACGCCGACGTGTCGCTTGAAGTCGTCCGTTCCTTCACCGGCCGTGTGCGTGAACGCGCTCTCGGCGAGGAAGTCTCGCAGGCGCTGAATCCGGCACAGCAAGTCGTGAAAATCGTCAACGAGGAGTTGACCGCGATTCTCGGCGCCGGCGTCGACCGTCCGCTGAATTTCGCGAAGAACCCGCCGACGATCATCATGCTCGCCGGCCTTCAGGGCGCCGGTAAGACCACGCTCGCCGGCAAGCTCGGCTACTGGCTGAAAGACGCCGGCCACACCCCGCTGCTGGTCGCCGCCGATTTGCAGCGTCCGAACGCGGTCACCCAGTTGCAGGTCGTCGGCGAGCGCGCCGGCGTACCGGTGTACGCCCCCGAGAAGGGTGTGCAGTCCGACGGCGGCGAGGCGGTCGCAGCCCCCGGCCAAACCACGGGCGACCCGGTGAAGGTTGCGCGCGATTCCATCGAATTCGCCAAGCGCAAGCTGTACGACGTCGTCATCATCGATACCGCCGGCCGTTTGGGCGTTGACGAAGAGCTCATGAAGCAGGCGCGCGACATCCGCGACGCCGTGCATCCCAATGAAATCCTGTTCGTTATCGACGCGATGATTGGCCAGGATGCGGTCAAGACCGCGAAGGCCTTCGACGAAGGCGTGGACTTCACCGGCGTGGTCCTGTCCAAGCTCGATGGCGACGCCCGCGGTGGTGCCGCCTTGTCGGTTGCCAGCGTGACTGGCAAGCCGATCCTGTTTGCCTCAACCGGCGAGGGACTCAAGGATTTCGAGGTCTTCCACCCCGATCGCATGGCGTCCCGCATCCTCGATATGGGCGATATCCTCACGCTTATCGAACAGGCGCAGAAGCAGTTCGACGAGGAGCAGGCCCGCGAGGCGGCATCCAAGATGTCCGAAGGCACCTTCGGGCTTGACGACTTCTTAGAGCAGTTGCAGCAGGTGCGCAAACTCGGCCCGATGAAGAACCTGCGCGGCATGATTCCGGGCATGGCGGCCCATCGTCAGGCGCTGGAGCAGCTCGACGAGCATGAGATCGACCGCACCGAGGCGATTATCCGCTCGATGACCCCTGAGGAGCGTCGCAACCCGAAAATCATCGACGGCTCTCGCCGCGCCCGCATCGCCTATGGTTCCGGCAATACCGTGTCTGCGGTCAATGGTCTGCTGGAGCGCTTCGAGCAGGCATCCAAGATGATGCGCCGCATGACGAACCGTGCCGGCATGGGTGGTATCCCCGGATTCGGCGGCCCCGGCGGCAGCAAGAAGAACAAGAAGGGCGGCAAGAAGAAGAAAGGCTCGAAGTCCGGCAATCCGATGAAGCGCGAAGCCGAAGAGAAGGCATTGCGTCAGCGGCTCGCTGGCGGCGGCAAGAGCTCTGGCGGTTCCGCATTCGCCAAGAAGCCACAGAACCCCGCACTTCCTGCCGGATTGCAGGAGATGATGGGCGAGAACGGCATGCCTGATCTGCCGCCGAATCTCGGCAATGGATTGGGCGATCTGCTCGGCTGAAGCCACGCCGATTCAGGTTCATGGCCGTCCGGCGGCGTCAATGATTGAATCAGTCAGTTGAATCAGCAAATCTCATGAGGCCCGCAAGCGTTTGCGATGCTTGCGGGCCTCATCACATCATCTCTCCTATAATGCCCATCACAGGTTAGGTGGACTGTACATACGTGAATGGAGCGAACGCGAATGGCCGTGGTATTGACGATAATCGCCGTCCTGTTGCTGGTGTGGTGGTTGCTGCGCTTTGTGCCTGCGGGCGTGGAAGCGCATATGCCAATGCCGTACAGCACCGCGCTTGACCGGCATCTGTGGGTGCCCGCGGTCATCGGCGCGGTCTGGTCGGCGGCGCTCGGTTGCTGGTGGGGTGCGGCGCTGTATGCGTTGCTGCTCGTTCTGGTGATTGCGGGCGAATCCCCGTATTATCGGCATCTGTTCGGCAGAACTGCCAACACGTCGCAGGCAACGGCGAACACCGCGACCGATGGAACCGACCGTCCGGGAACCTCTGCCGACGGTGTCATCCGCGCGATGACGCTCAACTGCCGCTATGGACGTGCCGATGCCGAGAACATCGTGCGGCTGGTACGGGAGCGGCACATCGATGTGCTTGCGCTTGAAGAACTCACTGACGAGCTCGTCGAACGACTCTCGCACGCGGGCTTGAACACGCTGCTGCCCTACTGCCAGCAGGGCGCGCAGCATGCCGGAGACAACGGCGGGTTCAACGCAATCTGGTCACGCGCCGAACCGGTCGGGCGGATTGCGACGTTCCTGAATATTCATGCGGCGGATGTTCCCGCCATCACTATCGATGCGGACGCCTGCGACACACCGGGCGCTCCAAGCAATCCGGGACGCCAAGTCACGTTCGCCGCCGCACACACGAAATCGCCGATGCGCGGGTGCCGGGAATGGTCGTACGGCGTGCGGGAGCTGGATGCCATCGTGACCAGTCCGGAGCCTGTGGTCGTACTCGGGGATCTGAACGCCTGCCTTGACCACCGGTGCCTGCGTGATGTACTTGCCGCCGGAGTGCATGACGCGAGCCTTGATGTTGCGCATGGCCCGACCCTGACGTTCCCCTCTTGGACGCCGTGGCCGCGTATCGAACTCGACCATGCGTTGGCGAACAGCGGCGTGGTCTTCCATTCGGCGCAAGCCATCACCGTGCGCGATACCGATCATCGGGCGCTGCTCGTCACCTTGAGTGTGCGGTAACCTCCCTCCCCTCCACAAACTGTCTACGCAAACAGGAGCCTTAGCGTAGATAGTTTGTGGGAGAGGAGATGGCACTGCGCACGACACGCCGAAACATCGTGGTGTTTGCGCTATACTTGTTAAGTTATTCATGGGTGCGGAGCCCTCTCTTTCCGCGGTCATGAGGAACACGTGGATTCGGTTTCCGTGCCCCACACAGAAGCTGTAACCCGCATTATCAATACAAGGAGAGCCATTTTGGCAACCAAGATTCGTCTGAAGCGCATGGGCAAGAAGTTCTACGCGTTCTACCGCGTAGTAATCATGGATTCGCGCAACAAGCGCGACGGCCGCTCCATCGAGGAGATCGGCATCTATGATCCGAACAAGCAGCCTTCGCTTATCCAGATTGACTCCGAGCGCGCTCAGTACTGGCTGGGTGTCGGCGCGCAGCCGTCCGAGCCTGTGCTCAAGCTGCTGAAGATCACCGGTGACTGGCAGAAGTTCAAGGGCATTGAGGGCGCCGAAGGCACCCTGAAGACCCCGGAAGCCGGTCCGGACGCCGCCGCTCGTGTCGAGGCCGCTGAAGCCCAGGCACAGAAGCTGAAGGCCGCCAAGTCCGGAGCTGAGGCCAAGGCCAAGGCTGAAGCTGAAGCCGCCGCCGAGGCTGAGAAGGCCGAGGAGACCGCTGAAGCACCGGCTGAGGAAAAGGCTGAGTGACATGCTCGCCCAAGCTGTTGAACACCTCATCAAGAACATCGTGGATTTCCCGGACGATGTTTCGGTCAAATCCCACGAGAACGCGCGCGGCGAACTGCTGCGCGTTCGCGTGAACCCTGAGGACATCGGCCGTGTCATCGGTCGCAAGGGCCGTACGGCCAATGCGATTCGCACGGTCGTGCAGGCCATCGCCGACCACAAAGTGCGTGTCGACATCATGGACGTACGCAGGTGAGCGAGAGCGTGGTGCATCAGCAACACTCCGACGACCCTCAGCAGCGCGAACTGCTGAGGGTCTGTCGTATCGGCCGCGCTCAAGGGCTTAAAGGCGAAGTCACCGTGCAGGTGTTCACCGACGAGCCTGACTACCGGTTCGAACCGGGTTCCCTGCTCTATACGCGTGACGGCGAACAGGAGTTCGAAGTCGCGCATTCGCGGACCTTCAAGAACCGTTGGATTATCCATTTCGAGGGTGTCGACGACCGCGACACCGCCGAAGCCCTCAACGGCACCGTCCTGTACGGCGAAGCCGACGATCCGGAGGACATGCTCGAAGAGGACGCATGGTATCCGAAGGATCTCTTGGGGCTGGAAGCCCGGTTTGCCGAGGGCAACATGCTCGGCGCGCCAGCCGGGCAGACGGTCGGCAAGGTCGTGGACGTCATCGAAGGCGCCCAATATCTGCTCAAAATCCGCCTCGCCAAGCCGGTGGACGGCGACACCAGCACGCTGGTGCCGTTCGTCGACCAGCTGGTGCCCGACATCGACCTTGAGAACGGGTACCTGACGCTCGACCCGCCTGGAGGATTGATTCCCGGCTGGTGACACGCCCGGCATCTGCCGCGCGAAAACACGTGAGGGGTGTGCGTTCTGTTACGGAACGTACACCCCTCACGCTGTATTGTCGCGCGTATGGCGACCGGCTGTCAGCCGAGGAAGCCGAACAGCATCGGCAGCAGCACCGTCGAACTGTAGGTGTCGGATGATGAGCCCATGGACATGCGGAGAATCCCCGCAAGCACCATACTGGCAATACTGATGATGATGCCGGCGGTCGCCAGACCGTCGCCGCGCTCTCCTCTGGTCTTGATCTGGTTCTTCGCGATAATGCACAGGATCAGGCCGACAATCGAGATCAGGAACGAAAAGATGAAACCGACGACGGCCATCGTGTTCATCTTCGGTTTGACCGGGTACGGCGCATTATTGGCGGAAGGAGTCCCGTATGCGCCGTAACCGGGGGCCGGAGCCGCAGCGGGAACGGGTTGGGTCGGTTGGGCGTAATACTGCTGCTGTGCATAGTCTTGCTGCGGGTACGCGTATCCTGTCGCCTGCGCCGGCACCGGCTGGGTCGGCTGCGCGTACCCTGGCTGCGGTGCCGGAGCCGCGTATCCGGATTGCTCTGCCGGCTGCGCGTACCCCGGCTGCTGCACAGGCTGCCGATATTGCGGGTCAGCTGGCAGCGGGGGCTGCGGAAAAGATTGATCGGCGGGCTGGCCGTACTGCTGCGGCGCTGCAGGCTGGATATCTTGAGGTGCCTGCTGCTGGCCCATACCCGCGGCGGGCTGCTCGCCGGACTGCGCATCCCATGGAATCTGTCCGTTGGTCATGTTCTTCTTGCTCCTTTGCCAAAAGACTGGCTGACATGCAACGCCGTGTCATCAAGGACTTCCGGCATTGTCGCTTCCACCGCATGGATGACAAGGCCCAGTAAAATCACGCCTGCCTCACATTCATCATTGTTCAGCACCATGCAGGCTCCTGCTGAGATAACTGTATCAGCGAATCAACGAGAACGCCGGCGCCACACCGCAGTATGGACAACGACCACGCCAACGGCTGTGGCCGCACACATCTGCTGTACAGATTCTTGGGACGGCGGGCCGGTACAGTGGTGGGCATGCAGATTGATATCGTTTCCGTGTTCCCCGAATACTTCGACGTGCTGAACCTGAGCCTGTTCGGCAAAGCGCAAAGCAAGGGGCTCGTCAGTGTCCACGCCCACAATCTGCGCGATTGGACGCATGACGTGCATCATTCCGTGGACGATACCCCGGTCGGCGGCGGCGCCGGCATGGTCATGAAACCGGAGATCTGGGCGGAATGCCTCGACGATCTGCTCGGGCTGGAACCGCGCGAGATGAACGCCGATGGCGAGAGCGACAGCAATAGCGATGCCAGCGCAGGCGTCTGTGACGGCGCTGACACCACGGTTACGACGAGCGCCGCAGCGGGCGAATCACCGAGCAACGGCACGGTTGTGACAGCCGCCGAGAGCGACGGCACCGGCGACACGGAGCATCAGCCGGCATCCGACAGTGCATCGGCGGATACGGTACTCGACAGCGATTCGCAGGTTCCCACCCACAATCTCGGCACCGTGCTGATCTTCCCCAATCCTTCCGCTCCCCTGTTCACTCAACGCGACGCGACCGAACTGAGTCACGCCAAACGACTGGTGTTCGGCTGCGGGCGCTACGAGGGCTATGACGCGCGCATTCCTGAGTACTACCGGGCGCAGGGCGTGGATGTACGCGAATATTCGATCGGTGATTATGTGCTCAACGGCGGCGAGGTCGCGGTATCGGTGATGTTGGAGGCGATTACGCGCCTGCTGCCCGGGTTTATGGGAAATCCGGAGTCCATTGTTGAGGAATCGTATACGGGTTCCGAGGCGCTGCTCGAGCATCGGCAGTACACGCGGCCGGCGGTGTGGCGCGGAATGGGCGTGCCTGATGTGCTACTTTCAGGCGACCACGGGAAAGTCGACCGCTTCCGTCGCGATGAGGCGTTGGCGCTTACCGATGCGATTCGGCCTGATTTGATCGAACAGTTGGATTGTGCGCAGCTGAGCAAGGCCGACCGTAAAACGCTGATGGCGCTCGGCTGGGAGGTTTCGGCAGAGCATCCGCGGCGGCTGAATCGGGAGTAGACGGCAGGGCGACGGGTGCGGCAGGATAGATGGGGCGACGGTTGCATCGTCCCTCGCATGCTGAGGTCCGGGGGCTCTGAGTATTTCCGCGCCCTTGTATATCAGGGATAGGGGGATTTGTGTTGGTTCTCCTTGCTGCTCCTCGTGCAGGTATCGGTGGATAGTCCGGCATCTACGACATGCCGGGCCGCACTCCGTACAATCCCGCGAGATACACGGCCTTCTTGCGCAGGATGACGCAGATGCCAAGGCATACCCGTCATCCTGGGGGGGCGCCGCCCAACAGCAACCGCCAGATGACTGTGTATCTGCGGGTTCCCGGAACACCAGCCCCACAGCAAACCAACACTAGAACCCCATATCGCACAACCGCCACGAAATACCGCTGCAATCCACACTCCCCACGACCACCGCTCAACAACAACCGCCAGATAGACACGCATCAACGGATTCCCGGAACACCGACCAAACAGCAATCGCCAGATAGCTGCACATCTCCGGGTCACCTGAACACCGCCGCAACAGCAAACCGGCACCAGCACACCCAATCACACAGCCGCCGCAAGATAGCGCTACAATCCGCACTTCCTGCGACAGCTGCCGAGCAGGAACCGCAAGATAGCCGTCCATCGGCGGAACACCGGAACACCACCGCAACAGAATATCGGCGCTAGAACACCATATCGCACAACATCACGCGGATACCGAGGCATCCCGGCCATCCTGCGGGCGCCGCCCAACAGCAACAAGCGGATTGCCGCTCATCGGCGGAACACCGGAACACCGCCACAACAACATACCTATATCCGCCTACCGTATCGCACAACATGACTGAGGAATCACGATATCTCGGGCATCCTGCGGGCGCCATCCAACAGCAACAGGCGGATTGCCGCTCATCGGCGGAACACCGGAACACCGCCACAACAGCAAACCGGCATCGGAACACTATCTCGCACAGCCACCACGAAATAACGCTACAATCCGCACTCCCCGCAGCCGACCTGTCGCAGGAACACCGAAACGCCCCCCATAACAACGAAAGCCTGCCGGAATCGCTCCCGGCAGGCTCCGAATCACAAGGGTCGCGTCACAGGCCGCGCACCTGGACCTGCTCGTCCAGCGGCAT
>RRZU010160815.1_pt1 | contig 30351 bp, 35 predicted proteins | sample 2165561 | NCBI WGS metagenome assembly RRZU01 (sample SAMN10456909, study PRJNA506462) | wastewater metagenome | isolation source: wastewater sludge | place: USA: Moscow, Idaho | reverse complement strand
TCTTGTTTAATTAGTAATGATTATTAAATAAGAAGAAAATTACAATATTTAAATATAAAAAAAAATCTTTTTTATTAAAATATAATAAAAATAAAAAAGGTTTTTTTAAATGAAAAAAATAAAAACAACAACAATTCAATTATGGAATACTGATAATAATGTTACAACAACTTCTTGGCTACTTTCAGCTTTTTTAGGTATTTCTGGAAATGATACAGAATTAATTAATGACGTTCCTAAAGAATTAAGGCTGGATAAACAATATAATTTATCAAATGATGAATTATTTGTATTTTCTCAACAAAAAAAGAGGCTTGATTCTTTACAAGGTAAGATAAATTTTGCTATAACTACCCTACCCTTACAATCTTTTGCTTTAAACAATAAAAAAGATATAGAGTTTAATGCTTTGGTTGAAAAAATACGTAAAACTTATCCTAATATAAATTTATTAATTAAATCTGATAATTTAAGATATAAAAAAATAAAAAATTATTTAGATAAAAATAAACAGGAGTATAAAGAGTTTGATAATAGTCATTTTGTTTCTCTTGATATATTGCTTTATTTAGAAGAAAAATCTCTTGTTTCTGTTAATCCTGAATTAAAAAAACTTAAAAAAATAATAGATGATTTAGTAAAAAGTAAAAAAATAAGTTTAGAAAATTTATCTATAAATAAATTAAATGAAAAAGAAGTTTTTGATACTATGAATTTTTCTTTTTATGCCCCACCTAGTGGTGGTAAGTCAACAACAGCAAGAATTTTTGCTTCTTTGTTAAGACTTAATAATCAAAAAACAGAGTTAGTTGATGAAGTTCCAAAAGAAATGGTGTGGAATGAACAATTTGACAGATTGAGTGACCAAATGTTTATATTTTCTCAACAAAACAGAAAGTTAAGTAATTTTCAAGGTAAGTTTAAATTTACTGTTACTGATAGTCCATTAGATATACAACATTTATATGCTAAAAAAAATAAAATGCCAAAAGATTTTCATAATCTTATAGATATTTACCATAGTAAATATAAAACTGTTGATATATGGTTAAATAGAAAACATCAATATCAACAAGTTGGTAGAGTTCAAAATGAAGAAGAGTCTAATCAAATAGGTAAAGAAATTAAAGAGTTTATGAAACAAACTCATAAAGAAAAAAAATTATATGAATTTGAAACAACACCATTAGTAGCATTTAAAATATTAAAAGAATTTGATGGTGTTTTTTATAAATTATCTAAAGATATGGAAATTTTAGTTAAAGAAGTAGAAAATAGAAATATTAACCAAGAATATAAAAGTTTAGAGGTTAATTAACAATGGATTTTATTCCATTGATAATTTATTTAATTCTTCATTAATTACTTCTAATTTTCTATATTTTTCTGGTATATTTTCAAGATTTTTATTATTTTCTTCACACATATTTAAAAATTCTTCTTTTAAATTTGAAGGTATTTCTTTAAAAGAATTTTTATAAAAATCAAGTATAGACTTTCTATCTTCATATTTTTTTAAATTATATTTATAAATCTTTAACTGTTCATCTTTAGAAGATTTATAACCTTTTTTTTCTTGAAATTCAGAAATTAAATATTTCATTATTTCATTTTCATAAAAATCCATAAATTCTTCTCTTAAATCTGAGTTATACGAACCTATTTGATATGTTGCATAATCATAAATAATAGTTCTTAATACATCAAGAAAAACTTTTTCTTTTACTTTAAGATTATCTTTTAATTTTTTTAAATTTATTAATTCATCAAAAGGATAAAAAGGGTCTTTTAATTTAAATGGTTTATAACCGTTAAAATCATCTTTCCATTCATAAATATCAAATAAATCAGGATATTTTATAGTGTAATGAACTATTCTTATAATTTCTTCTAACCAGTTATCTTCATCAGAGCTTAAATAACCAAAATCTTTTGATAATAATTCAATATCATTATTACTAAAATTTGAAAAAAATTTTAATATTTTTTCAATATTATTTTTTATGATTTCTGGTTTTTCTTCTTGGATATAACTTATTAAAGATAAATCTGAATTTCCATCTTTTAAAAAATATTCTAATTTTAAATTATTAAACATTTCTTCTAAATTTATTTTATTTTGTTTATAATTTTCTATATTAATCATTTTTTTTTATTTTCTTATTAATTATATTTAATCAAATTTTCTCTGTAATTTTTTAATTGTTCTATTTTAGAAATATTATCATTTTTTTGGTTTTTTTCTGAAGTTAAATATTTTTTAATTTCATTATTATAAAAATCCATAAATTCTTTTCTTAGTTTATTGTTGTAATTACCAATACTATAAGTAGCATAGTCATAAATTACTGGTCTTAACACATTGAAAAATACTTCTTCTTTAAATTTAATAATATTTTTTAATTTTCTTAAATTTTCTAATTCATTAAAAGGATAAAAAGGGTCTTTTAACTTTGAAGGTTTATACCCACCACAATCATCATTCCATTCATAAATATCAAATAAATCAGGGTACTCAATAGTGTAATGAACTATTCTAATAATTTCCTCTAACCAATTATCATCAGATGATAATTTGCTTCCTCTAACCAATTATCATCTGATGATAATTTGCCATAACAATCAGATAACTTTAAAATATCTTCATCTTTCAAATTAGAGATAAAATCTATAATTTTTTCTATATTTTCTTTTATTACATCAGAATTGTCTTCTTGTATATAACTTATTAATGAGTCTTCAGAATTTTTATTTGATAAGAAATAAGAAATATCAAGTTTCTCAAATATTTGTTTAACAATTTCTTTGTTTTCTTTATATTGTTCTATAGTAATCATTTTTAAATTCTTATTTATATATAAAGAATTATATAATTATTTTACTTAAATTATACTGAATTGTGTTGTTTCTACATTTTTTAAAATTTATTTATTTTTTTCTTAAATTTTATTTACTTTTAAGTTTAAATTATATATAATTCCAACATATAAAAAGTTAAAAGATTTTTTATAACTAATCGGGGGATTAGTATAGAGGGAAAACACTAAGTTGCGGCCTTAGAGACCACGGGTTCGAATCCCGTATCCTCCACCATAAAATACTCAAACTAACAAAAAATCAAAATTACTACTATTGACTAAATTTAATAATTTAAGATAATATAATTTAAGATAATATAATTTTAAATAATATTAATATTAAAGGTCACAATATGGAAAAAAACTTATATTCTATACTTGAAGTAAATGAAAACTCTACAGATGATGAAATAAAAAAATCATATAAAAATTTAGCAAAAAAATATCATCCTGATTTAAATAAAGATAAAAATGCTGAAGAAAAATTTAAAGAAATAAATTATGCTTATGAAATATTAAGTGATAAATCAAAAAGAAAAGAATATGATTTAAAAATAAATAGTTATTACAATTTTTCTAAAAAAAATAGAAATAATTTTGATTTTGATATTAATGATTTATTTAAAAATCGTTTTGGTGAAAGATTTAAAAAAAGTTATGAAGAAGATTTAAATGTATATACTGAGTTAGAAATAAATCAAGAATTAGCTAATAAAGGTGGAAAACAGCCTATATTTATAAATAATGAATATTTAACTATAACAATTCCACAAGGAATAACTGATGGTAAAATTCTAAGAGTTATTGGTAAAGGTAAAATAAGAAATTATAATATTGGAGATTTATTAATAACAATAAAAATAAAAAAATTAAAAACAGAAACAAGAAATCATAATTATAATAATAATGATTATAATAATAATGATTTAATCATTGATTTTGATTTACCATTAAAAATTGCTATGTTTGGTGGTAAAATAGCTATATCTGTTAATGGTATTGAAATTAATTTAACCATACCTAAAAATACAAAAACAAATCAAAAATTTAGAGTTAAAGGTATGGGTAAAACAAATAATATAAATGGTCAAAGAGGTGACTTATATTTGATTTCTAATATAATAATTCCAAAAATAGAAGAATTAGATAAAACATTAATAAAAAACTTAAAAACAAGACTTCCAGAGTAATAAAAATTAATAGCAAATAATTAATAATTTGCAGAAAAATCCAATTTTTTTATAATAAAATAAAAAAATATTGGGAGATTTGATGGCATCAAGTGTTAAAAATATAAAAGTAAAAACTCAGAAAAGGGAAATAGACAGGTCACCTGACTTATATAGATTTGCTAGAGATGTTTCCTTTGCTAGTACATTTTTTATGTCTTTTTTAAACCCATTATTAGCTATTCCAACTTTATATGTAGCTTATAGATTAAATAATGCGGCAAAAGTTAAAGAAGAAACAAATCGTTTTGGTGAAAAGTTAATACCTATTGGTAAAGGTTGTGGAGATTATAAAACTGGTAAAGGTGCAAGTGGTATTTTCTTTGGTTTAGACGCAGATAATTTACCAGTTCACTTGGACGACAAAGAATTAACAACACACGGGATTATCTTTGGACGTACTGGAGCAGGTAAGACAACAGCAATCTTTAATATAGTGAGACAACACATACGAAGGGGTGGAGGTTATATTTTTATTGACGGGAAATCCGAAAATCCGACTTGGGCTCAGTTCTATGATATGATGTTAGAAAATAATAGAGAAGATGAAATGTTTTTACTATCTTTTAGGGCTTCAGTAGAGGCTTCATCTAATTCTTGGAACTTTTTAATGAGTGGTCGTTCTGGTCAAATTGGGGAAATGTTAAGTGAGTTGGCGCTTTCAGGAGACGCAGGTCGTAACCAAATATTCGTAGATAGAGCTAAACAGTTACTATATGCTTTATTATCAGTAGCAACATACTTCAGAGACGTTAATAAACAAATTATTACATTCCAGGATTTAATTAATTTATTAAAGCCAGATTGTTTATTAGCAATTTTAAAGCCTACAAAAGAAGAACGTGAAGAAAATGAAAAAACTAGACCTTATGCTAGATATTGGATACCTCAAAGTTATGTGGAAACAGGTATGTCTACTGCGGCAAAAGATATGGTTAGAAACTTTGCTGAAAATATTGGTGTTTCTCCTGATGGTGATGTTTCAGAACAACAAGAAATATTATTTAAAGTCCAACGCTCATTTGCGGCTATGCAATTCGGGCCTATATTCAAGGACTTAACAAACACGTATGGTTCAATCTTTAATACGGCGGTTGGGGATATAGATATTTCTGATATGGTTGCTAATAATAGATGTATGTATGTTCTATTACCAGCTCTTGAAAAATCTGCTCAATCTTTACAAGGACTTGGAAAAATGGTTCTTTCTGGTGTTAAACAAGCTGCAGCAGCTACTCTAGGTAACATTACAGAGGGTTATAGAAACTCTCAAATGGTTAGAGAGTCAAGAAAAAAAAGAGCAAGACCACCATTCTTAGTTATCCGTGACGAGTATGGTTCTTATGCTATTAAAGGTTTTTCTGACGTACTTCGTCAACGAAGGTCTTTAGGAATTGGAGTTATATTAAGTATTCAAGAAAAGGCATCTCTTGAAAAAGCAGGTAAAGAAGAAGCTCTTAGAATTTTAGGTAATACAGTATTTAAAATGTTCCTAAAAATAGAAGATACTGAAACAGCAAAATATGCTATAGAAAGAGCAGGTAAAATATTAGTAGGTATTAGTGGGAATCAAACTATTGATAAAAATGCACCTATTGATAATGCTTTAAAAACTGAAGACCAATATAATGTTGCGGCTGAAGACCAGCTGACATTACAAGATTTTACTCGTACAGGAAACGGTTTAGGTTTCTTTATTACAGATAAAGAAGCAAGAAAGATAATGAACCAATGGTACGAACCAGATAGAGCAGGTGCTGTTTGGTTAAATAGACTTTATCCTACTATTAAATTAACAATACGTGGTCAAGAAGATGAAGATAAAGGTCTATTAGGTGAAAGTGTTCAAGATAATTTTAATGAAAAAGATAATTTTATAGATAAAGTAGAAGAATTTGAAAAATTTTAAGGAAAATATATGAAGAAAATACCATTATTAATTTTAAGTTTAAGTCTTTTTGCATCAGCAGCAATTTTTGATATGGGTAAAGACATTAATCCAGAAGTTAAAACAAAAGAAGAAGTAAAAGAAACCCAAAAAATAACAATAGACGCTAAAAATTTTGAACCTAAAAATTTTCAAGCTTATATAGATAATTTAATAAAAGAAAATAATCAAACAGAATTAAAATCTTATGCCGAACGATTAATACGAACTCAAAGTATTAAAGTTTCTGATAAACAATTAATTTTAAATTATATGTTTGAGTCTTATATAGAAAAATTTCTAAAAAATGAAAATATTAATTATAAAATAAGAGATAATATAATACGTTTTTTATCTGATATAATAGCTAAAATTGATATTACAACAAAAGAAGGTAGTTTAAATCAAGCTATATTTAAATTAATAGAAGGTAAAGACCCAGGAGTAAGAAAATATTTTGAAGCTTTTATTAAAAAGTTTTTTAACTCTACTATAGCCGATGAAAAATTTTATGATTATTACTTTAAAGTTTTAAATAGTAAATTGATAAATAAAGAAAATCATACTATTGGTGTTTATTTCGTAAAATCATTTTCAGAATTTTTAGAAACAACAGATAATTATTCTGAAGAATTAACATTAGAATATATTAAATATCAATATAGCGTAAATAAATTATTTAAAATAAAAGAATTTTGTGAAAAAATATTAGAATATAATGCTTATAACTCTGACGCTTATTTTTATTTAGGACAAGTTTACAAAGAAAAAAGACACGAAATTTTTGAAGAAAATTTAAAAAAATCAATAAAATATAATATATTAAATGATAAATCTTACCATTCTTTAATACAATTTTATATAGATAATAAAATGAAATATAAAGAAATCATAAAACTTGGTGAGTATTTTGAAAAAAATGTTAGAAATTCATTTTATGCTAATGATATTAGACAACAAATGGCTTTAGCTTATTATTTATTAGCTTTAAAAGAAACAAATTATGAATATTTTTCAAAATCTTATAAAATTTATAAAGAATTTGAGAATTTAGAAATGTTAAATCAAATAAAACAATATATGCAACAATTATTTCCAGAACAATATGCAAACGAATTTGGTAATAAATAATGGTTTATAAATTTGAGGTAGAGAATTTAATCCGAAAATTAAATTCTTTTAAAAATAAAAATAATGAAGATTTTCTTAAATTTAGTAAAAATATAAATACAGTAGATAAAGATTTATATAAAAAACATAATTATAATTTGAATAAAATATTAAATTTAGAGGAATTTCTATATAAATTAGAAAAAATATGTAAACATAAAAAACTTTAATATTATTAGATTAGTTAATTGTTAGATTTTTGAAAGAGGAGTATAAATACCCCTTAATTATATTAATATTCAGTAATATATACAAATACGTATTTATATCCTTTTAATTTTTCGTTTTTAATATTCTCCATAATAAATTCATCAAATTTTTTAAGAGTTTTTTCTTTATTAATAAAAACGTCATCTTCCATTTTTTCTAATAGAGAGTAACTAATTTGAACTGGAGATAAACTACCTACACTTTGATTTATAAAATTTAAATTTAAAAAAGTTTCTTTGTTAATCTCAAAAAATTTAATAAAATCATTAGAAAAGGCTTGATGATGAAACTCTGGAATATCTTTTGTAAAAAAGTTGTTTTCTCTTAAAATTTTTAATTTTTCTTCTGTATTCATTTTTTATCCTTAATTATAATATTTATAAATTTTTTAATACCTAAAGTAATAAAAATTTTTTCTAAAGAGCTATAATATTCATCTAACTCTTCATCACTTTTAAATTTTCGAGTAAAATATAATTTTTTAACAAATAGATACACAATAGTTAAATTGAAAAATATTAGAAAAAAAACAATAATAATAAATTTTATTATATATAAAGCTTCCATTTTTATTTATTCCTTAATTAAGATATTATTTTCTTTTAAAACCACTACAGCATTAGTGTAATTAGTTGTATCTAATAAAAAAATATTTTTATAAGAATTTATTTTTTTCATAATTACTGGTTTTAAAACAACAATTTTTTTTTCATCATTATTAGTTATAAAAGTAAGAAATCTATTATTATAATTTATATCTTTAAAGTCATTAATAGTAAATATACTAGGTAATGTTACTAGTGCTTCTTCTTTAGAATAAAATATAATAATGTCATCTAATTTATTTAAATCTTTATTCATTAATATCCCTAAATATTTTTATTATTTAAAATAAACTTACATTTAATTAATAAAAATAAGTAAATTTTGTAGCTAATTTATAACATATTTTCTATTATAAATAATTTATTAATTAAAACAAAAAATATAATTATACAAATGTTATATTTAAAAATTAAAAAATTTTATCAAAAATATTATTGTCCAAAGTTTATATAATATAAATATAAAAAAATTAAAGTTTTTTTTATAATGAAAATAAAAATATAAGGAATTTAAATGCCTATTGATATAGTTGACATAAATGAAGAATTTAGTGAACTTTTGTTTATGAATGTTGAAAAACAAATAAATAAAAAAAATATATATATAAATACTGCAGAAGATTGGTTTGAAATATCAAAAAATATTATAGACGAAGAAGAGTTACATACTGTTGATAAACAAAAAGTAGAAGAGTTATTTAAAGATAAATATATTAAATTTATAAAAAATAAATTTGAAATTAATATAAAAAAATATTGGGATAAATTAGAGGAGAGTCAATTATCTTTACAGGACTTGTATGATAATATAATGCAAGATAATTTAGAAAAATTATTAGTAAAAGAGAAATATATATTAAAAGATGAATTAAATATTAATAATACAAAAGAAAATTTAGATAAAACATTAAAACATTACTCTTTAAAAAATAATAATCAAGATGAATTTACTTATGTAAAAATAATAGCTAAAAAAGTAGTTAAAAATATAAAAAATATAAAAGGTTTTAACATATCTAATAAAGGTGCTATTAATCGTTTTATAAATAATAGAACAAAAGAAGTTATTCCAGATTTTTATACAATTAATGATTTTAATGAAAATACTTGGAATAAAAAAGAAGTTTTTGTAGCTGAAAATATAATAAATGACGAAGAATTAAATTTTGATAAATATGAGGTTGATAAATATTTAGACGAAAGTATAGGTGAGTTAAATTTTTATAATAATACAAATAATATCAAGAGTATGGAATTGAATTTAGAAGATATGAGTACAAGTTTACCTACTAACAATATGTTAGTGTTTTCTATGGTAGATTTAATAGATAATGATATGTTATTTTCAATAACAAAATATTTAGAGGATACTTCAAAGATAGATAATTTTTATATAAATGAAGTTGGGGATATAAAAGTTGTGTTTAATGAAAAAATAATGGGAAAAACATTACCTTTAAAAAATATAAAACAATTTATTTATTTAGATAATTTTTTTGAAAAACCTTTAATGGAAGGTAAAGACGGAATATTGTTTGTAAGTTGCAATTCAAAAAATTATAATTCTTTATATGAAATTAATGAATTACAAGATATTAATGAAAATAAAATATCTGACTCTTTAATTTTAATGCCTAAAAATTCTATGGAAAAAGATATATTAAGAATTAAATATTATCAAAAAGAAAACAACATAGAAGAATTAAAAAAAATAGAAGAAAACTTTCATATAATCAAAAAAGAAAAGATATTAATAGATAAAAATATAGTTTCTGACTTTAGTTCTTTAGAAGATTTAAGTCCTAAAAATTTAAATAAATATTATAAAGAAATAATGAGTATTATACCAAAAGAAATATTGTTAAATGTTGAAAAATTAAATGAAGGTATGAGAAAGAAATTAGAAAATAAATTAAATGTTAATTTAAAAAATAATAAAGATAAAACTCTTGAAAATAATGATACATTAAAAATATAAAATTAAAAATTTTTAAAATTAAATATTTTATTATAATTAAATAAAAAATAAAAGGACTTTCAAAATGAATATAGCAGTTATTGAAGATGATAATTCACAATCTTATAGATATAAACAACAATTAGAAATTAATGATAATGTTAAGGTTGATGAATTTGTTTCTGTTGAACATTTTATTAAAACTGTAGAAAACGTTAATGTTTACAATATTATTATTAGTGATTTTAATTTAGGTAACAGAAAGATGAATGGTATTGAATTTTTTGAAAAAATTAAAGATAATTTTGATGGTAAAATGATACTTTTAACAGGTGAAGGTGGGTTTGGAGTAAGAAAGAAAACTTGGTTTAAAAATATAGATTATATGGAAAAAAGTATTAATATTATAGAAGAAATTGAGCAAAAATATTTAAACTAAAAATTTAAATATTTTTCTTTAAGAATAAATAAAAAAAACTCGTTTTTCCCTCTTTTTAATTTCCTCAATATCACAAATATACACTTTACTATTTTTAATATTATCTTTATTAATTAAAAATTTAGAAAATGCTTCATTAGTTGGTATTAAAGTAAATTTATTATCTTTTAAATGAGTACATTTTTTTTTATTAAATTCAAAGATTATACTATTTTCTTTGATAACCATATCAATTAAATCTGTTATATAAAAAAATGGAGGTAATGTAATAATGAAAATTTCATTATTAATCAAGTTTAACAGAAAATCAGATTCTTTTAATTCATAATTTTTTTTATTCATATTTTATCCTTATTTAAAATAATATTGTATTAAATATTATTAATTTTTTTAATATATTTTTTATAAATATCAAATAATTTACTATTATTTTCTAAATAATTAATTATCACTAAATTTAATTTTTCGCCGTCTTTTCCTAAAGATTTTATACTATTAAAAAATACAGCAACAAGTTCGTAATATTCTAGTTCAATCATTATTACTATAATATTTCGTAAAATTTCAACAACTTTACTTGATGAATGACTTTTTAAAATAATTTTTAAATTATTTAAAATTGTTGTATTTGTATTTAATACACCATTTTTACTTTTTGTTTTATATTTTGCTAAAGCATTTTCCAAATTTAATAAAAAATCAGTAAAAGGTATAGGAAAATCTTTACTATCTTGAGTTTTCATAAAAGTATAAAATTGTCCTCCTATTTCTTCACCGATAGAACCTGTTATAGTGTTCAACCAAGTGTTTTCTGGTGCAAAAGTTAAAGCATCACTTAAAATATTCCAGGTTCTAGGGTTTGGATAAGCAAAAACACCACTATCTTTTGGCTCTTCTATTAGATATTTAGGATTTTGTTTTATGTATTCTATGATGTAACTATTTATATTATTTTCTTTTCGCCATTCTAACCATTCTTTATAATTTAATTCATACCATAAATGAACAAATCTTGATTTTAAAGCGAGGTCAATTTCATTTGTATCGTAAAAATCATCATTAACCCCACTATTTCCTGCGGCTATTATTTTCCAAGATTTAGGTAATTTATGTGTATGTATTCTAAATTCTCTAACAAGAGTTAAAGAAACGTTTAAAATATTTTTTACAGCTCTGTCCATTTCATCTAAAAAAACTATAACTTTAGGATTATTTTCATTTAATCCTATCCATTCTGGTTTTGAATATATTGTTATACCATCTTTTTCTTTAGGTATTCCTATTAAATCACCCTCTTCTTGGGTATGTAAATTTAATATGATTAAATGATAACCAAATGACTCTGCAACTTGTGAAATAATATCTGTCTTACCAATACCAGCTTTACCGTGAATAAATGGAACTACATTAGTATTACTTAATATTAAACGTCTTAAAAAAGATATTAAATCTTTTGAGTTAATGCTTTTATTTTTTTTAGTCATATTTTTTCTTTCTTTTTAAATTAATACATTGTTTATATTATAATTAGTGTTTGTGTGAATTGGTATTTTAATTATATTTTTTTGTAAAAAAGTAATAGTATCGTATATATTTGGATATTTATTTTTAAATTCTAGTCTTAAATTATTCCAGCCACCTAAAATATCTATTTCATTATAAAAAAAATAAATTAAATCGGCTATATCTTTTAATTTAAATTCTAATAAATGTTTAATTGTTTCAATTACTGCGCTATCGCTTAATAAATCATAATAATTATTATTAACGTAATAGTAAGAAATTAAAATTTTTTGTTTATCTTGAAGACTGAATTTTAAAGTTTCTTCAATTTTATTTAATTTATTATCACTAATCCACATATTTGTTACTTATAATTTTCTTCTATTGTTTTTGATAATATGTCAAAAATATTATTGTTGAATGTTTGTCTCATTCTTTTACTTTTAATTTGATTTAATGAACTAGTTTTAAGTTTAGAAAAATTAAAATCTAAATTATTATAAAAATCTCCAGTTTTATAAAATTCTCGAACATTAAGAGTTAAGATTATTGACTCGTCTCCACGAGTTATTTTAACTTTACAAACAGACATATCTTTACTAAAATCATAAGCTATTTTATATTTTTGTTCAAAAAATAATGTAAAGAAGTTTTTGTTATTATTTAACATTTGATTTAGTGAAAAATTAATAAATTTATCATTATCTAAACTTATTTTTCCTGTTATATAATCTAATTTAATCATTTAAAAATCCTATTTTATTTTTAATTTAATTATAAAAAAATATTCAAATTAAAAAAAAATAGTTTTAAAAATCATATTTTGAAAAAACATTCTTTTCTGTTATAATTTGTTTTTAAGATTAAAAAACAAAGGAATAAAAGTATGTCTCAAAATGAAAACTTAGATACAAAAAAAGAAGCATTTGGTGAAGTTTTAAAAACTTTAAGAGGCCAAATGTTGGTTAATTTAAACATTAAAGATAGTGAAGAAGTTCTTAAAGAAACTTATGCAAGAATACATCAACTAAAAGATAAAAAGGGTAATCTAAAAATTAGTGAAGTAAAAATGGGGCCGATGAAATCAGCTATTGCTTTATTTAATCAAGAGCCAGGATATAAAGATACTATTTTAGAGGCTTATGAGTTAAGAGAACAATATTTAACACATATGAGAAATGAACGTTCAATGAAAAATGGTGATAATTTTCCATTAGACGAACTTATTAAATATCAAAATGTAGTTGCTACAAAAAAAGAATTAACAACTATTGATGAAGTTAAGGGTAGACTTTCTTCTATTGAAAATATTACTGACGCTGAAATTTCTGGTATGGAAATTATTGCTAATACAATAGTTATGAGAGAAGAAATAAAAGAAAAAGAAAAAAGAGAAAAAGAGAAAAGTGAATTAGAAGGAAAAAATAAAAAACTTAAAAAACCTAAAGAAAAAAAATCAAAAGATGAAATGAAAGACGCTGAGAAAGAAAAAGAAATTCAAAGTGCTATTGATAATCTTTTAAAAGTTTTAGGATTTAATCCTCGAGATTTTAATATTTCATAAAAAAATAATTTAAAAAGATATATGTTTTAACATATATCTTTATATTAAATAGACATTGTAGGTCGTAATCCTTTAAATTTAGGGTCATCAAACTCTATATCTAATTGTTTATCTTTAGCAACAGTATTTTTTAAAGAATTTTGTAATTTAGAAGTATTTCCCTCTAACTCTTTTGAGAAAGTTTCCATAGTTGTCAAAATATCTTTTAAAGTTAGAGTAGCCTCTTTAATTTTATATTCATTAAATAAATCATCTTTTAAATTTTGTGATAAATTTTTTGTTATTTTAATACCCAAAGTGCTATTAGATAAATTAAAAATATTTAAAATACTTTTTAAAGAACTTTTATTAAATTCATTATTTGCTATTTCTTTTTGTTCGTATAATTTATTAATTTTTTCTAAAGTTTTATTAATATTATTATCAATATCTTTTATTTCTCTGTTTAATTTTTTCTTACCTTGGTCAATTTGAGTGAGATTAAATTTATTATTTTCATTAGTTTCTAATTCACTTAAATTATAATTTTTTTGTGTTTTTAAATTTTCTGCTGTGTCGTTACTTTCTTCTAATTTTTTAATATTTTCTTCAAGTTCTTGAATATTTTTATAAGGGTTTCTAATACCAAAATCACGTTCTATTGTTTCTAAACTATTTTGGTTTAACACTACAGATTTAACACCATTTTCTTCTGTAATTTCAAAACTTTTTAAAAATAATAATTTATTTTTTTCTATGTCTAATAAATTATATAATTTAGAAAAAACAACTTTTAATTGATTTATTTGTGTAGAATTTAAACTTCTATCTTTAATACTAATAATAGTTTTATTATATTGTACTAAAATTTCGTTTATTAATTCTAATCTCTTACTCATAGAATTATTAATTTTAACTAAATTTTCTTTTTTATTTTCAACTAACATTTTAGAATAAGTAGATATATCTTTTAATGCTGAAAGGTTTACTTTTAATAAATTATTATATAAAATATCTAATTTAGTTTTTTGTTTTTGTTCTACTTCTTCTTTATTAAATAAATTTTCTATACTATCACCATTTTTTAAACTCATTTTAATTCCTTTTTAATTAATAATATATGTTATATTATATTAAAACTATTGAATTAATTTTTTTATTTAATATAATTTTTTTAAGAAATTATAAAATAAGGCCTGTAATGTTAAAAATGCACGTGAATAATTTAGAAGAAAGAAAAATATCTTTTTTAAATAACTATCAAACTTATGAACCTCAATTTCATAAAAGTCATTATGTTATAGAAGTTTTATCTTCTTATGAAGTTTTTGTTTACATAGTTTATATAGATAATAATGACGTAGAAGACGTTCTTCCTAAGTTTAAAATAGATAGAAAAAGTATCCAAAGTATTTTAAATACTAATGCTTATGCTAATGAAAAAAAGATATATTCTTTTGAAGAAGAAAATATAAATGTTGTTATGTATAAAGAAAAAGTTTCTTACGTGTTTAATAATTTTATAGGAGATAAATTAGAAAAAGATTTCTTAGATTTTTTTAAAGAAGATTTTCCTGTTTTCATAAATGTTTCTGGTGATTTTAAAGTTGAATTATTTGGAAGCAACAAAAATATGTTTTTATTTAAAGAATTTATTTATTATTTAAGTAAATTTAATATACCTTATGGGTTTATAATGTTTTTAATCAAAGAAAAAATGGATTTAATTAATAAATATTTAGACGTTAATAATATAAGTAAATTAGAAAATTGTAACATCAATATCCATAATTCAATAAGAGAATTGATGTCAAAAAAACAAAAGAAAAGGTGGAGGTCAAATAAAAAAATTCACGCTTTAAATATTCATAATGTAGAAATGTTAGATAAAAATGATATTTATATTTATAATGAAAAATATTATATAAAATATAAAAATGTTATTTATAACATAAAAGAGTTTTATGAAATGAAAAGAAAAAATATTATAAAGATTAAAGAAAAATATAATAGAAGAAACGAAATAATATATTCATATAAATTTAATGAAAAAAGATATATACTTAAAGTAACAAAAAGTATTTCAAAAAGTCTTTATAAACATTTAAAAATTGTAGATTTTGATGAACATCTAAATAATTTTTTATCAAAAGATAATGAAGAAGAAATAAATGAATAATAAATATAAAACGAAAATAATAAATATTTTAGGTGGGCCAGGTATAGGAAAATCTTTAATTTCTTATAGATTAGCTTCTGAAATGAAATTAAAAGGATATACTTGTGAGTTTGTTCGAGAATATGCTAAACATTTAGTATATTTAGAAGACTTTGAAACTTTGTCAAATCAACATCAAGTATCTAAAGAACAATATAAACTATTTAAAGCTATTAATGGTAAGGTTCAATACATTATAACAGATGGTAGTCTTTTACACGGTTTATATTATAATAGATATGATGAAAATAATATATCTAATATAGAAAAAACAGAAAAAAGAATTTTAGAATATTATAATGAATTTGACAATATAAATATTTATTTAATTAGAAATGAAAATGCTACTTATGAACAAAATGGTAGAATACAAACTGAAGAAGAGTCTAAAACAATAGATAACGTACTAAAAAAACAATTAAAAGATTTTGGTATAGTTTATACTGATTTTAAAAGTGATATTTCTAGTATAGAAAATATTATATCTCATATATTAAAAGACTTTTAATAAACTCAATATTATTTTTAATAAAAAAATGCTTTTTATTTATAATAAAATAAAATTATATAAAAGGTGTTTTATTTTGAAAGTTCAAAAAATAAAAACTTTTAATGAGATTTTTAACTTTGAAGATTATATAAAAAATATAGATTTAAAAAATATAATAAGAAATAGGATAGAATTATCATTAAAAGATAGAAAAATAGAATATATATTATTAAATATAGATTTTACTATTGGTAGAAAAAAAGAAGATACTATGTTTTTTTCTTTTAACGACAAGTCTGCTGAAAATCATCTATTAGAAATATTTCAAATAATTTATGCAAAAAAAGAACCTAATAATATTAAAATGATGGAGTATTTTGAGCATTTTATATTGAAAATAAAAAAATTTTTAGATGAGATTAATGTTTTATTAAAAAGTAAAAATGTAGAAGGTATTATTGTGTTTGAGTATGACAAAGATACTCTTCCAAAGGAATATAATTTCAATGGAAAAATAGATGATTATGATATGACTTTTGTTAGTAAGGACTTTGACTTAAATTACTTTAACAATATTAATTTTAATATGTTTAAAGGGATTTATGACGATGATTATTTTTAAGATATGTAGGTATATTAAATTTATTTAAAATATTTTCAGTATTTTTTATTAATCTTTTATATCCTGAACATTCATCTTCAACTTGTTCATTTTTAATTAAAGGACAGCCACTATTACACATAGTATTATATTCACAACCCAAACAATTTTTGTTAAAATGTTTGAATTTTTGATGTGTAATCCATTTTATTCTACTTTTATTAATAAGAATAGTTTTTAAATCATATTTTAAGATATTTCCAAAATCTTCTTCGTGAGCTTTATCAGTACAATTATTTGTGCTTCCATCTGGATTAATTATTAAAAAATTTGTCATACAATTTCCAGCCCATTTATCTCTTCCTCTTCCGTCTTTTAACATATTAAAAAGGTCATCTAAAATATTAATATGTAAATTATTAATATCCTGATTAACATATAAGTTTTGAAGTCCTATCATAAAAGTAGAAAAATCTCTATTTGTAATAGAAAGTTTATTTTTATTATAACTATTATAATCGTTATATCTTTCAAATTGATAAGAATAAAAAGTGTCTTTATATTTTTTTAAAAAATCAAAAATTTCTTCTTCTTGTCCCATCATAGTGTTATTAACTGTCATACTTAAAGCTGAAGCAATACCTAAATCTTTCATTTCTAAACAAATTTCATTTAATTTACGTATATAATTTTCACGTTTTCCTTTATATACTCTACTTTTACCAAAATCAAAAGAAGTGCCAACAAAAGAGTCAAAATATTTTTTAAATAACATATACCATTTAAGTCTATCTTTGTATTCTAATTCAAATAAAGGATATAATGAAGTTTGTATTGAGTGATTGAATTTTATATTTTTAACATTGTTAGAAATTTCTAACATTTTAGAAAGTTCTTCATATTCTATTAATAAAGGCTCGCCTCCGTGCCATATCATTCCAACGTTAAAAACTTTATCTTTATTAATATCATAAAAATATTTAGATATATTATCCATAATAATTTGTGTTTTTTCAATATCTAATTTATTTATATTTTTTCTATCTGTATAAGTTAAATAACAATGTTTACACCCAACATTACAATAATCTGTTGGTTTTATATATACAACTAAATTGTTCAATCAAATCCTTTATTATTTTTATAATAAGATTATATCAAATATATTGTAATAACAAAAGAAATTAAGAAATTTTTATAGAGTCATAATTTTTAAAAATATTTGTTCCATTAATAGTATTTTTTTTAATTATAGCTAATTTAGTTTTTTTATCATCTATCCATAAGCTTTTTATATTATAAGTTTTTATGTTATTTTCTGCAAATCCATCTGTTAAAATTAAAATACGTTTTAAATGAGATTTTTTAGCAAAATTAAAAATTGGTTGGAATAAAGTTCCACCCATAGTTATTTTAGAATAATTCTCTTTTTTCTTCCATTCTGTATCTTTCATAACATTATATACGTATGAATGAAAATATATAACAGTTGCTTTAATATTTTTATCAATTAATTGAACTTCATTTAAAAAATTTAAAATCGTAGTTTTGCTAATAGAAGCTGAAGTGTCTACTGCTATTAAAATTTCTAAATCTTTAATTTTTCTTTTACCTTTAACATCAGCAAATCTTTTATTTGGTTTGTACCAAGTATCTTCTTTATCATTAGATATTAAAGTTTTTTCAACAAATTGTTTAGTTATTTTTTTCCAATTTAATACTTTTTCTTCTCTAGCCCAAACTTTTCTTAATCGTTCTGCATAAGAAGGTAAATTATTTTTATCCATTCTATTAAAAGACTCTTTTAAAATATTTTTTGTAATTTGTTCTACTATTAACATATCATTTTCATTAAATTCTTCAGTCCTTTCATCGTTAGATTTTATGAAAGTTTCGTGCTGGTCTGGTTTTATTTTTTCTAATTCTTTTTGTAACTCTTTTTGTAATTTTTCTTTTTCTTGTTGATTATTAGTATTTTCAATTTTATTAATCATATTTTCAATATTTTCGTATAATTCTTTATTATTTTCTTTATTATTTTCTATTTCATTTTTTTGAATGTCTTTTTTTAACTTTTCAATTTTTCTATTTATTAATTCGTTATCAGATTTTATTTTATCTAATTCTTTTTTATCATCTGTATTTAAACTTTTTTTTAAATTATCAGCTTTTTGTTGATTTAATTTTTTTATTTCTTCTTTTAAACTGTTTGTATTATCATCATCATTATTGTTATTGTTATTGTTATTGTTATTATTATTGTTATTGTTATTGTTATTATTATTGTTATTATTATTGTTATTGTTATTGTTATTATTACTATTGTTGTTATTTGTATTAATATTTTTAGTTAATAATTTATAATAACTTTCAAAATCTAAATTTTTAGGTAAATTATAATGTGTATAAGATAAAGCCATAGAAGGTAGATTATCTATATATTGATTTATAGCTATATCCATAGCAATATTAGCATAATGTAAATTCATTTGAACTTTATTTGATTTATTATATTCGGCCATTCTTAAAAAATGTTTATTTAATATATGTAAAACTTCGTGTTTAAAAACAGATAAAATTTCTTTATCATTAAGTAAAGTTTTTAAAAAATATCTGTTATAATCAATATTAAATCTAAAAGTTTGTTTATTGAAATAACAACATAAAGTTTTACATATATTAAAATCATTATTTTCATTAATATCTATATAAGTTAAAGCAGTTCCTATAAAAGGTTCTATTAATAAAAAATTAAATTTTATTTCGGATAAAAAGTTATCTAATTCAAAATCTTTCATTTTGTTGCTCTAATAATTTCATTTCTTTATATATTTCATTATAAATACTATTTAATAATTTTAATTCAGTAGAAAATTCTTTATCTGAAACTGTTTGTTCATCTTGTATCATATTTTGAATATTATTTTTAATTTTGTTAAATTTATCTAAAGTGCTATTAGGTATTTCTATTTTAGATATTTTAATGTTATCTAAAATTTTTATAAATTTATCATTTAAAGAATAATAATTATCTATACTTTTTTGATTTGTTAACATTATTATTTAATCCTTTTTGTTATAGATTTATTATTTTTGTATAAAAAAAAAGAGAAGTTAAAAAATAACTTCTCTTTTAAAATATTTTTATTTATTTTATTAGTTTTTAATACTATGCCATAAATAAGTAGTAGTATAGAGCCGCAAACGCAATCATAGCACCTAATTTACCCCAGAAAGCTTTACCAGCATCACCTTGTCCACCTAACATATCTTTAGCCATCAAGAAGATAGAAATAACAATACCAAAGAAGATACCAGACTGAACTAAAGCGTTAACAATAGGAGACTCGTTAATTAAATCTTTAATAACGTTTGAACCTGTACTAATATTTAATTCCCCACTAAGAGCATCTCCACCACCACGAGCAAATGCAGGAGGAGTAGCTAAAGCAAAAGCTAAACCTGTAAAGTAAAGTTTTTTCATTTTGTCTGTAAGTAATTTCATAATTTTGTCCTTTTTATTTAATTTTAAAGTAAATATATTATAATAAAAAAAATATAATAAAAAAATATTTATATTTATTTTATAAAAAAAACTGTATTTTATTTTCTATAGAATACAGTATAAACGTAATCACAAGTTCTAGGAGCTAATTTTTCCATAGGGTGTTTAACTTTTAGTATATTTTTACCAAATACACGTTTAACGTCGTCTATAGTTATTTGTAAAGCATTATTACTAGAATAATTACACCATTTTGTTTTCATACCATAAATATCTAAAACTTCTTTAACTTTATTAGATTTATTAACAACAAAGTGGTCTATGTATAATTTTTCAGGTTCTATAATTCTATTTAAATATAAAGAAAAGAAATCTGGGTTATCTTTAAATAATTTAGTAAATAATTGTGTAGAAACTTTTTCATCAGTTTTGTTGTCAAAACTTAATAAAGGGTCATCTTTTTTTACAACAGTATTTAAATTAACTTCTTTGTAATGGTTTTCGGCTTTATTAGTTAACATTTTTAATAACATTTCTGCAGATTTAATATTTGTTGTTCTAGTTAAATCTTTTGATTTAACTTTAGTTCTTTCTATATTTTCTTCACTAAAAGAAGAACTATTATTAAATGAAGGAGTAGCAGAAGTCATAGGTATATTTATTTTAACAAGTTTATCAAAATTTTTATTAGGTTCTACATTTAAAATAATTCTTTTAGATAATACTGTAACATAAATAATAGCACTACTGTTAATTTCTTGTTCTTGTGTTAATAATAAAGTATCTGAACCAGATTCTAATTCTTTATTATTTAAAGTTATACTTGATGACTTATCTACCATTTCAATTTTTTCAATAAAAGCAGGGAAAACAATTTTTGTTGGTTGTCGATAATCAACTTTAATATCTACAGTTTGATTATTTTCATTATATTCAACAACTTTAACATTATTTCCTGAAGAAAATTGTTTTGATTGTCGTTTTTCTTTTAAATTTTTATTAAAAGTATCAAAATCAACTCCGTTTGCTGTGGCTATTGAAAGTGAGCCTATAGTTATTAGTCCTACTAATATTTTTGTTATTTTCATATTTATATCCCTTTCTTTCTATAATTAAATTTTTGTTAAATTATATGATACTATTCTTAAACCATACATATTTTCAATAGAAGTATTTAAATCTTTTTCTATAACTAATTCTAATTTAAAATTATAACTATTATTACTATCTCGATAATTAGAAATTATATCTCTTTTTCCAAACATAGTAATTCTATATTTTCTATTAGGAATTTCTTCTATAAGAGTTAATTTTTGTTTAGGGTCTAAAGTTGCATAATAAATTTTTTTACTAATACTTTGAGTGTCTACATTTGTTTGAACCATTTGTGTATATTGTTTAAATATATCAGGATTAGAATAAACTCTCATAAAATTTAATTGTGGTGCAATATTTACTGGGTCATAAATTAATGATGAATTAAAAGTAATAGTAGCAAATTGTTTTACTATTTCAGTATATACAGGAGAAGTTTTTGCTAAAGTAGCTCCACGACTTGTTAAAACTAAAATATCTCTTTCTTTAATTCTTTTTAATATTTCATCTTGTGTTTGTTTATTAAATATAAAAAACACTAAAATACTTGCAATAGTAAATATAAAAGTTAGAACAGAAACACTTAAAGCAGTTCTAGCTTTATAAATTTCATCAAAAGTAAAATATTTACTTTTACTTTCTTTAACATTATCTTTAATTTCTTGTTTATTTTCGATACTCATAGTTATTCCTTTCGTTTTTTATTAGAAGTAGAAGAATAAGGACTAGGTTGTTTTTTAGCTTTAATCATATTTTGAATGTCTTCATTACTTAATTCATCATCTTTACGTTTTTGTTCTCTTTCAATTTGTTCTTTAATCATTTTTTCTCTATGAATTAAAGCAGAATTTAAATCACCATCAGCAGTTAAAATTTTACTTTTTTCTCGTTCTCTTTCTTTTTGTGATATAGTATTATCTACTATATTATGTAATTTAATTCTTGAGAAAGTTGAAAAACTATCAACAGGTAATTTATCTAATAAAACTTGTTGTGCTCTATGTAAAGCATTATATTCTTCACTATTAAAAATATATTTTTTCTTTAAAATATCTAATTTTAAAGTAGTGTCTTTAATCATTTCTTTTTGAACTAAATATTCCATATCTTTAAAACTATTGTCGGCTAAAACAAATTGATTTAAACCTATAGTTATTATACCTATGCTTAAAATTTTTTTAATCATTATAATTTTTCCTTTTTGTAAATTTATTAAAAGTCGTCATCTTTAAAGAAGTCATCATCACCTTTATCATCATCATCTTTATCAAAAATATCATCGTCATCAATATCTTCAAAATCATTGATAATATCATTAATATCAATATTTTCTGACTCTGAAAATTCAACATAAGTAACTTTATAATCATTAGTAACTTCTTGTTCTGCTTTAACACATAAATCTGAAAAATCATTAAAATAATTCATTTCAGCTATAATATTTAAAATAGTAACTATATCAGGAATACTTATTCCTAAACCCTCTTCTATTTCTTTTTGATATTCTTGTTGTATTATATTCATCAAATTAGTTAAATTAATTTTATAAATAGTTTCATTATTTTTAACTGTAGACTCTGAAAATTCATTATCTCTAGCTAAAATTTTTTCTAAAATTTTATCTGGAGTAAAAGCTTCTTGAATAAAAGCTTCTTGTGAAACTTTTTTATTTCTTTCATTTAACCATATATCTAAAAATTCTTTATCAGTAACAACAGCTTTAACAAAATCTGGTGCATATTTATTTCGCCATATGATACCATCAATTTTAGAAGTAGCTTTACGAGTTCTTAAACTACCAGAAGGATAATTAATATTAAAATCAAATTCAGCATTAGGGTCTGAAAATTTAGAAAATTCCATTAATAATTCTTCATCACTTTTTTCTTCAACTTTTTTAACTTTAAATCTTTGTAAAACATATTCTGCTAATTCTCTATATTTTAAAGATTTTTTAATAGGTTTATTAGTTTCTTCTTTAATCTCTTTTTCTTTATTTTTTTTATTAAAAATCCGCATATTTTCTAACCTTTTATAAATAATTTATTCTTAAATAAACATAAAATACAATAAATACAAAGTTTAATCTTTAAAATAATATTTATTGGTTTTATTATATATAAATATTATCTTAAATCAAAAAATATTATATTTGCATTTATATTACAATTTTATTTTTCAACTAGATTGATAAATTCATACCAGTTAACAGTATCTAAAGCTTTTGTAACTGAACCATATATTTCTTCAACTAATTGTCTAAAAGTAAAAAGGTAGTCATTACTGTTATATAATAATCTTTCTTGGAAATAAGGTTCATTAACTCCTTTAGGGATTATAGTCATAAATAATCTAACAGCTTTCATAACACGTTCTTGTGAAACTGAAGAAGGGTCATCACCATATTTACCTTCTTCATAAATCATTTTGAAAATAGCTTTTTCTTGAGGGTGTGTTGTAAATAAAGCTGTTTCAAATGGCGTTGGAAAATATTTAAACTTAGTAGTTAATTTTCTTTCAACACTTGAAGTACCACTTTTTTCACCATAAGGTGCTATAGCAAAGTATTCTGAATATTTACCAGGAACTTGTGATAAAGTTTTAATTTGTTGTAATTGATGTTCTTGTAATTGGAATAATTCACTAATAACCTTTAATTCTCCTGCTGTACTTGTATTTGTAAAGAATGAGTGATAAATATTATTCAATACTGCTTTTGCTAATGGAGAGTCGGCAATATCTGAAATAGCCTGTGAAATAACAGCAATTTTCCCACCTAACTTTCTTGCTACCCTAAAGAAGGCTTCAACTTGTCCAATAGCAGTATTAGCAACATTATCACCAGTTGCTCCTGAAGTAGAAATAGCGTCCCAAAACTCATCGTTGATGTTAAAGAATGTTTGTCCAGAACTTTTAGACATTTCATTAAATACGTTTTGTAATAAAGATTTAAAAACGAAGTCTTTAATTGAAGGGTCAGATAATTTAGAATAGTCAATATTAATAGCAGGATAATCCATATTTAAACCGCTATTACCGTCAAATAAAATTCCGTATAATCCATTTTTTGTAAATTTTTCAAAAGAACTTATTTCTTTATTATAAGCTTTTGTATCCCATCTATTTTTCATTAATTGTAATAATTTAGATGGTGTTACAGCATTTTCTTCTACTAAACGTCTATTGATTGAACCACCGTCTGTTTCAAAACGACTTTTAATTAATTTATAATATTGTTGTTGAATAGAACTATCATAATTATCACACATTTGTGACATAGAACGAACCATTTGACGATAAATAGATTTTCTCATTTCATCATCTTCCCAAGCTGTACTAGGCATAACGAATGGATTAATTTTAATTTTACCACTCATATCAGGTTTATAAACTTTTCCACCGAAAAATAATGTACTTCTAGTAAACGAGTCCCCTCTTTCTGTAGTAATACATTTATCTTTAAACATTAAATATTGTAATAATAATTTGTTACCAAAGAAAGATTTACCTCCCCCTGTTCCTCCTTGGATAGCTAAATGTCCAGCTTTTGCTTCATTTAAGTTAAAATTAATTAAACTTTCTTCCCCCATAAATGATAATACAGGAGTTTTAGCTCCATTTTCTTCCCCCATCATAGGAGATAATTGTGCTATATTTGTAGTGTTTAATAATAAACTTCTTCTTGACATTTTTTGTCCGTTTTTATTAAAACGACCAGGCATAGCATTAGTTAAAATCATAAATGGAGCAGAATGTTTTTCAGCTTCAAATTTTAATTCTGTAATATTTTCATATTCACCTATTTCTTGTTCTCTTTCATCTTTTTCTTTATGACTTCTTAAAGTAACAAATAAACTAGCTTCAACTCTACTCCAGTCTCGTCTATCAAGTGTTCTAATCATATATCTTAAATTTTCAATTTTATCTTCAACGGCTTCAATAGGTATAAACCATTTCATAACTGGCATACCTAATTTAATATTTTCCATAACAACCTGTCTTCTCATTTTTGTTTGAGCCTCTAAGTTATCTAATTTTTTAAAGTTTAATGTAATAGTATAATCACCATATAAAGAATTTAAACGTTTACCGTGAAATAAATTCAACATAGATGGTAACTCTTTCATACTAAAAACTTTTAAATATGTATCATTATTTTTAATATTTCTATCATAAAAGAATTCTTTTTCAGCTTTATATATTTTTAATGTATTAGGAGTTATTAATTTGAAATTTTCCATTAAATCAGAAATATTACTTAAATTAGTTAAATCATAAACGTAGTGTTTAACAAGATTGTGTTTATCATACACATTATATAAATGTTTAATTTCTGGTTGGAATTTTAAAATATCAACAATTAAATAATCAATTTCATTTTCAAAAGTTTTACATTCAACGCTATTAATATCAGCAAGTATTTTTTTTTCTTTTTCAATATTTTGTTTAATTCGTATTTCTAATTTATTTTCATTTATATTAAACTCTTTCTTTTTATCATCAGAAATATCTATTTTTTCAGTAGTTTTAATATGGTCTTCATTAATTTCAACTTTTCCAGGGAACAAATGGAATAGAACGTCATCATTAGTATTTAAATTAGGTAATTTTTTTAATTCACTAAAACCAAAATATTTTCTTTTAATATTAATCATTTCTAATAATTCCAAACCTTCAGCTTTTAAAGCTTTAAATTTAGAAGTATGACGTTCAATTAACGTTTCAATTTTATCAATAACTAATTTGATTTTTTCATTATCAGTTTCTTTAAGAATAAAAATTCTTCTTAAAAATTCATTAGGTTGAACTCCTAAACTACTCATATTAACATAAAGTCTAACAAAAATATAATTATCTCTTGTTACAGCTCCAGCATTTCTATATCGAGTAAATGTATCACGTATATTTTTATCAAGAATACCTTTAAATAAAGTCCCATTTTTACTTAAATTTCTTTCTTTATCAATATAATTAATTTGTTTAGACATTTTTTCAACAGCATCAATATTATAATTTGGTTGACTAACAAATTGATAAAGAGCACCCTCTTTTTTATATAATAATTCTAATTGTCCAATAATATTTCTTAAATTTTCATATCGGTTTTCCATTTCTTCTACGGTCATACTATTATCTTTAATTCCAGGTAATTTAAATCCCATACCTACAGAACCGTCTTTATAAATAAATAGTCCTTTACCGTTTCTTGAAAAACCTATTTCGCTTATTCCTAATACGTCTATCATTATTTTTGTTCCTCCATAAATTTATAATAATTATTCAAAATAAAATTAATTTCTTCGTCTTTTCTTTCTTGATTTTTAATTCTTGAATTAATTTGTGAATTTAATTTATTAACACTTTCGTTATAATCATTTTCAATTATATTTCTATTTTCCTCAATATCAATAAATTTATTCAAATTTTTACCATTAATTTTTGTTTTTTCCCAATATTCTTTAGTATCTATAATTCTATAAACACCTTTATTAGCTTTATATAATTCTTTTCTTTCAGTAGAATTTGAATTATTTAAACTACTTAATAATTTAGAATTAAAATAGAAAAATAATTTTTGTTCTATATATCCTTGAGTTTTACCTGATTTTAATATTTTCATTAAAGTTACTATTGCTATTGGAAAAAATATAAATAATCCCAAAGCTAAAGCATTGTAAAAAGTTGATGGTAATGAGTCTATTACTTTAATACTTCTTAATAAATTACCAAATATACCTGAAAAAACAAATATAGCTATAGAAAAACTGTACCAAAATTGAACAAATAATAAATCTTCATTATCAAAAAAAGGTATTGGTTTTGGTGGCACTGCTATAGATTTGTTGGTATTAAATTCTTCTTCTGATATAGCCATACTATTCCTTTTATTTAAAATTTATAATCATTATAAGAATTTTAATTTTTTAAAAAATAAAAAAAAATTAAAATATTAAAAAAGAATAATGGAATAAATATTTTTTATTATTGGTTTGCTTAATTATTTAATATAATAATTTAAAATAAAAAAAAATGAGGTTTTATGGATATAATAAATAATTTATTAGACATTTCAAATTTAAATATATTTAATATAACATTTATAGAAAATATATTTAGGTTTGGTATTGGTGATTTTGTTAAAGACATTTATGATAATACTATAGGTGCAATAGCTGAAGAAGCTATGTCGGCTATTATAAGTCCTATTTTACGTATATTATTAATAATAATTATTATTCCTATGTTACCTTTTTTTGTATTTTTTATTAGCCGTATTTATGGAAAATATAAAATTTTTAAAACACTTTATAATCGAATTAAAGGTGGTAAAAAAAAGAATAAAGAAAAAAAACAAAATAATGGCTCTAAAACAGTTAATCAGAAAATGATGGGGTGAAATAAATGAAGGATAATTTATATATAGTAGAGTCTCCAACAAAGGCTAATATGATTAAAAATTTAGGTTTTGAAGCTATTTATACTCTTGGACATATAAGTGAAATAGATGCTTTTACTTTTATGAATACTAAAGAAATTAAAATAATTCCTAAAAATAATAATTTTAGTTTTATTAAAGACAAAATAAAAAAATGTAAAGGTAAAATAGTTATAGGTACTGACCCTGATATAGAAGGTGAAACTATAGCTTATACTTTATCTCAAATAGCTATAAAAGAAAAAAAAGAATTTATAAGAAACCCTCTTTATGGTTTAAGCGGTAGAAAGTTATCTGATTTTGTTTATATGAAAAATGTTAGTGAAATTAATTTAGATATGGTTAAAGCAGGATTAAGTAGAACTACTTTTGATTTAATTCTTTCTAATCAATTTCAAAAAACTTTAAAAAAAGATATTGATAAAAAAATTAATTTAGGTAGGGTTCAACATTCTATATTATTAATGTTAAAAGAATATAAAAATTATTTTGTTTATACAATAGGTTTTTATAGATTATTAACTTTAAGAAAAATTAAGAGTGTAAAAACTTCACATTTTAAAAATACAGTTTTAAAAATACCAGACGCTTATAATACTTACACCCTATTCCAGGATTGTATAAATATGTTTAAATTGAATTTAGAGGAAACTTCTAAAATATTACAAACATTATATGTTAATGGTGCAATTACTTATCCTAGAACTGAAGGAATAGCATTAGAAGAAGCAACATATAATAAATTATTTTTAAAAGCTTCTGACGTTTTTTCATTAAATAAAAAATATTTTTTAGGAAATTATGAAAATGCTATTTCACCACTTAATTTAGATAAAAAATTTAGTGGAAATATGAATAAAGTTTTCAATTTAATAATAAGAAGGTCAATAGCATCTATGTTAAATAATTATATAACAAATTCAATAGAATATAAGATATTATTTAATAATGATAAAATGAAAAGAATCCATTTATTAGAAGATAATAAGAATATTATTTCAAAAGTTTACATACCTGATTATGTATTAAAATCTGAAGAAGAACATACACCTTATTATTTAAATAACGGTCTAACAGAATATGAAATACTTAAATTATTAAATATATATAATATAGGTAAGCCTTCAACAATACCGTCTATTTTATCTAAAGTAGTTGAAAAAGAATATGTAGAAAAAGAATATGACGATACTTATACTTTAACAGAATTGGGTTCTGAAATACTAAAGGTATTAAATAATCAATTCGATTTTTTAAATTTAAAATTTTATCAAGATATAAATAAAGACTTTAATTATATATCTAAAGGTATGCAAAATTGGATGTTTCCGGTAATAAAATTAAAAAATCAATTAAAATTAAAAAATATTAATACAGATATTATAGATTTAAACGACATAGATAATTTAGAGGAAATTGAATATAAAAAACTTTGGTTTTTTGAGGGTGAAGATAATATTGATAATATAGGTGGAATTAATTTAAAACTTTAATTAATTTTTTTTGTTTATTCTTCATTATTTAATAAAATTGATTTTAAATAAAAAAACTTTAACTGGAGTAAAAAATGGTAATACAAAAATATTTAAAATATTTAGGGATTTTTGCAACAGCAACATTTCTATTTAGTGGCTGTGCTTATACCTCTCGAAACTCTCGAAATGGGAAAATAGTTATGTCACAGGAAAGCCAAATAAATTCAATTATAAAACAAAATACTGAGAGAAGTTTAAATGAATGGGAAAATCAATCAGTAATAAAAAGAAAAGATATACAATATTTTAGAGAAGACCCTATTAAAATTAGAGAACCACAAAAATATATAGTATGGTCAAGAGCAGACGTTATCAATATTGATAATGATTTTTTATATGTTGTTCCAGAAGGTTATAGAACTATGCAAGAAATAGCAGGTGAATTATATATAGATTATGAGCCATCAAAAGAAGAAGAAACTTTAAGATTAGAAGAATAGGAGATTTTTAATGCGAAAAAATAAAAATAAAGATAATCCAATAGAAATTGAAAATGAAGAATTAAGTTTTTCTTTTGATGATTTGCGTGATGATAAAAAAGAAGTTTCTAATGAGGTTATCTCTGTTGATGAAATAAAAATAGAAGATAAATCAAATGAGGAATTAAATTTTTCTTTTGATGAAATAGATGAAACAAAAAATGAAGCTGTTATAACTTCTAATAATTATGATACAAGTTTTGAAGATGAAATAAAAGATAATAAAGAAATTTTTTCTTTTGATGACGATTTAAATGAAGATATTTTAAGTAATAACGAAAAAATATTTACTTTTGATGATGAAGATAAAAAAGAAGAAAAAGAAGATTTTGGATTTAACGAGGAAATAGAAGAAAAATCTGAACAAAGTTTTAATTTTGATGAAGATAAAGAAATTAAAAAAGAAGAAATTAACGAATTTAGTTTTGAAGATGAAGTAGAAGAAAAAGAAGAAAAATCTGAAGAACAATTTAGTTTTGATGATGAAGATAAAAAAGAAGAAGTTAACGAATTTAGTTTTGAAGATGAAGTAGAAGAAAAAGAAGAAAAAT
>RRZU010691390.1_pt1 | contig 30364 bp, 31 predicted proteins | sample 2165561 | NCBI WGS metagenome assembly RRZU01 (sample SAMN10456909, study PRJNA506462) | wastewater metagenome | isolation source: wastewater sludge | place: USA: Moscow, Idaho | reverse complement strand
TGTTATGGATAAACAACGTGTGGTTTCGAACCTGTTAAAAAGCAACTTAATTCCACGAGAGTTAATTCAACGCCTGACAATGGTTATCAAAGATATAAACTCTTTGTTTGAATATATACGCTTTGGTTTTGACCGTCTTGATTATCTGCAGGATACTTTTTTGGGTTTGATTAATCTGCAACAAAACAGAATCATTAAGATATTTACAGTGGTATCGGTAATTTTTATGCCTCCCACACTTATTGCCAGTTTATATGGTATGAACTTTAAGTTCATGCCTGAACTTAGCTGGAAATATGGTTATCCGTTTTCTATTGGGTTAATGATACTTTTTTCGGGTGTCGTTCTTTATTACTTCAAACGAAAAAAATGGTTGTAACAAAAAAGCCGGATCTCAATCCGGCTTTTTTATGTTCGAAACACAAATGCTTAAACCACTAAAGAAGGCGCTACAAAAGTACGTGCCAACAACTCATTGTCGAGCATATACAAACCACGTGGGTCAGTACCAAACATATCAAATCGCTTGCCTAATTCTTCCACGTTTTTTTCCTCCTCACCCTGTTCTTTTACAAACCAATCCAGAAATTGCATTGTTCTGTAGTCCTTTATTTCATACGCAGCCGCGTAAATTTCGTTAATTGATTTGCTGATAAACAATTCGTGCTCATAAGCTTCATCAAGCGGATGTTTAATACTTTTAAATTCAATATCGGGTTTTGCTATTGATTCTAAAACCACTTTTGCACCATTGTTTTGCATGTATTTCACAAACAACATAGCATGTGCATGTTCTTCCTGTGTTTGCACTCCAAACCAGTTGCCAAAACCATTCAAAGTGTTATCGTAATAGTAGTTCGACATATCGAGATACAAATACGATGAATAAAATTCTCTGTTGATTTGTCGGTTAAACAAATCGGCAATTTTCTTTTCTAACATAATACTATCTTTTTAATGTGATTAAATTTTGAATACCAATTTATAATCTCGTAATATTTGCACCAATCGCATTAAGTCGCTTATCAATATCCTGATAACCACGGTCAATTTGTTCAATATTATGAATCACACTTGTACCCTCAGCAACCATAGCGGCTATCAACAGGGCTATACCGGCTCTGATATCAGGCGAACTCATGGTAGACGCTCTCAGGTAAGTTTGATCGCCCTGGCCAATGACAGTAGCTCTGTGCGGGTCACAAAGTATTATCTGAGCGCCCATATCAATCAGTTTATCCACAAAAAAGAGACGACTTTCGAACATCTTTTGATGTATCAACACACTTCCCTTTGCTTTTGTTGCAACAACCAGGAAAACGCTCAACAAGTCGGGCGTTAATCCGGGCCAGGGTGCATCAGCAATAGTCATGATAGAACCATCAATAAACGATTCAATGGTGTACGATGATTGCTCAGGAATGAAAATATCATCACCACGTAATTCAAGCTGAATACCCAGACGCCTGAAACTATCCGGAATAATTCCTAAATCAGGGTACGAAACATTTTTAATTGTAATTTCTGAACCTGTCATAGCGGCCAGTCCGATAAAGCTACCTATCTCAATCATGTCCGGCAAAATGGTATGCTCACAACCTTTTAACTGTTTCACACCCTCAATTACCAATAAATTGGAGCCTATCCCGGATATATTCGCACCCATCGCATTGAGCATCTTACACAATTGTTGTAAATAAGGCTCACAAGCGGCATTGTAAATTGTAGTTTTGCCTTCGGCCAATACTGCAGCCATTACTATATTAGCAGTACCTGTTACCGATGCTTCATCAAGTAACATATAACAGCCTTTAAGGCCGTTAGCTTTTATCTCGTATTGTTTTTTATCAGGGTCGTAATTGAACTCGGCACCTAATTTTTGAATGCCTAAAAAATGCGTATCCAGCCTTCTTCTGCCAATTTTATCGCCACCGGGCTTTGGCATCAATGCCATTCCGAAACGTGCAACCAATGGCCCTACAATCATTACAGAGCCTCGCAAAGAGGCACTTTGCTTATAAAACTCAGCAGTTTGCAAATACGAAAGATTTACATTCGATGCCTCAAACGTATAACTATTGTTTGGGAGCTTGTTTACCACAACACCCATATCGGATAATAACAAAATCAGGTTATTTACATCCAATATATCGGGGACATTATGTAAAACAACTTTTTCAGGAGTCAGCAACACTGCACATAATACCTGAAGGGCTTCATTTTTAGCACCCTGAGGATAGAGTTCGCCCCTTAATTTACGCCCACCTTCTATTTTAAACGAAGCCATTTTAATTCTACTTTCAAAAAAATTACACTTTCTTATTTCCTTCTCGGCTTATTGTTACTACGTTTATGTCCGTGCAACACTTCACGCGATTCTATTAATTTCAGAAAATCGGGTGTAACGTCTATTGTCCCATGTGATAATTCACGCAAATCGTCGAAAATTTTATTATCGTCAACTATTTCTTTATTCCAGGTAAGGAAACATTTTTTCATCTGATTGGCAATCAGACGAATCAATTCATTTCTTTCCTGTCCTTCCGGATATGATCCTACTTTTTCTATCATCTCCTCCAACGTACGACCATAATGCATATATCGAATCCGGGAGTTCTTATAAGGAATTGTATCGGGACGTGTATACAAATTCTCTTCCTGTAATATCTCATACGGAAAATCAATATCCAGTTTAAAGTCGGACATGATAGCAACATGATCCCATAATTTGTGCTTAAAATCATTTACATCACGTAAATAAGGAAACATATTTCCCATAATCGAGATAATTGTGTTCACACAACGGGTACGCTCTTCCCTATCTTCAATAGTAAGCGCATGGGCTACCATTTGTTGTATATTACGACCGTATTCGGGCATTTTTAATTTGCCCTGAAGAGTTGGATATTCCATTTAATAAAAATTATAATTCTGATAATGTACAAAGGTAGCTATTTTTTTCAAAAAATACACCTCCATTTTTGACCCTCTCATTTTTTTAAACTAATTTTGAGAATGCGTAATTCTGCATCTATATCAATAATTTAAAACAATAATATGAATACATCAAGCAGTAATTTTCTTTACGAAAATGAGCAAAAATGGGAACCTGCCGGCGAAGGCATTTCCCGTCAGATTTTAGGATACGACGGACAAATTATGCTGGTAAAAGTGGCTTTTGAAGCCGGCGCCATTGGCTATGAGCATCAACACTTTCATTCGCAATGCAGTTATGTGGTAAGTGGCGTATTTGAAGTAACAATTAAAGGCGAAAAACAGACCCTCAAAGCAGGCGATGGCTTCTATGTACAACCGGATTTAATTCATGGCGCCAAATGCATAGAAAGCGGCATGTTGATAGATGTATTCAGCCCGTCGCGGCAAGATTTTCTTAAATAAAACAAAAGAAGCCGGCTCAACAACCGGCTTCTTTTTGTTTTATTCAAATTAATTTACAACAGATGTGCTCCTACAGTAAAATAGATGAATGCTGCCAGTACAGCACTAACAGGAATTGTCAGAATCCAGGCAACTAACAGGTTCTTAGTTACCCCCCAACGCACAGCCGAAAGCCGCTTAACAGCTCCAACACCGATTATCGAACCGGTAATTGTATGAGTTGTACTTACAGGGATTTTCAGCATCTCAGTGAGATACAAAGTTAACGCGCCTGCTGTTTCTGCTGCCACCCCTTCAAGTGGAGTTACTTTAGTGATACGCGAACCCATTGTTTTTACAATTTTCCACCCACCACTCATAGTTCCTAAGGAAATAACCGTAAAACACGAAAACGCCACCCAGTTTGGCAACTCATCCATCGATTCGATACCCATATCAATACCAAGCGGATGTGCTGCGATAAGTGCTGCCGCAATTATTCCCATCACTTTTTGTGAGTCGTTCAAGCCATGTCCAATACTAAACAAACCCGACGACACCAACTGCAATTGTTTGAACCAAACATTTGCTTTATGTGGATTTGATCGTTTAAACAGATGTAATATAAGTATCGTAAGCAACGACGACACTATCATACCAATAAGTGGAGCCAAAATAATGAACGATGCAATTTTAATAATTACATCCCCTTTAATGGCTTCAAAGCCTGTAGTGGTAAATCCATTGGCCATCATTGTTGCCATAATAGCCGAACCGGCAAATCCCCCGATTAAAGTATGTGATGATGAAGAGGGAATTCCTAACCACCAGGTCAATAAGTTCCATGCAATAGCAGCTACTATTCCTGAGAAAATTACAGGGAGCGTTACGTATTGTTCAATTACAGCTTTTGAAACTGTATTCGCAATCCCAAATTCGCCAATAATATACTTGGCAATAAAGAAAGCTACAAAATTAAAAAATGCGGCCCAAAGCACTGCTTTAAAAGGAGTAAGTACTTTTGTGGAAACAATAGTGGCTATTGAGTTGGCAGCATCGTGAAAACCATTGATAAAATCAAACACCAATGCCAATGCAATAACCGTAATTAATAGAGTCATTTTAAAATCGTATTAATAAGGGTTATGCGTATTTTACAATGATAGTCTGAATAATTTTACCTACATATTCGGCTACGTCGGTCGTTTTTTCGAGTCCTGACATAATTTCCTTCAACTTGATTACTTCTATGGCATCAGTTTCGTTTTCAAACAATTCAATCAGAAAGCGCTCGTATACATCATCCGCTTCGTGTTCAAAATCGTGTAATTCCTTGCAGTAAATTTTTATATCCTTGCTTGTTTTTTTGAGGATGTTCAATTCATCAACTGCATTACTGATTGATTTTGCGCTCTTATTCAGAACTTTGGCTAATTCAACCGCATCGGCAGGCATTTGCTTAGGATTATAAAGCACAATTTTTTTAGCACATGAATTCACCAAATCAGTCACATCGTCCATTTTATTTGCTAAATGATGAATATCTTCACGGTCGAAAGGAGTAATAAATGTTGAGTTTAACTCATCAAATACCTTATTCGAAAGCTCATCTCCTCTTTTTTCCTGCTCTTTAATTTTGAGGTAATAGTTTTGCGCTGTTTCATGATCGTAGTTTTGCAGGAATTCGATCATAATTTCAGAAGCCTGAATCATTACAACTGCCATTTCCTTTAGAATCGGGAAGAATTTCGGCTCTTTTGGAGTGAAAACGCTAAGAATGCTGTTCATTTTTTATGTGTTTATTTTTAGTTTGTTTCTGCGAATGAAATATAAATTTAACATCACTGTAATAGCAATTACAAAAACAGCCGCAAAAATATGCAAAATACACAAAATAAGAAAATTATATATGTTTTTTAATAGCTTTGTAACATCTCTGCAATATTGCAGAGATTACTTTACTAGTTTGTACATAGATAATTTTACATTTAGAACTACACTTCGCACCGACGAAAGCCTTTTTAAGTGCCTAAGTTCTACATCCTGACCAATAGATTCAAAATGCGTACTTAATATTGATTTACAACTATCAAATGACCTGACAGGTTCGCCATCTTTTTTATATCCGCCCGGCCAGTATTCTCTGGCTACGCCATTCGTCTCCCAATCGTATGTCGATGCAATAACAAGACACCCTCCATTTACTAATCGCAAATGTACATTTTCAAGAAAATTAACGGGGTCAACAAGTTCCTCAAGCAAAAGAGGTAACACAATTACATCAAAATTAGTGTAAATGGGCTTGAGATTGTTCGGATTATCCTGCATGAAACATATTTTTGATGCATTCCGCCTCAACTCTTCATCGCTTAGTACAAAGTCGCGATAAAAAAGTAATTCACCTTCATCTTTTACAGTATAACGTACCATACCCTTATCCCGGAGCAAAATAGGCATACGAATAAACCGTGCTGAGAAGTCAAGTGCTGTCACATGCTGAGCATACTTGGCAAATTCAAAAGCTAACCTTCCTGTTTGCGCATTAAGCAGAAGTACATTTTTACTATCAAGAGCACATACGTCATTCACTGTTTCTACCAGCTTCCCATAATACATCCCGGCAAAATCACTATCAACCATCCAGTTATCTTCACATGAATTCGCGACATCTAAATCGGTTTCATACTCCTGCACTTCCAAATCAGGTTCAATTTCTGACTGCACATACCTGAAACCAGCATGTTGGTAAAAATGACGGCGAAAAGCATAACGAGCATGATAAGTTGCCTCATTCCCTGTGGAAATCCATGAACCACCTTTAATAAGATTATGTTTACCATCAAAAGTAGGAGTAGAAAAATCATCGTACATGGGATGTACTTCAAAACCCGGATAACCGGCTATAGGCGATTCTGTCCATTGCCATACATTTCCAACAACATCAAATAGTTCTGAATGTGCAAACATATTTACTGGGCATGGCGATGAAAACTGTGATAAATTTATATTTGCATCGGCTACAGATAAACCATCAGCATTAAACGCTCCAGCACCTTGAGCCAACATATACCATTCTGCTTCAGTAGGCAAACGATACTTATCTCCTGTTTTGGAGGTTTTCCAATTACAAAAAGCCTTTGCCTCAAGATAATTAACCTCTACAGGCCAACTCCATGGCATAGGAATAATTTCGGCCACTAATCGTAAACTGTACTTTCCATTATCTTTTATCCAAAACAATGGCATTGTAGCATTTTTATAGGATTTCCATGCCCAGCCTTCATCTGTCCAATACGACTTTTCAGAATAACCTCCATCCGTAACAAATTGCAGATATTCTGCATTAGAAACCAACATACGAGACACCATAAAAGAATCTACTATCTCCCGTGTTTGCCCATATTCATTATCCCATCCATACAAAGAATGCCCTTTATGCTTCCCCAATGAGATGTTTGAGGCAGATACAAATACAAGATCGTTTGCCGGAACGTTGCTATCAGCGTGACATATTTCACCAAACAGCCCTTTTACAACTTTATCTATTGGCAATTGTCGAATCAGCACCGACGAGGTCTCAATGTGAATTCGTTCGTGCTCAATGCCCATCATCACCATCCAAAACGGACACTTCCATGTTATAGGAATACTTAATTCGGCCGTATCAATAACCTGTAGAATAAGCTCTTTTGCTTCTTTTCGATACTCCCATACTTCATTTACGGGAGGCCAGTTATAGTTTTTATCGTTCAAATCGTCCCAACTCATTTCATCAACTCCAATTGCAAATAGCGATTCAAACAACGGATTTATCCGCTTGTTGATTATTTTGGCCAGAAAAAATTTATTGATGTAAAATACGGCTGTATGTCCTAAATAAAACAAAATGATATGGCGTAACGGGTCGCCTCTATGATAGAAAACGCTATCATCTTTTAACTGAGAATATAGTCTTTCATCCAGTTCCCAGGTTTTCAGAAAATAATCTCGAATTTCAACTCTTTTTGAAACCGCATCTCCCGCAGTTAGTATTATCGTTTGAGTTTTAAAATTTTCCATTAGGTATTTATTCTTTTGTTTAATAATTAAATCAACAAATTAATCTATTGATATTTATTTCAACTCTTTACGCAAATACAGTTTTTTCATTGTAAACGGAGTAAAACCATCGTTCTTAAGTTTTTCCTGCATAATTTCGGCTGCATATACAAATCCGGATTTTTGATAAAGATTCAATGCTATATTATTTTCGGCCCACACACGAATAACTACGTCCGAAATGCGCTTTCTGACCGATTCCTGTAAAAAACTCTGAAGTAACTCTTTTGCAATTCCTTTTCCTCTTTCCTTTTCTGCCACCATTAATTCAGCTATATATACTGAAGAATCTGAGTTAATTGTTTGTCGCAATTCAGTAGGACATTCTGCATCGAAACCGATAGGCGCATATAGCAAACACGCAGTAATCGCACTGCTGCTTCTGCCTACAAATGCTCCACCTGTATCAAAAATTGTTTGTAAGTATTTATCGAGTTTTAAATTGTCAACATATTGGGCACTTAAACCAACAGTAAATGCCTCCATATAAAGCAATTTAATTTCAGGTATAATTGCTTTATCATTTGTAAAATAAAAACTTTCGATAATCGGATAGTTAATTTTTCTAGTAATTCCAACGCCGGGTAGTTGTTGGGCTATAACCAAATTTATAAGTAATAGAGAAACTCAGGCTCATCAAATAATCAAAATGATTTGACCCAGAGGGACTTATACCATCCATATAGTCAGAAAAGGGAATTTGCATGGTATACTCAGCACCTACAGCCCAATTAGAACTTAATTCATATTCATAACCAAGTCCAATAGGTATTATTGGCGACCAGGTATACGTTTGAGCCTGATAATTATTAAGCATTTTAACTTTTTTCCCTAAAAACTCATCTTTAATATAATTCTTTCTACTTGTAAGTAACACATCGGAATAAACAGCACCTATTCCTAAAAACGTATAAAATGTATGATACGATGGATATTCAGCATATTGTCCTCCGAAAAAGTTATATTCAAAATGAAATGCCGCCGAACCTAATTTTATATCAGAACTATAATCGCGGGCGTTATTTGAAGTTTCGTAGTCGGTATGTTTAAACCTTCCATACATTAAACTAAGTTTAAACCCAATATTATTCGGGAATGTATACTTATAACTCAGGGTTGGCATTATACCTATATGGTCCGACATTATTTTTTTTGTTTCACCTAAATCGCCAAACATATACCCCACACCGGCACCTGTAAGAATAATTGATGAGGTTCCGGGCTCGGTAAAACCATATAGTCCATTTCTACTTTGTCCGTTTACAAATACAGAAATCGATAACACTAACAATACAATGGAAAATTTATAGAATGAACCCATGTGTCAATTAAGAATATTTAAGACAATTGTAGTAGAAATAAAAACACTTCTCTTCAACCCTGTTACACTAACTATTATCAAAACGCAAAGTTACAACATTTGTTTTGAACCTTAGCGAATTTAATAAAAAACTAATATCTAAAACTACTTCCTCCAACAAACTCACGCAGCAAAGATGTAGGTGGAATTTCTTTTTCGGGTATTGATATAAAATAATTCAAAAATTTAATCATCCGATGTGCTTCCGTATATTCATCGCAATATTTCGGCACCTCAGCTAAAATCGGCTCCGCATGTTTTTTCAACACTGCCAGCTCGAACAAAAGAGCCGAATTAAACATTATATCGGCATTTTCCTGGAATGGAAAAATCCATTTCTCTTCACCTCGTCGTACACTCGGCCATCGGTTTATGGTTTCGCGGGCCGAATAATTTCTGAATCTGTAATCCCTGATTATGCGTCGCAGCAATCGCACATCAGTTGTTGGAATCCAGTTATGATTATCAATAGAAATAGTAGTAAGTGCCGAAACATATATCTTAAATGTGGTTTCGACCGGTATTGAAGGTATTAATTCAGGATTCAACGCATGAATACCTTCTAAAATCAGGATTGTATCCTCGTCTAACTTCAATTTATCACCTTTGAAATAGCGTTTCCCATCTTCAAAATTAAAAAAAGGCACTTCCACCTCTTCACCGCTTAGCAAAAGCGATAGCTGTTTATTAAACAATTCCAAATCAAGTGCATGCAAATGTTCAAAATCCCAATCACCATTTTCATCCTTAGGAGTATCGTCGCGATTTACAAAGTAATTATCAAGTGAAATAACCTGCGGTTTTAAGCCACTTACCATTAGCTGAATCGACAAACGTTTACTAAAAGTAGTTTTACCTGACGATGAAGGACCCGAAACCAAAACAAACTTAACCTTTGAAGCCCTCTGTGTTATCATATCAGCAATCAGCGCTACCTTTTTTTCGTGAAGCGCTTCCGAAACTTTTATCAGATTAAATGAACGGTTTATTCTGCATGCCTGATTAAATTCACCAACATTATTCAGATTCATAATTCTGTTCCAGCCAACATACTCTTTGAAAATTTCAAACATTTTTGGCTGAACTTCAAGCACTTCAAGTTCAGTTGGATTATCTCTTCCGGGTATTCTGAGCAACATACCATCATAATACGGAACTAAATCGTATAAGTCGATATGCTCAGTCGAAGGCAATAGTACTCCTGTAAAATAATCAATATAGTTGTCAATTCGAAAGTATCTGCAATACGGATTACCGAAAGTTTCAAGCAAGGATACAACATCAGGACGTTTGGCCTGTTCACGAAACATTTCAGTTACTACTTTGGTCTGTTTTTCTTCGCAATGTATTTTTATTTTCGCAGCTACTATTTGCGCTACTCTCTCTTTAATCTTATCAATTACAACTTGGTTAACGGGCGAGCCTAATCCTTCCAACTTACAATAATACCCTTTGGATATCGGGTGTTCAATATTGAGAACAACACCGGGTAGAGTATCCTCAACAGCCTTAGCGATTACCATACTTAACGTACGAACATAAACCCTCATCCCCGATTGTGTACTTGAATCGATAAAATCAATATCTTTAGGTTTATATATAAGAAAATTCAGATCTTCTACCTTGTAGTTAACACGTGCTGCCACTACAGGAAACTTCAACTTAATATTGAGTGATTTATAGATATCCAGCAAAGAAGCTCCCAAAGGAATCTCGTGATATAAATTTGTATTTTTACAGAATATTGTTACAGTATTGTGCATTTCTATTCAATTAGTCAGTTTTAACAGTGGTAAAAATACAATATTTTCGTCACATTTGATTGTGCAACAACATTTTTTGGAGTACTTTTGCAAAATTAATTATACAAAAGATTCTACAGAAGAATCCCCAATTTTTGTACTCACTAATTTCAACAAATCAATGAATTTATTTGATGTTTATCCGCTTTTTGATATCGACATTGTAAAAGGGATAGGTTGTCGGACTTACGACAAGCAGGGAATTGAATACCTTGACCTATATGGTGGACATGCAGTAATCTCCATCGGTCATTCGCACCCCTATTTTGTACAAAAACTAACACAGCAAGCCGAAAAGCTGGTTTTCTATTCAAACTCAATAATTAATCGCCTGCAATCTGAACTCGCTGAGAAGCTTGGCAAAGCATCGGGTTACGAAGATTACTCGTTGTTTTTGGTAAGTTCAGGTGCCGAAGCGAACGAAAATGCACTAAAACTGGCATCGTTTCATAACGGACGTACAAAAATAATAGCCTTCGATAAAAGTTTTCACGGACGAACTTCTGCTGCCGTAAGGGTAACGAACAATCCGAAAATTGTAGCACCTATCAATGAAGGGTTTGATGTGGAATTCATTGCACTAAACGATATTGACACTGTAAGAAAATCGTTAAGTAATGGCGACGTTTGCGCTGTTATTATTGAGGGTATACAGGGCGTTGGAGGGATAAAAATTCCGAATAACGAATTTATGCAACAGCTAAGCATTGCCTGTAAAGAGAATGGCACATTATTAATTGTTGATGAAGTGCAATCGGGCTATGGCCGTAGTGGCAAATTTTTTGCTCATCAGCATGCCGGTATTAAACCCGACCTTATCACTGTAGCCAAAGGAATGGGCAATGGATTTCCGGTAGGTGGTTTATTGATAAGCCCAGAATTTAAAGCATCACACGGCCTGCTTGGTACAACTTTCGGAGGTAGTCATTTGGCATGTGCAGCAGCTATTGCAGTACTCGATGTAATGAAAGCCGAAAATCTGGTTGAAAACGCACGCAAAACAGGCGATTACATTATTGAAGAGTTAAAGAAAATACCTCAAATAAAAGAAGTAAGGGGTCTTGGATTAATGATAGGAATTGAATTTGAACAACCAATTGCGGCTTTACGTAAATCATTACTTTTCAATAAAAAAATATTTACCGGAGTAACCGGAACTAATGTAATACGCTTGCTACCGCCTTTGTGTTTATCAAAACAGGATGCAAACTCCTTTATTACTAAATTCAAAGAAGCAATTGCCGAACAGGCATAATTGACTCAAAGGCAAAAAATTTATTTATGAGAAAAGCAGCTTTATTCATGCTGGCTTTCATACTATACTCCTTTCAGCTTTTAGCGCAGCAAGGCAGTATAGCGAAGCTTACGCTTAAAACGGGAGCCACATACACAGGCACTATCCTGGTTGAGAATGATGAAATTATTATGATTCAAATAAAGGATGGCTCTAAAATGCAGTTCCAGTTTGTTGATGTTTTAAAAAAGGAGCTGATGCCCGAAAACACAGAGCTGAGCAGCGAAACAGAAAACTCAGCACCAGCAACCTCAATTGATATTAAAGAAGACGCAATAAAAGGAAGAGTTGAAATTGCAGATATAATCGGAAATGGGAAAAACTCTTTTGAAAATAAAAATTTCATCCAGGCCTTTCTTATTTTCGGAAAAACATTAGCCAGCCAACCGGAGTTTTATATTGGTGCAGGTGGCGGGGTTTTCACGTCAGCAGGTAAAACCCTGAACATTTCGTTTATACCGGTTTTTATTAACCTGGAATACACTGAAAAAAAATCAACAAAAAACCGGCCTTCAGCCTTTGCAGGGATGAAAGCCGGATATTCTTTTTCAATTCAGGAATCGATTAATGGCGGTATATTTATTCAACCCGATTTAGGGATGAAAATAAAACTAAACAACCGCAGCACCTTACGACTAAGCTTGACCCTTGGCAACCAGATTTTTAGCGGAAAACTCAAAGAACTAAACAATGGTAATTACTATTCCTACGAAGGAGGTACAACTCTTTTAACCATCGGACTCAGAGCCGGTTTTGAGTTCTAGAAACCGCTAAATACCATTTGTAATTTCATTGGATAAGTTGAATGCGTGGGCGAACAAAGCTTTGATGCACGCAATAATTGCAATTCCTTATACTCAATTACACTGCCCGAGCCATTGTAAGTAACCGAAACCGGAACAAGTCTGAATTTAATATCGTTTGTAACGCCACCCACTATATACTTATTAGTCTGTAGCACGTTCGATAACAAAGTAGCCATATTAAAATCATAATAATAACGAATACTGTCGTTGCTGTCATATTCATAAGCAAGTGTTCCAACCACAGCACCATAGGCACTTGGCACTTTGCGCGACTTAAAATAATTCGACACGCTATCTTCATTCAACATCAGCATGGTACTTACAAGTGGCACAGCCAAATCTTCTGTTGAATATTCATCAACATATACCCTAAACATTGCGCGGTTTAACAGTAGTTTTTTATTATTCACCTTAGCAAGCATACTTGAACGCATTAGTGAATATGGAAAAGTTACTTGTGTGTAAATATTTGCAGGAGATGCTACCAGATTCACATTGGTTTTAGCATTAAATGCATCTAAAACACTTTTTTGATTCTTTTGCACGATTCGGTTTACAACACGAACCTCAGAACTAGCCGGATAATCGTGGTAAGTATTAACAGTTACGGTAGTTGAATCGGCACCGGTAATTGATTTAAGTTTATATGTATAACTATAATAGTAACGTAGCACGATTGCCGATACATTGAGCATGGTAGCCGTACCAAAATCAGTAGTTACATACACTCCATTAAACTTTTTATGAAAGTTAATAACATCAGTTGGCTTTGGATAGGTACTTGTAAGCTCCGACTCAAAGCTTTTCACAAAACTATCATTTAACTTTACAAAAATTGAAGTAGTATCTGTTCGGGATGCACCATAATCAGTAGCTGTAGCTACTTTGCTTCCAAGTAAAATATTTTTAGTACAATAATCATCCGGTTTAATCGACGACAAATAGGCTCCGTTGTCATCAAAGATATTATTCTTATCCATCTGATATACATTGATATTAAATGGAGAATAACCATCGCCAAAGAAAGTTGTATAGCCAATAATCAACTTTGCCGAATCACCTTTAGCCCCATCAGGAAACTGTGCATTAATAGGCGGCATTAATTGAGCCAGAATATCAGCACATACTGTTCCGTATTCATCGTTTACAAACTTACCGAAAAGCATAGAATCAGGACGTGAATAGATTGAGTCAACCACAAAATTCTTTGTAGTTACATCAAATGAGTCGACGCCCAGAATAATATCATCGCCATTAGGTCGTAAACTAACACCTAACTCATCATTATCGGTGTTACATGCAAAAAATACAAGCGAAAGCAGAAAAAGAAAACTAACACGATACTTCATGTGTGGAAATTTTAATAATTACATTATTGTGTCGTAAAATCTCAGATATTCATCGGCATAATCCTCATCGTTCACAAACGGCAGGAAATTGATATTATTCTTATCAATATAATCCGTAATAGCGGGGTTTACAACAGGAGTAGACTGAATAACACCATCAGAATAATCAATCGCGAACTTTGTCAAAGCCACATAATCAATGGATTCCATATTTATTTGAGACAAATCTTTATCTTCAATTCCCTCAAGTTTCAAATGGTCGGCAAACAGACTTCTGAAAGGAGTTTTAAACTCATCGTTGCAAAGCGAATATACCACTTTAGAATTTTTAAAAAACGGGTCTTCGTTGTAGGCCTTTTTGATGTATAAGGGAGCTAAAGCAGTCATCCAGCCACTACAGTGAATAACATCCGGTGTCCATCGTAGTTTTTTCACTGTTTCCATAACGCCACGAACAAAAAAGATTGTTCTTTCGTCGTTGTCAGTGTAATCATTGCCGTTTTCGTCTTTTACAGTATTCTTGCGCTGAAAATAATCCTCGTTATCAATAAAATACACCTGCAAGCGGGCTGCCTGAATAGAAGCCACTTTAATAATAAGCGGGTGGTCAGCATCGTCAATTATTAAATTCATACCCGAAAGGCGTATCACCTCGTGTAACTGATTTCGTCTTTCATTAATTGCGCCAAATTTCGGCATAAAAGTTCGGGTTTCCTTCCCTCTATCTTGCATAGCCTGTGGCAAATATCTACACATATTTGCTATTTCAGATTCTGGCAGATAGGGAAAAATTTCCTGTGAAATATACAGGACTTTATTGATTTTTCTCTTCATCTAATATGATAACGATGCATTTTACAAAAATATATGCAAAGATATATAAAAAAAATCGGATATACACAAGTCCGAAAATCAATTTGTTAAGTAGTGAAAACAGCTTTAAATCAATATGGTTACAGCACTACACTGTTCATAAAAAATAATCATCAGTCTAACAGAACATTAAACCTCACAACCCCCACACTACACCTAACAAACATCAAATTGATTTATAAAAGTTTAACCTTGACGTCAACAAAACTCCCAATATATCTAAATACTATCCAATTAAGTATAATTCAGACACCTTACAACATCATCAAATACATGTTTTGAATGCATAAATCGAAAATACTACCTGTTATCCGAATTAGTTTTTGTACTTTTGCACCGATTTTCGGTAACCAAATCATACTGTTGAGTGTTATAGCTTTATGTATCAACAAAACAGACACTACACATGTATATTTGAAGTGCTTTTGTATAATTATACTATTAAATGCAGATATTTAAAACAATACAGGAAGTTAAAAACTACTGCGCCGAACTTAAGAGTAAGCACAAAAGAATTGGCTTTGTTCCAACAATGGGAGCGCTCCACAACGGACATTTACAACTGGTGAAACGTTCTGTCTCTGAAAACGACTGTACAATTGTAAGCATTTTTGTCAATCCAACTCAGTTTAACAATGCCAGTGATCTGGAAAAATACCCCAGAAATCCTGAAGCTGATGCGGTATTACTTGCAGGGGTCGGATGCAATGCCATATTTCTACCTGCGGTTGACGAAATGTACAACGAGCAAGAACAAATAAACACTTTTGAATTTGACTTTGAAGGTCTCGACAAAGTAATGGAAGGCAAATTCAGACCCGGCCATTTTAACGGAGTAGTGCAGGTTGTAAGTAAACTATTCACAATCACTACACCTGATAATGCGTATTTTGGAGAAAAAGACTTCCAGCAATTAGCCATTATCCACCTTATGACTCAAAGAATGCAATTCAATGTACACATAGTGGATTGCCCCATTGTACGTGAAGAAAGTGGACTGGCGATGAGCAGCCGTAACGAAAGACTCACTACCGCACAACGACTTACAGCGGCCAATATTTCGCGCATTCTTTTTGAAAGTCAAAAAGTTGCAGAAACATCACAACCTGACAACGTTAAGAGTTTTGTTGAAACTGAACTAAATAAAATTGAGGGATTAAAGCTTGAGTATTTCGAAATTACGGATGCTGTTACTCTCCAGACTATTGATAACTGGGACAGACCTTCAGTTGGCTGTATAGCTGTTTTTTGCGGCGATGTACGGCTCATTGACAATGTACGTTACAATTAAAAAACAACACGAATTAATCTCCAAAATAATAAATATATGCTAGTACATATTGTAAAATCGAAAATACATCGCGTTACGGTTACTGAGGCGAATTTGAATTATATCGGAAGTATAACAATAGACGAGGATTTAATGGATGCGGCCAATATAATTGCAAACGAAAAAGTAACAATCGTAAACAACAACAATGGTGAACGATTTGAGACCTATGTAATCACAGGCAAAAGAAACTCCGGAGTAATCTGCCTGAATGGTGCTGCAGCACGTTTGGTTCAACCCGGCGATGTAGTAATAATAATGGCATACGCCATGATGGAAATGGAAGAAGCTCGCACGTTTAAACCGGCGGTTGTGTTTCCGGACACCGCTACCAATAAAATTATTTAATCGGCGCCAAGCATTCTTTTCCAACTTCTGATTTCTGACTTTTAATTTCTGACTTTATAATGAAAGTAGTAATTGTAAAATACAATGCCGGTAACATCCGCTCTGTACTTTTTGCACTTGAACGCATAGGTATAAACGCCGTTGTTAGCGATGACCACGAAGAAATACGCAGCGCCGACAAAGTAATATTCCCCGGAGTAGGTGAAGCATCGTCGGCCATGCAATATTTACGCGAAAAGAATTTAGACAAACTTATTATTAGTCTAAAGCAACCGGTACTTGGTATTTGCCTCGGCATGCAACTAATGTGTAAACATTCTGCCGAAAACGACACCGACTGTTTAGGAATTTTCGATACAATCGTCACAAAGTTCAACACAGAAAAAGGATTTAAGGTACCTCAGATTGGCTGGAACAATATCTACAACCTGAAAACCGGCCTGTTTGAAGGAGTTACTGAAAACGAATATGTATACTTTGTTCACGGATATTGTGTTAGCAAATGCCCTGAAAGCATAGCTACAACAAATTACATCACGGAGTACACATCGGCAATTCACAAAGATAATTTTTATGCCGTACAGTTTCACCCTGAAAAATCAGGTAGCGTAGGTCAGAAAATCCTCGAAAACTTTATTTTCAGAATTTGACTCTCAACACCAAATTCACTTAAATTCCGAGAAAAACCAAATTAAAGACAGCAGAAAAATGACTTTTGAAGTTCAGCATACCGACTCAAACTCTCAGGCACGTGCAGGCGAAATTACAACTGACCATGGCAAGATATTAACCCCCATTTTCATGCCCGTAGGTACTGTTGCTTCGGTAAAAGCCGTACATATGCGCGAGCTGGAGGACGATATTAAGGCGCAAATTATACTTGGAAATACTTATCATTTGTATTTGCGCCCGGGAATTGATGTATTGGAGAAGGCCGGTGGACTACACAAATTCAACAGCTGGAGCAAACCTATATTAACCGACAGCGGAGGTTTTCAGGTATTCTCACTTACGGCCAATCGAAAATTACACGAAGAAGGCGCCACATTTCGTTCGCACATTGATGGTAGTAAGCATTTATTCACTCCCGAACGTGCTGTTGAAATTCAGCGCTCCATCGGTGCTGACATAATTATGGCTTTCGATGAATGTACACCGGGCGATGCCGGTTATAATTACGCCAAAAAATCGATGGAACTAACCCATCGCTGGCTTGAACGGGGGACAAAACATTTTGATGCCACTGAACCAAAATACGGATATTCGCAAACATTTTTCCCTATTGTTCAGGGCTGTGTATATCCGGATTTGCGACGCAGATCGGCCGAGTTTATAGCCTCTCAAAATCGCGAAGGGAATGCTATCGGAGGCCTTGCAGTAGGTGAACCTACCGAAAAAATGTACGAAATGATTGAAGTGGTAAACGAAATACTTCCAAAAGACAAACCCCGCTACCTGATGGGCGTTGGTACTCCTCAAAATATTTTGGAAGGAATAGAACGTGGGGTGGATATGTTCGACTGCGTAATGCCTACCCGAAATGGCCGTAATGGAATGTTATTCACTTCGGAAGGTATTATGAACATGAAAAATGAAAAATGGAAATCCGATTTTTCGCCCATCGATCCCAATGGCACATCGTTTGTTGACCATGCTTATTCAAAAGCCTATTTACGCCATTTATTCATAAGCAAAGAATACCTTGCACTACAGATAGCCTCTATACACAACCTGGCATTTTACCTTTGGCTGGTAGGTGAGGCTCGAAATCATATAATAGCAGGAGACTTTAGCACCTGGAAAGCAGAAATGATGTATCGGTTAGGCAAAAGACTTTAAAAAACAGCAACAAAACACATAGAAGAGAAAATCCGACATGAAAATTAATTTCAGAAAAATTGGTTTAAAAAAACTCGACACTTACATCATGGGTAAGTTTCTGGGAACATTTTTCTATTCTATCATACTTATAATCAGCATATCAATTGTATTCGACCTCACAGAAAAAATTGATGATTTTTTTGATAACAACGCACCTCTTAGTGCCATCGTATTCGACTATTACCTCAATTTCATCCCTTTTTATGTAAACATGTTTACACCACTGTTTACATTTATCTCTGTTATCTTTTTCACTTCCAAAATGGCCGGGAATACTGAAATTGTTGCTATTTTGGCCAGTGGGGTGAGTTTCAGACGTTTGATGTTGCCCTATTTCATTTCTGCAGCAGTTATTACAGTCATTTCATTTAGTCTGGGAGGATATGTTATCCCCAAGGCAACTGCAAAAATGCTAGAATTTGAAGATTCATATATCAAAAAACAAAAGAAGGAAAATGCCCGAAATGTTCAAATGGAAGTACAAAAAGGTGTGATTATGTACATTGAACGTTACGAAATATCGGCCAATACCGGCTATCGGTTTTCGCTCGAAAAGTTTGAAGGCAAGAGATTGACATCCAGACTCACTGCCGAAACAATTCATTGGGACTCAGCGCACAACTGGAAGTTAAATAATTACCTGCAACGCGACTTTAATGGCATGCGTGAATCCATAAAACGCGGAGCCAGCCTGGACACTGTTATTAATGTGGAGCCACGTGAGTTTTTCATCACCACATTTGAAAGTCCTCAATTAAACAACACTGAATTAAGCAACTATTTAAAACGTCAAAAATCAAGAGGTGTAGGAAACATACAAGGTTTCGAAAACGAATACTATAAACGATTTGCAAACCCGTTGGCAGCATTCATCATGACACTGATTGGCGTTTCCCTGTCATCGAGAAAAGTGAGGGGTGGCATTGGTCTGCATTTGGGTGCCGGATTGGGACTAAGCGCTTTATACATTCTTTTCTCAACATTTTCAACATCGTTCTCGGTCAGTGGACTTATGTCGCCATTTATAGCTGTATGGATACCTAATTTCGTTTTCCTATTAACAGGTATTTATCTTTACTTAAAAGCTCCAAAATAAACATTCCAATGATTGTATAATTCAAATATTATTCTATTTTTGCGCTTTGGAATATTAACATTTAAAATATACAATTTATGAAAACAATGAAATTATTACTGATGACAGCCTTTGTGGCTGGTGCGGTTACACTTTCGGCTCAGGTTAAAACCGGTGCGGTAAAAAACGCCATTAATCAGGCAGCCACCACTGCTCAGGAAGTAAAACCGAACATTATCAAAAAACTTCCTGAAAAACAACAGGCAATGTACGACCAAATGGCTGCCGACCTTAAACTTACAGCTGAACAAAAAGATAAAGTAATCTCAATGGCCATGGAACGTGCAGTTTCTGTCAACGAGAAAATGAAAACTGCCACTACAGAGGAACAGAAAAAAGAAATCAGAAAAAGCAGCTTAGCCGACTACAATAAAAAACTTGACGAAGTTTTTGGAGCGGATTTGTCGGCAAAGATTCAAAACTGGGTGAAAGAATATACATTGAAACAAAAAGCAGCAGCCACTACACCTGCGAAATAAATTTCAATCAAATCAACTTATAATAGCAAAGGTTGCCAATTGTTTGATTGGCAACCTTTGCTATTTTCTGGAAATATAATTCTCATCGTTCAGCCTGTCAAAAACCGACTGAAAGCTATCACCAACAACTACTTGCCTCTCAATATCAACTTCGTAATATTCTGCAGCTATTTTCACCATTGCTTCTATTAGCCCTTCCGGATTCAGCGTTTGATTTGTTTTGTTGTATAAATAGGATAAGATATTTGCAGTTTCGCTTCGCACCGATTTAGTAGCACGTACATCAGGGTTTATATGATTGGACGAGAGTGAATTTTTTAACCATTCCAGATTAGCATCAAAAAGGATTGTGCCATGTTGCAGGCTACGCCCTTTTGATATTTTGGATGCAGTACCACCAATTTTCCTGGCATTTGGCAACCATAAATCCTTACGTTTACCGATACTCACATCTACCCCCAAAGTATTTAACCAGGCAACAACAGGCAAAAGAAAATCAGACGTTAAAACAGAATCATCTGAATAAACTTGCCCAATAAATGAAAAGTTCAGGTTTCCGGTATCGTGGTAAACAGCTCCACCACCAGATGTGCGGCGAAAGACCTCAATATTATTTGCTTTGCAAAAGTCAACATTAACTTCGTTTTGCAAACATTGATTATATCCTAAAACCACGCAGGGCGAATTCACATAAAACAGAAGTATATCATCTGTACCATGAAGCAACAGATATTCCTCCAGTGCCAGATTATATGCAGGATTAGTACTTTCTGAAAAGAACAGCCTCATTTAAGCATTTTTTTTAATTCTGAATTTGTTCCATTAAAAAAATTCAGATCCACATACCCTCTTATTCCTGCAATTTTAAATTTATCAGTAGTTTGCCAAAAGGTCCAGTTACAGTCGGGCTGAGAACGATAATCGCAAATCCATAACAAATAATCCGAATTCAGCTTTCCTTTCAGAAACTCAACATAGTAATCGTAATCGCAATAAATAATGGGCTTGTGTCCGGTATGCGATTTCACGGTTTTCAGAAAACTGATAAGTTCCCGGGTCACTACCGACTTATGCGGCATCGATTTGCCATATTCTGCATCAAGCACAAGTGGTAAGTCTCCACTTCGGTACTTCGCCAATTTAAGGAAGTGTTTAGCCTGTAATTTCCCGGGCGAACGGTATGAAAAGAAATGATATGAACCTACGTGTATATCCAAATCCTTTGCTTTCTCATAATAATCTTTGTAAAGCCTATCGTTATGAGTAGCTCCCTCGGTAACTTTCAGAAAAATAAAGTGCGGGCGTTGCTCCTTCAGTTTTTCCCAATCAATAATATCCTGATGATGCGAGAGGTCAATACCCCATACTTTATTCTCGTTTTTTACCTGAGTATATGTAGCATATCTGTATTTGTTGGCAAATAGTAATTGTTGCGTCATCAACAACAACAAAAGAAGCCAGCTATATTTATTTCTCACCTAATTATTCGTTTTATTTTATTTTTTTGCTCTTAATATTTCTCTCTTTCCCGGAGGGCCCGGAATTCTCTCCACAGCGAAACCGGCTTCTTTCAATGCCCTTCGTACACTTCCCTTTGCACAATACGTTGTTAGTACTGCCCCGGCATTGCAAACGGAATACAGCATTTCGAAGATTTCTGGCGTCCACATTTCAGGCTGCTTTTCAGGCGAGAATGCATCAAAATAAACCAAATCGTACCCTCCATCACATCTGTAAGTAGTAAAATCAGCCTTCATTTTCTGAATTCTAAAACATTCCGAAACCCTTACGGTTGTATTCCATTCGGCACGCTGTATTGTTTCAAAAACGGTAACCGCATTTTTATGCTTCAAAAAATCAGCATAATTTAATTGCAATGCCAAATCCGGCTCCACAGGATACAACTCCACAGTTGTATAATGAATATTTATTTTGATTTGTTCAGCCTCCAGTGCTGTTAATAAAGCATTTAATCCGGTACCAAATCCAACTTCAAAAATACGGATTTCGCTTTTTCCGAATAGTTTCCGCAAAGCTGCATCAATAAATATGTGATTTGATTCCTGAATTGCTCCATGTATTGAATGATATGTTTCGTCAATACCTGAAGAATACAAAGAATTTGAACCATCGGCAGTATGTATAATTTGAACGCTCATCTTTAATACAAATATACGATTTATGATTTGAAACCAAAAAGAAAAGAATATAATTGTCAAATCAAGAAGATTTTATGCATATATATTCAACAAAAAGGTTTTACATTATTCCATCATTCGAATTATTATGCATAAATATGAGTGTTTTTGAGGTTTTTTGTGTAAATAACACCAAAATAGTTGCATATTTATAAAATTATAGTTATATTTGCACCCCAATTGAATTTTATACAAAAAATTTGATAAAATATCCATTTTAGAAAACCGGAGTTTAAAAGTAAAATTGTAACATGAAGAATAAACGTAACAGACTGCAGATTATCACCGAAATACTTCGTTCGAAAGTAGTAGGAAGTCAGGAAGAGCTGCTCAAGTTATTAATAGAAAGACAATGTGATGTAACACAGGCAACACTTTCAAGAGATTTAAAGCTATTGAAAGTCGCTAAAACACCACTTTCAAACGGACTATATAAATATGTACTTCCCGTTTACAACAAACCACTTTCGGTACAACCAACAGCCAACCCAACAATATCGTATGGAGCTGTTTTGAGCATTGAGTTTTCAGGCCAGTTGGCAGTTGTTAAAACAAAACCGGGCTATGCCAGTGCCATAGCATGGGACATTGACAACAAAGCTACTGAAGAAGTACTTGGAACCATTGCCGGCGACGATACCATTCTGGTAATACCACGCGAAGGAATCACCCGCGACGACATTCTGCAAATGATGAAGAATACATTTGCTGAGAACTAAGATGAAACTGTGGGCCTGCAAACAGGCTTGATTGAAAAGGATTTTGTAGAGAATGAACATAACCACTACCGTTACAAAGATAACGGTACAAATTGCTGACGAGAAGTTTCTCAATTACGTAGAAACAATTTTAGATACGATTGCTACTGCCGCAAAAATTCGCGGTACAGGTATTGCACGTCGTTCGCCTGAATATATCGAACAAAAAATGAGGGAAGGCAAAGCCATCATTGCGTTAAATGGTGATGAATTTGCCGGCTTTTGCTATATCGAATCATGGGGCAATAAAAAATTTGTTGCCAACTCAGGTCTGATTGTAGTAGATAAATACAGAGGACATGGTTTGGCAAAAAAAATCAAACGCAAAGCGTTTGAATTATCCCGCCAAAAATACCCTAACGCCAAAATTTTCGGGCTTACTACAGGCCTTGCAGTCATGAAAATAAATTCGGAACTGGGCTATAAACCTGTCACTTTTTCCGAATTAACTGACGATGAAGCCTTTTGGAAAGGCTGCGAAAGTTGTGTAAATTACGATATACTGCAACGGACCAACAGAAAACATTGCTTATGTACCGGTATGCTTTTCGACCCGGAAAAAGACGAGCAAAAATAGATTTAAACCAGATTTACATTTCGACGAAATAAAACATGAAGGAAAAAGTATTACTGGCATTTAGCGGCGGATTAGATACTTCATTCTGCGCTATGTACCTTGCCAAAGAAAAAAGTTACGAAGTACACACTGCTGTAGCAAACACCGGTGGATTCAGTGATGAGGAATTAAAGTCAATTGAAGAACGAGCCATACGATTAGGTGCCGCTTCGCATGCCACCCTGGACGTGACACAGGAATATTACGACAAAAGTATAAAATACATGGTTTTTGGCAATGTTCTGCGCAATGGCACTTACCCCATATCAGTAAGTTCAGAGCGAATTTTTCAGGCACTGGCAATTATTAACTATGCAAAAGAAATAAATGCCGATTATGTGGCGCACGGCAGTACCGGAGCCGGAAACGATCAGGTTCGTTTTGACCTCACATTCGATGTAATAGCACCTGAAATAAAAATTCTGACTCCAACCCGCGACATGGTTCTTACACGTGAATATGAAATTAACTATTTGAAAGAGCACGGATATGTAGCCGATTTTACAAAAATGGAATACTCTATCAATAAAGGTTTGTGGGGTACTTCAATTGGTGGCAAAGAAACATTGAAATCGCACCTTACACTACCTGAAGAGGCATATCCAAGTCAAATAACCAAAACTGACGAGGAAACAGTTACCATCACGTTTGAAAAGGGCGAAATTACCGCTGTTAACGGCGATACAAATACAGATAAAATTGCGCTGATCAATAAACTGGAAGCCATTGCTAATCAATATGGTATTGGACGCGATATGCACATTGGCGATACCATTATTGGCATCAAAGGACGCGTTGGATTTGAAGCAGCTGCTCCTTTACTTATAATTAACGCACATAAAATGCTCGAAAAACATACCCTAACCAAGTGGCAACAATACTGGAAAGACCAATTGGGCAACTGGTACGGCATGTTTCTGCACGAAGCGCAATACCTTGAACCCGTAATGCGCGACATGGAGCAATTTCTACAAAGCTCGCAACAAAACGTTACTGGGACTGTAAGTATCGTTCTGAGACCACACAGCTACACTTTAGTGGGTGTTGAGAGTCCCTTTGACCTGATGAAAACCGATTTTGGAGAATACGGCGAAATAAACAGGGCATGGAGCGCCGACGACGTAAAAGGATTTACAAAAATTCTCGGTAATCAGATGAAAATTTTTTACAACGTACAGAAAAGAAACAGTAAACAATAAAACTAAATAAATCTCCAACGGGGCATGTTTTAACGAAAGTTAAACATGCCCTTTTTTTAAAACAATTCCGGCTGATTATTCTTTTGTGCCAGTTTTAATTTCCGCTTAGCTTCCGCCTTTTGCAGTTTTTTATCTTCGTAAAACGACTTCTCGCCTAACAAATTAAAACTTAAACGATGATAGGGCGAAACCCCGAATTGCCTGATTGCCTGCCGATGATCCTTCGTAGGATAAGCCTTGTTGGCAAGCCAGTTATATACCGGAAATTCGGCATCCAATGCCCTCATCATTTCATCACGATGCGTTTTTGCCAACACAGAGGCTGCAGCTATCGACAGAAACTTTGAATCTCCCTTTACGATTGTTTGATGTGGTATTAGCTCAAATGGCTTAAAGCGGTTACCATCCGATATTATAAACTCAGGAACAACAGCAAGTGCAGCAATTGCTTTATGCATTGCCAGTATTGATGCATTCAGGATATTAATTTGGTCAATCTGAGCCACTTCAACTATTCCCACAGCCCATGCAATAGCGTTCTCCTGAATTATTGGGCGAAGCTTATCCCTATCCTTTTCCGATAATTGTTTTGAATCATTCAGTTCAGCACACTCAAAATCGGGTGGCAAAATAACAGCTGCTGCCACTACCGGCCCCGCTAAACATCCACGACCGGCTTCATCAGTTCCACATTCCAATATAAAACCAGAATAATTTCGAAGTAACATTGGTTTATCCGACATTATTCAGCAGTTTGGTCACTTGTTTTTAACACATCCCATAAATCAGGAGTTAAATTATATACAGGAGTATACAACTTTGACTTACTCACTTCTTCAGGATTTAAAACCCTGAAATGGCCATTCATGTGTTGTAAAATGGTTAGTAACAAGCTAACAATGATTGCCATTTTTAATGCTCCGAAAACTGCTCCGAGAATCTTATTCAATAATCCCAACGAAGCTGCGTCGGTAATATTTTCGAAAAGCCGTGACATAATAAATCCCAGAATTAGCAAAACTACAAATACCATAATAAATGAAAGTGGTACAGCCACTTCATTAGACATCTTAATTACACCGGTTAACATCGAACTAAAAACGGGCGAAATCCATTTCGAACCAAATACTCCAACAAATAAAATAAAAATAATAACCAGCTCCTTTATCAATCCTCTGAAAAGGCCAACCAAAGCCCCTATAATCAGCGGAATAAGTATTATCATATCTATTTTACTCATATCATTTATTTTTAAGTGTACTTTAAAATTTTCATGTAAATACAAATATATAAAATTTGTGGCACACCTTTTGCATTTTAGCATGTACAATCGAACAGAGAACAAAATAAACAAGTTGAACATTTAATAATACACTATTATGAAAGCACGCATTTTAAGTCTGGTTGCAGTATTTGCAGTAGTTGCCCAAATGGCAACAGGACAAAACTACCGGGTAGAAGCAATAAACGACGACATTAGCTACAACCTCGACCTGAAAGCTGTAGCTTCAGTATTTGGCGAAGCCAACAATCTGGAAGACTTTGAACGCAGATTAAATGATTCTGAAAATCAAATTTCAAATCTCGACCTTAACAACGACGGTATGATTGACTATCTGAGGGTAGTTGAAGTCCCTGAACGAAACGTTACACTGGTTGTTGTTCAGGCTGTGCTCGACAGAGATGTATATCAGGACGTTGCTACCATTGTATTGGAACAGGAGAAACAAAGCGAAGTATATGTTCAAATCATAGGCGCACCATTTATTTACGGTGCAAACTACATCATTGAACCACGCTTCTACCGTATCCCACGAGTTGTGAGATGGTTTTACTCACCATACTACTCTACCTGGCATTCACCCTATTATTGGGGCTACTATCCAAACTATTACAGACATCATCGCACCATTTCGATTAATTTGTATTTATCAAACACTTACAGATTCACTAACCACCGACACCACTACAGATATAGTAACAGCTGGAGAAATCAACACGCTTACAAAACATATCAACACATGAGCAGAAACGATTATGGTACTCGATATCCGGAACGTAGTTACTCCAGTAGAAATTCGAACTTCGAAAACCGATACCATATGGACAAGCACAGAAACACCGGCTATACATACGGCTCAGGACGCACAGAAAAATCGAACAGCAGCTCAGAAGGTAGTTATACCCGAAACAGCAGCCAAAACAGCAGCGTTAATCGTGACAATAGCCGTTATAGCAACCAAAGCAATTCAGGTTCACAAAGAAACACCAACAGTTCAGTTAACAACGATAGAACAAGTTCAAGCAGCAGTCGGGAATCAACAAAAACCGAACAAAGAGAGAGAAGTTCAAGCAACAGAGAAAGTGTAAAAAGCAGATCGGCTGAAAATAAATCAAATGATAATTCAAAATCAACCAAAAGCAGCTCAAGAAGTTCTGAACCGAGCAGCCGAAGCAGTCAGGGCCGCCGTTAAACCCTAACAATAAAACGTTTTTAACTTTATTAATCAGGTTTTGCACCGTTGGTTATTCGTTAACCAACGGTTTTTTTATGGTTTTCTGCCAATCATAAACACCTTTAACAGCCAGCAGTAGAAATACGAAATATTCAATAGACAACAAATACAAACCCTGACGATAAAAAACAAACACCGATAATGCATTTACAATTATCCAAACATACCAATTATCTACTATTCGTCGGGTAAGCATAATCTGCCCTGCAATACTAAATACCGCTAAAAAAGCATCGTAATAAGGCTGCGAAGCCGGATTGGGGAATAGCTGCGGGTAGCTTTCGGGCAAATGCACTACCATCCAACCCATAATGAGCGTGAATACAGCAACCAACATTATGATAATCAGCCGGGTTTTCAACGTAAGCATAATGGGAGCCTCATCATTATTCATTTGTCTTTTCCAAATTACCCATCCATAAATATTTGTTACAAAATAAAATGCCTGCAACAACATACCTGAGTATAACTGAACCTGATAAAACAACACAAAAAAACAACTCACATTCACTAACCCAAGCGGCCACGAAACTAGTTTCTGACGGGTTGCCAACCATACAGCCAGCAAACCAAAAACAGTACCGAGAAACTCAATGTAACTCAACGGATACGACCAAAGCGTAACCATTATATTGGTGATGTCAAAAAAGCGCATAATTTCAGTTTTACAACTTACAAAGAAGGCACATAAGCAATTCATTAAAATCACCTTTGTGCCTTCTCTCAATAATATTTATAAGAATAATTAGCCGACTATTTTACGGAACAGGTTTTTCATATTCACGGCATCACCTATGATATTTTGCAAATCAGCAATTGCCACACGTTCCTGCTGCATTGAATCGCGATGACGTATCGTTACACAATTATCTTCAGCTGTCTGGTGGTCTACTGTTACGCAGAAAGGCGTACCAACAGCATCCTGACGACGATAACGCTTTCCGATTGAATCTTTCTCATCGTATGCACATTTGAAATCGAATTTCAGGTTATTGATAATATCGCGCGCAATTTCAGGCAAACCATCTTTCTTAACCAATGGCATAACTGCCACTTTTACAGGTGCCAATACCGGAGGTAATGCCAACACTACACGTGTATCGCCACCTTCAAGAGCCTCTTCTTTGTACGATGCTGCCATAATTGAAAGGAAAGTACGGTCCACACCAATTGAAGTTTCAATTACGTATGGTACGTAGGACTGGTTAATTTCAGGATCGAAATATTTGATATTTTTCCCTGAAAATTTCTCGTGACTGCTTAAATCGAAATCAGTACGCGAATGTATTCCTTCCACTTCTTTAAACCCAAAAGGCATTTCAAATTCAATATCGGTGGCTGCGTTTGCATAATGAGCTAACTTATCGTGGTCGTGATAACGGTATTTATGGTCACCCAATCCCAGAGCTTTGTGCCATTTCAATCGGAATTCCTTCCAGTGCTCAAACCACTTCATTTCCTCACCCGGACGAACAAAAAACTGCATTTCCATTTGTTCAAATTCGCGCATACGGAAGATAAACTGACGAGCTACAATTTCGTTACGAAAAGCCTTTCCAATTTGAGCAATACCAAAAGGAATTTTCATACGACCCGTTTTTTGAACATTCAGGAAGTTCACAAAAATTCCCTGAGCTGTTTCCGGACGTAGGTATATCTTCAATGCCCCATCGGCAGTAGAACCCATTTCAGTAGAGAACATCAGGTTGAATTGACGAACGTCTGTCCAGTTTTTTGTACCACTTATCGGACAAACAACCTCATAATCCACAATAATCTGTTTCAACTCTTCAAGGTTCGAATCGTTCAAAGCCTGTACAAAACGCGCATGTATTTCATTGCGTTTGGCCTGGTTTTCGAGGACACGTTCATTGGTGGCACGAAAAACTGCTTCATCGAAATTTTCGCCAAAACGTTTGGCGGCTTTTTCAACTTCTTTGTTTACTTTATCGTCGTATTTTGCCAGTAAATCTTCAATCAATACATCAGCACGGTAGCGTTTTTTACTATCCTTGTTGTCTATCAACGGATCGTTGAACGCATCCACATGCCCCGAAGCTTTCCAGGTAGTAGGGTGCATAAATATGGCCGCATCAATACCCACTACATTTTCGTTGAGTAGCACCATACTGTCCCACCAGTATTTTTTGATATTGTTTTTTAGTTCCACTCCATTTTGACCATAGTCGTATACAGCGCCTAAACCATCATAAATTTCGCTCGATGGGAAAACAAACCCATACTCTTTGCAGTGTGCAATCAGTTTCTTAAAAACATCTTCCTGTGAAGCCATAATTCTATTTTGTGTTTTTATAATACGGAGCGCAAAGTTACAACAATTTTACTAAAAATCATTTGGTTGTGATGGGATTTTGAGCGGTTTATAAACGGAAACAGGAATAAAAAAGCACCGGTATAAAATAAATACCAGTGCTTTTAGTCTTATAGTTTACACGTTTCAGGATTCCGAATACATCTCCTCAATCAGTAATTTGTATTTTTGCATTATTACGGCGCGACGCATTTTCAGTGTATTTGTCAATTCGCCGGTTTCAATGGAAAATCCTTTTTTTATCAGTTTGAAACGCTTAATTTGCTCATAATTTGCCATATCCTTTTGGTGCTCCTTAATTCGTTCTGCAATTAAAGTGTTGATTGCATCTTTTTGCAACAATTCATCCACATCAGAATAAGCAATTTTATGGTTTACAGCATATTCCACCAATGCCGGTATAGAGGGAACAATGATAGCTGTTACGAAATTTCGTTCGTCACCGATTACTGCCACCTGTTCAATGTACTTATCAATCCCCAGCTTGGTTTCAATAGATTGAGGTGCAATATACTTACCATTCGAGGTTTTAAATAAATCCTTAATCCTTTCGGTTAATGTGATTGCATCACCTTTCATAAATCCGGCATCACCCGTTTTAAACCAACCATC
>RRZU012609399.1_pt1 | contig 30373 bp, 29 predicted proteins | sample 2165561 | NCBI WGS metagenome assembly RRZU01 (sample SAMN10456909, study PRJNA506462) | wastewater metagenome | isolation source: wastewater sludge | place: USA: Moscow, Idaho | reverse complement strand
TCCCATGTACTCTTGAATTAACAGAAAGATTATGAACACTTAAAATTGTTTCACCAATACTAGCTTCTTTCTTTTCTATTTCAAAGATAACCTTACGGCCAACCATCATTTCTGACATTTCTTCTTTTGAAGTACTTGCTACATCAACAGTTCCAATGTATTTACCTTTGCGTAAAACAGAAACACGATCCGCAACCTGTTTTATCTCATTTAATTTATGCGTAATAAAAATAATGGATTTACCCTCTTCGATCAATCGTTTCATTATTTTCATCAGTTCATCAATTTCTTGAGGTGTTAATACTGCTGTAGGCTCATCAAAAATAAGAATGTCATTTTCACGATATAACATCTTCAAGATTTCGACCCTCTGTTGCATACCAACGGAAATATCTTCAATGATCGCATCTGGTTCTACTCTTAAGTTGTATTGTTGACTTAATGCAACAATCTTCTTACGAGCTTCATCCATTTTAAGAAAACCATTTTTAACAGTTTCTACGCCTAACACGATATTTTCTAGAACTGTAAAATTATGTACCAACTTGAAATGTTGATGCACCATTCCAATTCCTAAATCATTTGCTGCATTAGGATTGTTAATCTTAACTTCCTTACCTTGAACTTTGATCGTTCCCTTTTCAGGAATATAAAGTCCAAACAAAACACTCATTAATGTAGACTTGCCAGCCCCATTTTCACCCAATAACGCATGAATTTCGCCCTTCTTAACTTGAAGTGTAATATCATCATTTGCAATGATACCTGGAAACTCTTTTGTTATGTTTAGCATTTCTATAACATAATCCATATTTGCTCTCCTGTACTGATACATTATACACGAATAAGTATTCCTTGAAAACGATTGCAATACTAAAAATCCAAAAAAAAAGACCACCGAAGTGGTCTTAATTTTTATTCAATTACTTCAACAGTTACGTTAGTAACAGGTAATTCATTAGCAGCATTTACATCAGTATCTTTCTTAATATTAGAACGAATACCATCAGTATCAGCAACTAGTTTTTCATAGATCGCATTGTAGTCAGCTTCAGTGAATGTTGTGAAACGTGAGAAATCAGCAGGAAGTCTTACACCATCAACATCAACGCCTAAAGTAACAGATAAACCACCTTTGAAGTTACCAGCATAGTAATCAGTTAAAGCATCATAAACAGATACTCCTAAGCCTTTTGTAGCAGAAGTAATAACTGTTGTTGATTCAGCAGCTTGGTCGATATCAACACCAATAACTTTACCATTATTAGCTTCAGCAGCAGCCATTACAGAGTTACCAGCACCACCAGCAGCAGCGAAGATAACTTGTGTTCCACCTTGGAACCAAGTAGCAGCTTCAGTTTGGTAGTCAGGAGAAGGTCCGAATCCACCTAAATATTTGTATTTTAATGTAACGTTAACGCCTAGTTCAGCAGCAGCATAGTTTGCACCTTGTACAAATCCATAACCGAAACGAACAACAGCAGGAACAGCCATACCACCCATGAATCCTAAGTTAGTATAACCATCTTTAACAGCAGCGTAACCAGCTAAGAAACCAACTTGTTCTTCAGCGTAGAATACGGAATAAACGTTTTCTTCAATTCTGAATTCAGTATAAGTTCCATCTTGTGGAGTACCATCTAATAAAATAAACTTAACTTCTGGGAACATATCTTGTGCAATAAATACTGCAGGTTCAAATAAGTATCCAGGAGTAACAACAACTTTAGCTCCGTTTTCAACAGCAAGTTCGATCGCAGCTACATAAGCATCTGTACTCTTTTCTGTTGGTTGGTAGTACTTGTAACTTACGCCATTTTCATCAGCGTATTGTTTTAAGCCTTCCCAAGCGCCTTGGTTAAATGATTTATCATCGATTGTACCAATATCAGTTACTAAAGCAAGTTCGTAACCTGTTGGTTCTTCTTTCACTTCTTCTTTAGGTGCACAAGCAGCTAATGAACTAAGTGTAAGAAATGCAATAGCAAATAAAACTAAAAGCTTCTTCATTTCTTTTCCTCCGTAGTAGTTAATTCCTACATTTCAAGTTTAGACAAATTGATACTTAAAGTCAATCAAAAATACTATTTGTGATAATATACATCTCTCGGTTTACTACCCTGAGCTGGTCCTACTACACCTTGTTCCTCTAAGATATCAATTAAACGTGCAGCTCGATTATACCCAAGTCCAAATCGTCTTTGGATATTGGATGTCGATGCACGACCTGTTTCAATAATATAATTCTTTACTTCTTCAAACAATGGATCCTCAGAAGATGTTCCCCCTTGAGTACTTCCTTCAGACTCATTTAAATTTAAGAAAGCATCATCAAACTGTGGTTTTTGTTGTTGATTAACAAAATCAGTTACTCTTCGTATTTCTTCATCCGTCACATAAACCCCTTGTACACGTACTGGAGCTGGTTCTCCAACTGGGAAGAATAACATATCTCCATAACCCAATAAGCGCTCAGCGCCAACTCCATCAATGATAGTGCGAGAATCGATACCACTTGATACTGCAAATGCAATTCGAGATGGAATATTCGCTTTAATAATACCTGTAATAACATCTGTACTTGGTCTTTGAGTAGCCACAATCAAATGTATCCCAGCAGCACGAGCTAATTGCGTAATACGCTGAATACTCGCTTCAACTTCTTTACCTGCCACAATCATTAAATCAGCTAACTCATCGATGATTACGACAATCCAAGGCATTGGTTCAAGTGTTGGATCGGTATTCTTTTGCAATAATTCATTGTAGGTTTGAATATTTCTAACCCCTACTTTTGAGAAGATCTCGTATCGATTCTCCATCATCATAACAATTACTTTTAAAGCTTTTGCAGCTTCAACCGCATCCGAAATAACAGGTGAAATTAAGTGAGGAATCTTGTGGTAAGGTGTAAATTCAACCTTTTTAGGATCAATCAAAACAAGCTTTAACTCATTTGGCGATGTACGTAATAAAAAGTTAATAATGATTGAGTTAACACAAACCGATTTACCACTACCTGTTGCTCCAGCGATCAACAAATGTGGCATTTTATCTAATTCAGAGTAAACTGATTTACCCATTAAATCTTTACCCAATGGAAATAGAAGTTTCTTCGATTGTTTATCTGGTGCAATATCTTTGATTAATTCAATCATACGAACTGGAATCATCTCTACATTAGGTATTTCAATTCCAACTGCATTTCTTCCTGGAATCGGTGCTTCTAAACGAAGTTCTTTAGCGGCTAATTCCATCTTGATGTTATCTTGTAGAGATGCAATTTTAGAAATCTTTACATTACTATCAGGACGAACCTCAAATTTTGTAACAGCAGGTCCAATATGTGTACCTACTAATGAAGCATTCACACCAAACTCCCCTAATATTTCAATCAGTTTTCGACCCTTTTGATTAGCCGCATTGCTATTAGCGTTAGACTTACTCTTACCAATGACTTCATCTAATACACTTAAACTTGGAAGTGTGTAATTTCCAATTCTATGGATTGTTGCAGCTGATTTAGTTTTAATATCCGCTTCGATAATCTTCACTTTCTGTTTTACTGGCTCATCCGGTGTTAGAAATACGGGTTTTTGAACAATCGGTTCGGACTCTTCTTCTTCATAGTACGTTTCTTTTCTTGATTGATAGTTTGATTTCTTACTTACAAACCAATCCTTAACAAAAACAAAGTTAAAGCTTAAAAGTAAGAGAATTAATAAACTAATAATCAACGCAATTAATGTACCAAAACGATCAAGTAAAAACGTTAAAAGTGAGTAAAATACGACACCAAAAAATCCACCTTGTGCCGAGAATTTCTCTGTATAGATAAACGCAAAGTTCTTAATCCATGCATTAAATACTGTAAATCCAATATCTGTTGGTAAGTAAGAAAAATAACTTGTTCCAACAAGCAAGATTAAGCTCGTCAAACCTAAAATAATCTTATGCTTAAGCGATAATACAGGTTTCTTACGAACAAATATTCGATATAAACAATAGAGTGTTATAAATAAATAAACGATATCTCGACGTGACCCAAAAAAGATATTAAGAATACGATCAAGATGAATCCCTATAAATCCAAGCCTTTGAAACGCGATAAAAACGAATGCTAATACAATCAAGCAAATCATAATTATCTGACTATGTTTATAACTGATTTTCTGTTTCTTTCTCGCCATATTACTCAGATAGATTAATTTCCACTATAACAGGTAGAATCATTGGACGCTTACCTGTTTCTTTTAGAATATACTTCGTCATCTTTTCCTTTGCTTCATTTCTAGCACTCATATTATCATAACGATTGGCTTCAACCATCGAATTAATCGTATTCTCTAAGATATTACCTACTTCCTTAACGATATAATCCGCATCCTTTAAGTAAATAACTCCACGTGATTGAACATCTGGTCCACCAATAACCTCTTTTGTATTGAAGTTCAAAACAACACCTATCACGATGACGCCATCTGTAGATAATAGTTCCCGATCCTTCAAGATTAAACCACTTGAATCAAGATGTGCATTTCCATCAATTAATATTTCTTCTAACTTTAAAATATTTGCAGTGTTGTTTAATTTACCATCTTTAAATGTAGCAATTTGACCATTATCTAACACAACAATCTTATCCGCATAATATCCCATATCTAAAGCAATTGTTGCATTATTGACGAGATGACGATATTCCCCATGAATCGGAATAAAGTACTTTGGTTTAAGTAAATAAACAAGCATTTTAATATCTTCAATCGATGCATGCATTGATACAACTTTTCTGCGATCGAGTGTAACAACATTGACATCTTCTTTATACAATTCATTTTCCATACGCCCTGCTTCACGCTCAGTCCCAGGAACAATTGGAGAAGCAATAATAACCGTATCACTTGGACTTAGATTAATCGTATCATCTTCATTCATCGCAATCTTATGCATTAACTTAAAGACTTGTGGACCACTTCCAGAGACAATAATCATTAAGTTCTCAATTGAATTATTAAACTTTGATTTAGGTAGTTCTAAATCTAAAGGCATTTTATAATAGCCTAGTGATTCAGCTAATCTCAATAATTCTCTTTGAGTTTCATTGTAAAAGAAAACTTTACGTTTATATTTTTTAGCTAACTCAAGTAATTCAAGTAAACGGAACAAGTTTTGTTCATACATAGTAACTACAACTCTATTCTTAGTATTCTCTAATGTGTCTTCCACAATTTCTGTAATACTATGATTAGGTGCTGTATAACCTGGTCGATCAGAACCTACAGATTCAGTTAATAATGCAAAAACACCCTTTTTGCCAATATCCGCAAAACTGGTGATATCACATGAAAATGCTTGATTTCGTGTATTGAAATCAATAATATACTCACCAGCATAAACGATATAGCCAAATGGACTTTCAATCGCAACACCAAAAGCATCCGCAATTGAATGTGTTAAACTAAATGTTCTTACATTTATCTTACCAATCGTTATATTATCTTCTCGTTTTAATACTTTTAAAGTATATTGAGTTATCTTTTCTTCTTTAAATAGACGTTCAATTAACTTAGCAGTTAAGGGTGTTGTAAAAATAGGTAAATCTACTTGTTTAATTAAATATGGCAACGCGGACATCGCATCATCATGACCATGCGTAATAAATATACCCTTAATTCGATTCTTATTCTCAATTAGATAATTAAAATCCGGGATGATAATCTCAACACCAAGTCGATCTTTATCAGGATATTTCAATCCTACATCAATAACAAAAATATCTTGATTTATCTCAACAACAGTAAGATTCTTACCGTCCTCATCTAATCCACCTAACGCAAAAATGCGTACTTCATTCATTATATTTCCTCCTAATAATGCTTTTTCTTAATTATAGCGTATAAAACAATGGAATTAAGAAGAAATTTCTTCCCCTTTTAATGTCCATGTATTAGCACTTGTAATCTTTACTTGAACAATCATACCAGTTTTTGCATTTTTAGGAACAAAATTGACCAACTTATTTCCTTCTGTATATCCACTAAATACGTTTTCATCTTTTTTTGATGGTCCATCAACCAATACAGATTGAATAGATCCAATAAGATTTTTGTTATTTAAAAGTGCATAATGCGCAACTTTTTGATTCAATAATTTCAATCGACTACGTTTTGTTTCTAATGAAACATTATCTTCCATACGACTCGCAGGTGTTCCTGCTCTTGGAGAGTAGATAAAAGTATAAACATTGTCAAACTTACAATAATCCATCATTTTTAATGTATCTTGAAATTGTTCTTCTGTTTCATTTGGGAAGCCCACAATAATATCCGTTGAGAACGTTATATGCTTTACTTTCTCACGCAATAAATCAAATACATGTAGATACTCTTCTGTTGTATATCGTCTTCCCATAAGTTTTAAGATATCATTACTACCAGACTGTAATGGTAAATGTACAAATGGCATAATATTGTCATACTGAGCAATAACATCTACCATCTTATCAGTAAAATCCCATGGATGACTTGTCATAAAACGAATTCTTTCGATTCCTGTCTTTGCGACATCTTCAAGTAATTCCGCAAAGGAGTAATCATCTGAAAGATCCTTACCATAAGCATTCACATTTTGACCTAGTAACGTTACTTCTTTATAGCCTTCGATAATTAATGTATTAATCTCATCTAAAATATCTTCCTTCAAACGTGAACGCTCTTTTCCACGTGTATAAGGAACAATACAATAGGTACAGAACTTATCACAACCATAAATAATATTAACCCAAGCTTTAGAGTGTTGTTGGCGTATTACTGGTAAATTCTCATAGATTTCACCTTCTTTTGAATACACTTCCACAACTCTTTCTTTATTAAAGTGCGCTTGAATGAGTAATTCTGGAAAACGATGAATATTATGAGTACCAAAAATAATATCAATATGATGATATTTCTTTAAGATTGTTTCTACAACTTCCTCTTCTTGAGCCATACATCCACAAACAACAAACATCAAATCTGGATTGGTATACTTTAATCGTTTTAATTGGCCAATTTCACCAAATACATGATCCTCTGCATTCTTACGAATTGCACAAGTGTTCATGATAATAATATCTGCAGATTCAGGTTCTTTAACTTCTGTATAAGACATCATTTCGAGTATCCCTCTTATCGTCTCTGAATCACGCTCATTGGCTTGACAACCATATGTTCTTAAGTAGTATTTTTTATCAAATCCAAGATTTTTGTATTCTTCAGGTATATTAAAAAGCGAACGATCAATAATCGTTTCATCTTTAGATCTTCTTTGAGCTGTCCTTAAATTCGGTTTAATAAATATTTCGTTCATCTTTATTTCCTTAAAAAAACCAAGCTATGCTTGGTTACTTTTGACTAATTGCTTGTGTTGGACAAACTCCAATACATGCTAAACAATCAATACAGATTGATTCATCACACTCAGCTTTACCATCCGCATCAAGTGATAATGCTCCAACTGGACAAACCCCTACACAGGCTCCACATCCAATACAAGTGTCTTTTGCTACAATTACAGGCACAGTTAAATCCTCCTTTTATTGCTCTAATTATACCACTTCTATACTCTTCTTCAATAACTTTCAGGTCTAAATTGTAATCTTTTGATTGAAGTTGCCCTAAGCGTTTTATCATCAATATCGATTACTACTGCACACACTTGAGCAGGATTTTCACTCACGGTAAAACGTGTCATTGAGTTCCCATTGAACTTTTCTAACACCTCATCGATATCACGTCCAATAATACTTTTAAAGGATCCACACATACCAACATCACTAATAAACGCACAGCCATCAATGAGTTGTTCATCTGCTGTTTGTACATGGGTATGTGTACCAATAACTGCACTACATTCATTCTTAAATTGATACGCAAACGCTAACTTCTCGCTAGTTGCCTCTGCATGCAAATCAACAATAACAATTTTATCCGGATTCGTTTTATGCAATTTCTTCATAGCCTCAAATGGACTTTCAATAACTTTATCCATAAAGACTGATCCAATGAGATTTATGATACGAATTGTTTTACCTTTTACATAGAAATCACGAACACCACAACCAAATTCATTCGGATACATATTAATAGGTCGAATAAGTGATTTACTATGATCAATAAAACTTAATACATCTGCTTTAGAATACGCATGGTTACCTAACGTAATCGCATCGACACCTTTTTCAACAAGTTCATTGTAAAGCTTCTCAGTTATCCCTTTACCATGCGCAATATTCTCACCATTAACAATCGTAAAATCTATACTATATTCCTTTTTCAATAAAGCAAGTCGAGCATAAACAGCTGCTCGACCGGCTTTTCCAACAATGTCTCCAATAAACAGTATTTTCATTATTTTGCGGTTTCTGAATGTCGTGTTTCACGAATGACAGTTACTTTAATTTGACCAGGATAAGTCATTTCGTTCTCAATCTTTTCACGAATTTCACGCGCAACACGATGTGCACCTAAATCATCTAGTTTATCAGGTACAACCATAACGCGAATTTCACGTCCAGCTTGAATAGCGTATACTTTATCAACACCATCAAAGGATGTCGCAATCTTTTCTAATTGTTCTAAACGTTGAATGTAGTTTTGGAATGATTCAAAACGTGCACCAGGACGTGCTGCACTCAATGTATCTGCAGCTTGTACCAAGATCGAATAAATACTATTTGCAGGTACATCACCATGATGAGATTCAATGCCATTAATAACAGCAGGATGTTCACCATGTTTACGACAAATTCGTGCCCCTAACTCAATATGACTACCTTCCATTTCGAAGTCTAATGCTTTACCAATATCATGTAATAAACCAACACGTTTTGCTAAAGTTTGATTTAAACCTAATTCTGCTGCCATCATACCAGTTAAATGCGCAACTTCCATACTATGTTGAAGAGCATTTTGACCATAACTATAACGGTAACGCAAACGACCAATTAAACCGATAATCTCACGATCAACTTTACCAACACCCACTTTGAATACAGCATCTTCTCCTGCTTTTTGAATTGTTTCATTTAACTCATTTTGAACACGAGTTACAACTTCTTCAATACGACCCGGTTGAATTCTGCCATCTTTTAGCAATGTTTCTAATGCTAAGCGTGCAACTTCTCTTCTAATTGGATCAAAACAAGATAAAGTAATTGTTTCAGGTGTATCATCAATTAAAATGTCTACGCCTGTTGCTTGTTCAATCGCACGAATATTACGACCTTCACGACCGATAATACGACCCTTCATTTCTTCGTTTGGTAATCCAACGACAGAAACAGTTCTCTCAAGCGTTTCTTCTTGAGCATATCTTTGAATAGCTAAACCAATAATTTCTTTAGCCATATCAGAAGCTTTAGCTTTCGCCTCATCTTCTTGATCACGAATAAACGCCTCAATTTCATTTTGAGTCCTTATTCGAACAATATCCATTAATTCATTCTTAGCGTCTGCAGATGTCATATTTGCAATACGCTCTAATTCAACAACCTGTCCGTCTATTTTCTCTTTCAGGTTGGTTTCCATCTTCTCTAGTACATTTAATTTTTCGGTAACTTGTTTATTTTTTAAATCAAGTTCTTTTTCTTTTGAGGTCAACGTCTCACTACGAAAATTTATACTGTCTTCACGACGATTTAACTTTAGTTCTACTTCTTGAAGAGCCTGTTTTGACTCTTTTATTTCTTTTTCCGCAGCTAACTTTAAGTCATAAGTTTGCGTTTTCGCATCTAAAATAGCTTGACGAACAATGCTATCCGATTTGATATTCGCTTCATCTAAAATTAATTTTGCTTTTTGTTGATCTCTATTTAACCCAAACTTTGAGAGCATTACCATAATAATGATTCCCAAAGCAAAACCACCGATACTAGCTAAGACGAAAAAGTATGAATACTCTCCCATATTTTTTCCTCCAGCTCGAGTTATAAACTCTTACTTATATAATACTTAATTTTTTGCCATTTCACAACAACAGACAAAGAAAAAGGACAATTATGTCCTATTCTTCAACTATTTCAGCACTTGGTACAAACATGACTTGTTTTAATTCTGACTCAATTGTTTCCGCGATAACAGGATTTGCAGTCAAGAATGCACGTACTGCTTCTTTACCTTGACCAATTTTTTCACCTTTATATGAGAACCAAGCACCTGCTTTTTGAATAATATCTCTTTCAGCAGCTAACTCAATAAGTTCACCAATCTTAGAGATACCCTTTCCATACATAATATCGACAGTTGCTGTTTTGAATGGAGGCGCAACTTTATTTTTAACTATTTTAACGTTCACTTTATTCCCGATAATATCCGTACCATTCTTAATAGCTTCACTCTTACGTACATCAATACGAATCGATGCATAGAACTTTAGAGCTTTACCACCCGTTGTTGTTTCTGGATTGCCAAACATAATTCCAATCTTTTCTCTAAGTTGGTTAATGAAAATAGCTGTACAATCACTACGATTCATAACCCCAGCTAACTTACGCATCGCTTTAGACATCAAACGAGCTTGTAAACCCATATGTGAGTCAGACATCTCACCATCTAGTTCAGCTTGGGGAACAAGTGCCGCAACAGAGTCAATAACGATTAAATCAATCGCACCACTCTTAATCAATAATTCTGTAATTTCTAATGCTTGTTCACCACTGTCCGGTTGAGACAAGATTAAATCATCAATATTTACACCTAATGCTTTCGCATACATTGGATCAATCGCATTTTCCGCATCAATAAAAGCAGCTTTACCACCCTTTTTTTGAACTTCCGCAATTGCATGTAACGCTAAAGTTGTTTTACCACTTGATTCAGGTCCATAAATCTCAATAATTCTACCTTTAGGATATCCACCGACACCTAATGCAAAATCAATCGCAATTGAACCGCTGCTAATTGAATCAACCTCAACATTAGCACGATCCCCCAAGCGCATAACCGCCCCTTTACCATACTGCTTCTGAATCTGTTTAAGTGCATCTTCTAGTAATAAATCTTTCTTATTTTCCATAGTTCCCTCTTTATTTATAGTATGCGACTATAAAGATTTTTCCTGTATTATACAAAGTATTCTACGACACGCTTTATTCACTGCACTTCTTCGAATTCGATTTCGTGAGCCTTTAAATCGACATTCTATAATCTCTTCATATCCTTTATAAATTATAACGATATAACAAAGTCCAACTTCTTTATTTTCAATCGGATTAGGACCAGCATTGCCTGTAAATGAAACTGAAATATCAGATTTTAACAACTTAAGACATGATCGAGCCATCTCAATCGCAACAATTTCACTCACACTTCCATACTTTTCGATTAATTCATGATCTATTCCTAATACATTCTCTTTAACTTCATTTTGATAAGTAATAATACTACCTTTATAAACCTGTGAAATTCCAGCAAATGAACTCAAACTTGATACAAACAAACCCCCAGTAAAACTCTCACAACTTGAGATTGTTATATTAAGCTCGAGTAGAGACTTTACTAAGTCTTTCATTACATGGATTCCAAAATCATATCTTTCGCTTGTAAGAAATAAGAAATACCACTTACAACAGATATTACAACTGTAAACCACAACATAAGTTCATGAATTGGTAATTGAACCAACTCAAATGGTAAATTAGATAATAAGTAAAGAATAATAGTAATCATTTGAGCAACAGTCTTAACTTTACCTAAAAATGCTGCCGCAATGGTAACACCATTTCTTGCCGCTATCATGCGAATACCTTCAATCGCTGTATCTCTCCATAACATTATTAATACTGCAAGAACAGGCATTACTCCTTGATAAGCAAATAATACAAACATCGTGTTTACGAGTAACTTATCTGCTAAAGGATCCACAAACTTCCCAAAAGTGGTTACTAAATTATGTTTACGTGCTAAGTACCCATCTAAGAAATCAGTAATACTCGCGAGTGAGAAAAGAACAAGAATAATAATATTGATGATAGGTAAACTAACAAAATCAACCATTATATAACCAAACACAATGTTGAATTGTGCAAAAGGAAATATTGCAAAAAATACGATAATTGGTACAAATACTAGGCGAATCAACGTCAATCGATTGGGAATATTCATTCGGTTTCTCCTCTTAATCTAAAGGTAAACGTAACAGAACCATTACGTTTTGCAATTTCTTCATCAATTGGAATCGCAATATCATTGATTAACATTGTATTACCATTCATCCAACCAATGTATACTTCTACAATCGTTTCGTTTGATGCACTAAATTTAAAATCTAAGGTTGAACCAACATTGTATAACTTATTCGGTAAGTTTACTGCACTATCCCCATCTACTCGAATTTTTACATACGCATTTGATTTGAAGTTAACAAACAAAGACAAATCTTGACCATCACTAAATCCAGTAACTTCATAATTAACAGAATCAATTTGGCTTACACTTAAGACCTTTGGAACCTCAACAACCTCTGTTTCTTCATCATCTACATTCTCTATGGGTGAAGGAATATCCGTATTCCCATTATCGATTATTAAATCATCTTCTTTGTTTAAATTCGGTAAAATTAGAAACACAAAGACCAATACGAGGGTTAACACCAATAAAACAATCGATGTCGCAAATGAGATAAATGAGATATCAAGTTTTTTACGTCTAGTCGATTTACTTACTCGATCACTCACTCGATCATGAATGTCATTTAATTCACTTATTTTTAACATCTTAGTCGTATTTGAAAATTCATCTAGAGCCAAATCAAGCTGATCTCTGTACATTTCAAAATCTAGATGTAATGCATTGCAATAATATCGAATATAGAACTTTAAGTACGTTAAATCATTCTCAAAAAACTTCAAATCGCCATTCTCAATGGCTTGAAGTTTATATACTGGAACTCTTGTTTTATCACTCATTTCTTTGAGCGTAAAACCTAATTCTTCTCTTCTTTCTTTAAGTCTATTTCCTATTTCAACCATTTTAAAACTCCTACTTGCAATATTATACCATTATTAAACTTTAATTTATAAAAAAATGGAACTCCGTTCCACTTTAAAATACATCGTATAAGCCATGTTCTGTCCTGTTTCCAGTGGCAATCATTTATCTACATTTCTGTCTTCTTAAACCTTCGATTCGGTTCTTGAAGTTCCCCTACCAAATTTGGGTTTCTCGCTTATGGGGTTTACCGCGTTCCACTCTCAATGTTTCCAAAGAGACTCCGTCACTGTGGCACTTTCAAGAGCGCTTCCATAGCTTACGCCTTAGGATTAACTCTGCCGTCAGTTTCCTGCCTGAATTTATTTTTTCATTCAGCATAATCACTACCATCATCACAGATGGTGCGAGCATGGACTTTCCTCTAATCTTACGACCAGCGATTGCCTGATGTACTTACTTATTATAGACTTCTTGTTCGAGTTTTGCCAATCTTTTTAATAAATCGACTTGATTAATATTTGCATCCGAACTATTAAATGCATCTAACTTCCCTTGAGTTTCGATCAATTTAGATTGTAATAATGCATTTTGTTGTTGAAGTTGTTGAATGATTTCTTTTGCTTTTTGAATTTCAAAATTAAAATATTGGTAATCTTGAATAACTAAATCTAAAAAAGTATCAACCTCAAGCGTTGAATATCCTTTAAACTCTATATTGAATTCTTTATTATAAATCGTTTGTTCATTTAATTTTGACATATCACTTGTTTCCCTACATTTCATATTAAACCAAATTATGATTGCTTTTACAAGTTGCTAAGATTTGGCTTAACTAGTAAACTTAAATAGATTCTTATATAATAAGTTTGGAAAAAATATGATAAATTACCCAAATCGAAAACAGAGTATCCAGAATACTACAAAAGTAAAGTCGCATTCTTATCGTGGAGCGAATCTTGAAGAAGATCTAAATCAAACAAATCAATATTATTTGGATCTTAATAAAGCAAATATTCATAAGAAACCAACACCGATAACGGTTGTACGTGTAGATTATCCATCTCGGAATAAAGCTAAAATCGTAGAAGCATACTATAAAATACCGAGTACAACGGATTACAATGGTGTATATCGTTCTAAAGCAATCGATTTTGAAGCAAAGGAAACCAAAAGTGATACTGCCTTTCCATTAAAGAATATTCATCCTCATCAGTTGGATCATATGCGAAATGTTGAATATCATGGTGGTGTTTGTTTCTTAATCATTCGATTTGTATATTACAATGAAACATATTTACTTTACTTTAAAGATTTAGATCGATTCATTCAAACCAATGATCGTAAATCAATTCCCTATGCATGGATAAAAGAAAATGGTTATTGCATCCCTTTTTCTCTAACTCCACCCATTCATTACTTAAAAGTATTGGATGAGACTCTTTTCAAAGGAGAAAATAAATGAAGCGTCTAAAAATATTGAATAAGTTTAAAAACAAAAATCAAACAAAAACGACAAAAAAATCACTCAAAGATAAACTAGCGATTGTTGTGTCTGTTTTTCTAGTACTCGCTATTTTAGTGAGTAGTAGTGGTATAGCTTATATAGCAGTCGTTATTAGTGGTGCACCTACTTTAGATAGTAATGATTTCGTGATGTCAGATAGTTCAAAACTATTTGATTCAGATGGAAACTTAATAACTGATGTTGGTTATCAAATTCGCGAAAATATCAGTTATGATGATATGCCTCAAGTACTTATTGATGCCTTTGTTGCGATAGAGGATTCACGTTTCTTTGAACACAATGGATTTGATATTCCTCGTTTCGCAAAAGCAATGGTTGAGAATGTACTATCCATGAGTTTTGCGCAAGGTGGATCAACATTTACAATGCAATTAGTTAAGGGTACCTATTTTGAAACTGAAGAGGCAACCGCAGTTCGTTCTGGTTTAGCGGGTGTAAATCGTAAAATAAAAGAAATATATGTCGCATTACAAGCTGAAAAAGTATTAAGTAAAAAACGTATTCTTGAACTCTATCTAAATCGTATCAACTATGGCGTTCCTGGTAATAAACGTGGCGTTCAAACGGCTGCTCAATATTACTTTGGGAAGGATGTTCAAGATATTACATTGGTAGAAGCCGCAATGTTAGCGGGTGTTATTAATGCTCCAAATGCCTTTAATCCAATGAACAATCTTGAACTTGCTCAAAAACGAATTAACACTGTTTTAGACTTAATGGAAAGACACGGATATATTACCGAAGAAGAATTAAGTCTTGCTAAATCTGTTAGAATTGAGAATTTATTAGTTGGTAATACAAAATCAAGTGCAAATAACTTCCCATATCAAGCATTTGTCGATGCCGCAATTCAAGAAGTTAAAGAACTAACAGGTCTCGATCCAGTCGATGTTCCAATGCGTATTTATACTACGATGGACCGTAATACACAAGAAACCATAGAGAAAGTTCAAAATGGTGAAATAACAAATGTTGCATGGCCAAACGATATTATTCAAACAGCGATTGTTACGATGAACAATTCTACAGGAGAAATCTTAGGAATTGGTGGAGGTCGTTTCTACAATGGGGAGCGACTACTTAATCGAGCTATAAATATGAAGCGTCAACCGGGATCTTCAGTTAAAACATTCTTAACTTATCCGTTAGCGTTTGAACACTTAGGTTGGTCAACACAACATATGTTAGAAGATAAACCGATCCAATATGTAGGATTAGACGTAATTGTTAAGAACTTTGACAATAACTACCGAGGCGATATCTTAGTCCCTGCCGCAATTGGTAACTCCCTAAATATCCCAGCAATTCAAACCTTACAATCCGTTGTTGATACAATCGGTGTCAAGAAAGTTGTTAGTTATCTCAATAGTATTGGTTTCAGTGATGTAACTTCAGATAAATTTGATATTGGTTATGCTATTGGTGGTTCTAGTTTCGAAGCATCACCTCTACAACTAGCTGGTGCTCAGGCAAGTATAATTAACGGTGGTAACTATATTCAACCACACACTGTTACTCGTATCGAGTTTTTGGATGGTAAAGAACCAATTACACCAAGTTATACCTCTACGAATACCCTTTCTGCAGAAGCTGCCTATATGACTGCTACTATGATGGAACAGAATGTTTCTGGCCCATATTTCAATTTTATGCAAATCCTAAAGAGAAATTTCTCTGTTTATGCTAAAACTGGTACTTCTGACTGGGGTAATGAAGGTGTTAAGTTTGGAATTCCTGCTGGTGCCGCAAAAGATAAATGGATGTTAAGTTCTACCAGTGAATTCACAACCGCTGTATGGGTCGGATATGATAAAGCAGTTAAAGATCAAGTCTCTTACATGAATCAGTCCCAAATTAATCTAAATTTACCCGGTAAAATTAGTAACGAAGTTCTAAATTCACTTTATAGTGAAAGATCAAACCCTTCAAGTATTTCTCGTCCAGCTGGTGTTATTGATGTAACACATGTGATTGGTATCTATCCATATGTGTCTCCTAACTCAAGTACAAATCCTGCACTTGTTGTTTCTGGATTAATAAAATCGGAATACGCTAATTTAGGCACATTATCTAATCCAACCATTATGACTCCTTCTTCATTTAATCGAGAAATTACAAGTAATGGAAACAGTCGGACATACAAACTTACTCTAAATGCATACCCGGATCCTAAAGCATTGGTCGTTGCACCAAACACAAAAGATTATTATCTTGAAGTTGCTGGAAAAGTTGCTCAAGGAACTGGTCAAAGATTATTCGATTACTCTTGGTTGTATGGTCCTATCGTATATAAAGCTAAAATCAATGTTGATGGAACAGAATACAAGATTAAATCAAACTCAAATGTACTCACAACAACCATAAATGCAAATCCAAATTCAACTGTAACTGTTTGCGGTTATTATGGATATGATTATGTAGAAGTTAATAGTACAGAATTATGTAAAACAGATAAGATGAATGAATTATTCTTAAATATTCCAAACTTTATTGGTGAAACAAAAGATACATTTAATTCATGGACAAACACTAATGGAATAAAAGCTTCTATTGTAGATGTTGAAGCTAAAGATGCTAGCGAAATCAATCTAGTTGGCAAAATTGTTAAGATTGATCCAGCAGATAAGAACAACTCTACAATTGATATTGCAAATAAAGACTCATTAACTCTTACTGCACATGTTATTAAGGAAACTGTTATAAATCTTGCTGATTTTATTGGTAAAACTCCAAGTACATTACCTGATAGTTGTACTAAGTATAGTGGTTTATGTTCACTACACTCAACAAGTACAACAACTGGAAATATTACAAAAGTGTTTATTGGTTCAACTGAGTATACAAGTGGTAACGTTAACTTAAGTCAAATTTATACTGAAGGTATAAAATACTACATAGCTCCAATCCCTACTACAACTCCATAAAAAAACAAAACTAGAATCGATTAAGATTCTAGTTTTTTGTAGTATCGACAAACATCCTTTAGTGGACAGGATTCACATTTAGGACTTCTAGCTAAACAGTGATATCGACCAAAGAACAAGAGCGCATGATGTGCCATTATCCACTCTTCTTTTGGTATCTTTCGTTTAAGTTGCAGTTCAGTCTGTAATACATTCGCCTTTTGTGTAACCAAACCTAATCGATGGCTAACACGATCTACATGTGTATCCACTGCTAATGCTGGGACATTAAATCCAACACCCAAGACAACATTGGCAGTTTTTCTTCCAATTCCAGCTAATGCTCGTAATTCTTCTTCAGTATTGGGTAATTTACCATTATGTTTTTCAATTAACTGTTGTGCAAAGAGTTTAATATTCTTTGCTTTGTTACGATATAAACCTATCGAACGAATACATTCACTTATTTCTTCTTCGCTACCATTCGCAAGTTCTTCCATTGTCTTAAATCGGCTGAACAACTTTGGTGTAACTTTATTAACGGATATATCCGTTGTTTGAGCACTTAAGATGACCGCAATTGCTAGTTCTTCATTATTCGAAAAATCGAGTTCACATGTCGCATCAGGATACATTTTATAAACTGTATCAAGAATAAATCTTGTCTTCTCATTCATTTCGCTTACCTGCGTTGAGTTGTTCAAGTGTTACTTTATTCTTGACCCAATCTAAGAGAATTCGTTCGATATAGGGAAAACTTAATTTACGATAAATGATGGCTTCTCTTAAGGCATGAATTAAATAAGCATAGTCTACTTGAGATAACCAATAGTTAATTTTATCTATTTCATTTGTACTAAGAGGACGTTTAAATTCATTTTCAAAGATTTCAATGATATCTGTAGTGACTTCAGTTTGTTTAACCTCGATTAACTCATATAAAGCATCTGTATTATATACAACAGTATCTTGTGCCATTTCAATTTTTAAATAGCCACGATATATCAGTTGTGTGAGTGCTTTATCAATGTCACTTGTACTTGAATTACAACTTCTCGCGAATTGATTTAAATCAATTGGAAGTCTAAACTCATTGAAATGCTCAATATTTAATAACACAAGGGTTTCAAGCGGAGTTAAATCAAGACGATAGTTTTCTTCTAAAATCCAGTTTTTGCGATTAAAGTATCTCTTATGGGAATCATATTTCATATTAAAATCTCACTTTCAACATAACATCTAAACTACTGTAATCAAAAATATATTCACCCTGTTTTGATTTAATCCAGTATCCAATTTTATTTTTATAATAGATGAGTTGATAACTACTATTACTTATTGAGTACTGATCTAAAAGGTTCATATAATCTTCGGTTTCTTTACTTACATCAACCGGTATCTTATCGTATAGAATGGCATTATCATCAAAGAAGAGATAATATTCAACTTCATTAATGGTACATTGTGCGGAATACATCTGTTTATCGAAATAATAAGAAACAATATTATTACAAGTATCAATTTCTAATCGTTCAATTACTTTGTTAAGTACTTTTTGTTGATCAAACCACATTTTATTGGTTGGTCCAACAATAAAAGCTAAAACGATTAAAAAAATCAAAATTAGATTGATTAAGGCTAAATTTATACTCGGAATTTTTTCTTGCCAACGTTTCATCTTTACAATTATACCAAACTTATCAAGGTTTGAAAAAATGCTTATATCATGTTACACTTTAAAGCGTAAAAATTATGAAAAAACTACTTAAAACAATCATTTTACTATTACTATTCATCACATCCATAACAGTCCTTTTATTCTTTTATTTTATGCCCGAGGAACAAGACCTCGTATTATTCGAAAATTTAAACCCTGTAAAAATCGAGTACAAAGACATTAACAATCACTTGAATGAAACAGTTCAAGCATATTTCTTTTGTACTTACAATGATCAAAACTGCTTATATACACACAATGAGATAATTAAACCTCTACTTCTAAGTGCTAGTGCAGAACGATTTGAACGAATTACATTTGTTGATGCATCCGATTTAGATGAGAATGTACTTCCTTCCGCAATCAAAGCTCGTCTTGGTTTCTCTCATTACCCTGCTTTTGTAACTCTCTCAAAAGTGAACAATCAAGTCATTGTTCATTCTGTCTTAGAATGGAATGATGACATGAACTTTACAAAAGTTGATCTAAGAGATTGGATGATTCATAACAATTTATGGCTTGATGAGTATACTGATTAATTATGATGAATCTTATTGTATTCACTCTTCTCATTCATATATTTTGATAAAAAATAGATTGCGATTAAGAAGATTGTACTTAAGATAACAAATCCAGGTTGATTTTGGATATTTGCTAGTGAATGACCAAATAAACTTAATGATAAAATCATAAAAAACTTACCTAAGACAATACTTATAATGAATTGTCTTTTTTTATAATTAGATAATCCAAAACTCATGTTTATAAAAGAACTCGGAGTAAAGGCTAAACACGATAGAATAAATAGAAAAAAAGGATTCTGTTTATCTACCCAGTTGAGAAGTTTATATAAACGTTTACCATGGTAAAAACGTTCAATGAAATAATGTTTAACAATAGATCTAAAGAATGTAAAAACAAGTAAAGAACCAATGATATTACCTAAAAATGAGGTAGAAAATCCTATAAGGAATCCATGAGCACTAATATTGATTGTGACAATCGCAATGAGTGGTAGAGCTGGAATAAAGGATTCCATCATCGCAAGAAGAAAAGGAATTAATATTCCCAGTTCTTGATATTGATTAAACAGATTAATCCATGTTTCTATTTCAAATAGAGTTTCCATTAGAGTGTATTAACGAATTCAAAACAGAACTGTGCACTTCTTGCACTCGCTTTTAATAAGTATTCATCAAAAGTCATTTCATTTTTTGGATTTAAAACTAAATCAGATATAGAACGAATTACGATAAATGGAACCTTAAACTCACTGCATACATGAGCAATCGATGCCCCTTCCATTTCAGTCGCAAGTGCTTCAGGATAGAATGATTGAATCGTATGAATTTGATTTTCTGAGTGAATAAATTGGTTACCAGAAACGATAGGACCAATCCAAATACGATCTTTGTGTTTGAGTGACTTAAACGCATCAATGAGTTTAGTATCCGATTTAAAAACATAACGATTCTTATCAGAAAAATCACGTGGATTGCCAAATGCAGAGATATCAAAATCATGATAAGTAATTCGATCTGATACCACGATATCGAGAACATTTTGATTCTCTTTTAAGCCCCCTGCTGTACCGATATTAATAACTGCAGTGATTGGATAATGGCTTAAACAAATTCCAGTACTCATTGCAGCCATACTTAATCCTACACCACTTTTAAATAATACAACTTCCTTCTGATTGAGTTGTCCACGATAGAAACATACTGTCCCAATATTCTCAGTATGTGTTTCAGTCATTAATTCAAGAAGTGCATTAACTTCTTCATCCATTGCCCCAATAATTGCGATCATATTAACCCTTTCTAGCTTGATAATAGAGTTTTTCTTCTAATTCAAACTCTAGGTTATCAAAATGTAAAATACGCTCAAACTCAAAAGAAACACGCGATAAAAGCGTTTCGATTTCTTCAATTGAAAATACTCTCTGATTTATTTGATGTATAGATGGTTTATCTTCTTCATAAATAGCAACATTGTGGTGAATCATTTGATCATCAATTGTTTGTATCGACCATTGATAATAATTCTCAAACAACAAACCCTCTTCAATGTATTCATCATTAAACTCATCTAAACGACTTGGATGATGCATATCAAATAAAAGTATTCCACCATGATTTAGATGTTTATATGCTTCACTAAAAAACTGATGTAATTCATCCGTATTTACACAATAATTCAAACTATCTAGAAAAATAATGATTGTATCATAAGTTCCTAAATTCGATAAATCAAACATCGATTGATGATAATAATTAATATTTCTATGTGAATTATTAAGCTTCGCAAACTCAATCATACTTAAGTCAAGATCTAAAGCATCCACAAGATAACCTTGTTCAGCTAAACGATAACTCAAATGCCCTGGTCCGCACGCACATTCTAAAACACATAATCCTTTAGTATTCGATTGAACCCACTTAAGATAACTGTCATAAACAGTTTCATCATAGACTAAAACATGATAATATTCCGCAAAACTATGTTTCATAATTTAATTAATTTATCTAACCAAAGATCCTCTAATCGATAATAATGACGTGATTCACTTAAGAATAAATGAATACAGATTGAGCCAAAATCGATTAATAACCAATCACTATTTGAATTACCTTCGACATGATGTAAGTTCAACCCAATTAACTCAGCGTAATCGACACAATAATCCTTAATCGCATTTAGTAACCGTGGATTCCCTGCATCCGCAATAATTGCATACGAGTTCATCGAACTGGTTGAGCTTAAATCTAAAACTTTTATGTTTAATGCTTTCTTTTCATCTAAAAAATGAACTAATTTTTTAACGTTATCCAATCGTTACCCTTTCTTTCTCAAGCCATTTTACTTGAGCTTCTTTAACTCTTAAATATGCGAAATCTAAATCATTCATCGCACAATCAATTAATTCGCTACTATCATAATTACGAGTTCTTTCGCATTTATCTGCAATGTAAACCACTTTTGCTACATCATCATTAAATCCTTCTATATGATGTGCTATCGCATTTAGAATACGTTTATCTTGAACATGTAATACACGTTTCAAATATGCAGCCCCTAATTTCTGATGCCATAAGGCTTGAGGCATATTAACATATTCAGGATACACAAATGATAACCAAGACTTAGATTGGTTCGTACTCCATTCCTTAACACAATCATGGAACAAAGCCGCAATATAGACTTGGTGTAAATCAATATTATGATGACTCGCCAAAGATAAAGCGAGTTCACAAACACTTTGTGTATGCGCAAATCGTTTCTTTGACATCATCGTAGAAGCAATTTCTTCCACATACAGTTCATTATCCATCATATATTGAACAACCTTTGGATGAGTAAGATTGACTTTACCATTACGAATCTCTTTGCTTGCGTTCATGAATATTTCATTTGATTCGATTGTTATGAATTTCGAATCAACAATATCTGTTTCAGAACGACGATAAACCGCAAAATCAATCATCTGAAGTAATTCTTCATGCTTATACCAATTATGAAAATTATTTGCTTGATCTGAACCCATTAACCAGATAAATTCAGTATTTGGATAGAGTTTCTTTAACATCGTTACTGTATTAATTGTATAACTCATCTCACTTAATTGAGACTCTATTCGAGATAATTTCAATTTCGAATACGGCTTAATTAGTATTTCAATCATTGCACATCGATGTTCAAAGGATACAAGTTCTACATCTTTCAGTGGACTCTTTAGTGTTGGAATAAACCAAAGTTCGTGTGCATTCAAAAACTTTAAGCTCTTTAAAGCTAACTTTAAATGACCTAAATGAGGTGGATTAAAACTTCCTCCAAATAAAACAACTTTCTTCATACTAATTGAATTTTCTTTTTATCACTTTGTTTATAAATCAAAATCGTACGGCCAATAACTTGAACTAATTCGCTATGAGTCATAGATACGATATCAAGCGCTATTTCCATTACAGGAGTTGTACATGTTTTTAAAACACTTATTTTGACTAACTCATGAGCTCTTAATGAATCTTCTAATGTTTCAATAAGGTTAACACTAATTCCATCTTTACCTACATTGAATAAAGGTCTTAACGTATTCCCTAAACTCTTTAATTGTCTCTTTTGTTTATTGTTTAACATTATATTAATGCCTTTCTTGTAATAACTTGATCGATTAAACTGGTTTTAACTTCGACTAATTCAAAGTCTCCGTGTAAACAGAACCAACCTAACTGTTTGAAGACTAAATCGAACTTCTCATAACGATTATCATTAATCCGTTTTGTTTTAATTACCTTAGGTAAAGTCTCAGGATGTTTCTCACAATACTGTTCAATATTTGAATACTTTGTACGATGAATTGGACAATTCTGAGAGAAATATAAGGTAATTGAAGCATCACCCTTAGGAACAATGTTTACAATCCCAACACGATCAATGATAAAGCTTTGTGGACTATCTAATTGATATGTCTTAGGTTTGAATGAAGATTGAATACTATAGGTATCGTAGTCTTCAAACGTTAATGTATCAAAGAAACTATTCTCAATCTTGATACCTGGAGTATCATAGATAATTCCATAACTCCATTCAATTTGATTGATCTCAAGGGTAGTATGAGGATAAGGTGAAATAGTTAGTTGATCTTGTTTACCAATCAGTGCATTTACTAAAGTACTCTTACCCATATTTGCATAACCAACCGCAATGAGTTGTTTAATCTTCAAACGTTTTATCTGTTGGATAAGTTGATTAATTCCCTCTTTACCATGCTTACTACTCATCGCTATACCAATTACATTGATTGGCATATCTCTTAACTTAGATAATAAGTAAGATTCAACTTTCTGTTTTGAAACAGTCTTAGGTAATAAATCCCATTTTGTTAAGACAATAATAAAATCACGATTGGTTAAATGACGTTGAATACCAGTAAAAAGTCCAGAATCAATGTCCGTCACATCGATTACAAGTAGAATCGTTCCTTCTATTTGATTAACTGCTTCAAAAACTTTATCCGACGATACACTATGTTTCTTTAATGATGCATGGTCTCCATAATGCTTAATACGATAACATCGTTTACAATACGTTGAATCTAAAGAATTTGTATAACCTAATTCTTCTGGATGATTAATTTGAAGCTCTACACCACAACCTACACATTTATTTGTCATTTTTCTTCTCCAACAACATTTTTTCAATACCTCTAAAAAGTTTAGTTAATCCATAATCTTGACGATTTAATCGTTGTACCAGAATGGATTTATACTTGAAACGTTTCGCCAACCATATATCTGTAAACAATTGATCACCAATTACACAAGCATTAGTATATTCTATATTATTTTTACGAATAAATCGACTTAATCTTAGCTTAAATGGTTTCAAGGCTAAATTAATCCCAAAACAGTTATACTTTAGAGATAAATCATGAGCTACATGACTCATATTATTCGAACAAATCAATACCGTTTTACAGTATTGAGCACACTCCTTAAGCCATTTATCGGTTGCTTCATCAACGTGATTATCTCCCTTAATGACTAAAGTATTATCGACATCCAAGATTAAAAAATCAATTTTGTTTGATTTTATCCAATCGATTGAAACATCATTTATTAATTCTTTTATTTCATCTGGTTGAAAATAGTGTTTAATCATATATTTATTATAACATTGATGATTTTTCAGTGTATATCAATACCATTTTTTATTAAAATATGGCAAAATAATTTCATGACTCTAGAAAAAACACTAATTATTACCTTAGATGATTTCATATTCAATCTTTACAACATTAAAGATTTAATATGGGACAAAATTGAAACAACGTACCAAGTAGAAATTAGCGATGAATTCCGTATGGCTTACTATGATGCACATTTAGAGAAGAAGGAAAAATTAGGAAGAGAATATCCAAAAATCGCATCTCATTTTGCCGAAGTAGAAACTGAATTTAATCGTATGATTGATGAAATGAAGATTGAAGTAAACCAGGAGCATCTTAACTATCTCTTAGAATGGAATAAAATATATCGAATCATATATTGCACAAACCTCAAAGTTGAAAGAATGAGAAATTTACTTGAAATGTTACATTTCCCGCTTCCTGTTGATCATCTCATTAGTACAAAACAAGTTCTTAATGCGAAACCCGAAGGTGACGTTTATTTAAAGGTAGCTCGCTTATTAAACATTAAAGCAAATCTATTAACAGTCATTGATTCTACACTAAATGGTATACAAGCTGCTTACCTAGCCAATACAAAAGGGCTATTTCTAGCCCAATTTACTGAAGCAAACACAACAATTAAGAAGTTTGCCTATGCTCATTTTAAACAAAGTCATGAATTACATCACTATGTTTTAAATCTTACAAATCAAAGTGAATAAACTCAACGTCTCCATGTTGTTCTGATTCTTCAAGATCTAGATTATCTGGATCTTTTTTTATTTCTTCTCTAAAATCAACAATTCTAACTTCTTCAATTGTTTTCACACAATAATAGTTCTTCTTAGGATCTAAGACTTGGCTAAATGTTTGTGTTTTATCCATCAAAGGAACATCTTTCGCTTGTATCCAACTATTAGAATCATGTGTTAAACGAATATCATCATAGATTTGTACTGCTTGAACAAAATTAATCTTTTGTGGATTGGATTTAACCTTCTTCGCAATTAATTCACCTTTAGCAGGACGATTAAATAAATTAATTTCAGTTTGTTTAATACGTTTCATTAAGTTCGTTTCTGTCATAAACAAAACATTGGATTGTTGGTTGATGGTACATGCATAGGCAATTGAGTCTGATGTCTGTAAGTTCATTGCCTTTACCCCTTTGGATTTAGGTTGAGTGCATGGTATCATATCAAACTTATAACGAACCGTATAACCTTCACCACTTGAAATAATGACATCATCTTCATAATAAGCCACAATGTTTGATACAACCTTATCATTTTTTGTTAAATTCATCGCATCATAGGTTTTTGATGTTCGAGTGACTTGATAATCTTTAATCATCGACTTCTTAATAAATCCTTTTTCTGTAACACTAACAATATAAGCATCGGTATTAAATGATTTAACAAGTATCGCAGATATAAGTTTTGTATGATCTTCAGTTTTTACATAATGGCCATAATGATTACCTAAATCTTTCCACTTCATCTCATCGAGCGTATAAAGTGGAATAATCGCGTATGATCCATTGTCATTAAATAGGAGAAGATTATCATATGTCTCAGCCTCTGAAATACCAATCAGTTCATCTCCATCTTTTAATGCTGGGATAACTCCTTCACTTGATTGATAGGATCTAAGTGAAACACGTTTAATGTATCCATCCCGACTAACTGTAATTACAGTTTTCTCGTTAGGAATCATGCTCATCTTATTAATAACAATTTCTTCTACTTCACTTTCAATCTTAGATCGACGTTCAGTATTGAATAACTTAACAACTTCTTGGAGTTCTTTGATGAATACATTATTAAGCAATGTTTCATTTGAAAGAATTCCTTTAAGTCGTTGTATTTCAACACTTAATTCAGCTAATTCATCCTTGATTTCAATAATATCCGTATTGGTTAAACGATATAAACGAAGACTTACAATCGCTTCTGCTTGATCACTTGAGAACGCAAAACGATCGATTAGATTATTCTTCGCATCTGCTTTATCTTTTGATGAACGAATAATTAGGATAACTTCATCCAAAACAGAAATTGCTTTAATTAAACCCTCTAATATATGTGAACGTTTTTCCATTTCATCCAATTGAAATTTGGAACGTCTTAAAATGACTTCCTTTCTGAATTGGGTAAATGCATCGAGCATGTCAATAACACCACACAAAACAGGTCTTTGATTGACAATCGCAACCATATTATAGTTGTAGAAAACTTGGCAATCCGTATTCTTATAAAGATAATTAAGAATTAAATTCGCATCACTTTCTTTTTTAATATCAATCGCAATTCTTAAACCATTACGATCAGATTCATCACGAACATCGATAATTCCATCGATTTGTTTCGCTAAACGGATATCATCCATCTTTTTAACAAGATTACTCTTAATAACTTCATATGGAATCTCCGTAATAATGATTTGTTGGATATTCTTATTTTGAACAATCTCAGCCTTTGCTCGAATGACTACTCTTCCTTTACCCGTAGAGAATGCATCTAGAATACCCTTCTTACCTTGAACAATACCACCAGTTGGGAAATCCGGGCCTTTCATAATTTCAAGAATATCATTAACAGATGAATTCGGATTATTTAATCGATAGATACATGCTTCAATGACTTCCTTCAAATTATGCGGTGGGATATTTGTCGCATAACCTGCCGCAATCCCTGTAGCACCATTCACAAGTAATTGAGGAACGAGTCCAGGTAGTACGGATGGTTCAGAACTTGTATCATCAAAGTTTGGTGTAAAGTTAACCGTATTTTGATCTATATCTTTTAATAAGAAATGACCAAATGAAGATAAACGAGCTTCAGTATAACGCATTGCGGCAGCTGGATCATCATCAATAGAACCATTATTCCCTTGCATATCAACTAAAGGAATATTCATTTTCCAGGTTTGACTTAAGCGAACCATAGCCTCATAGACACTACTATCTCCATGTGGATGATAATTACCAATAACCAATCCAACAGTCTTAGCAGACTTACGATATGGTTTTTCTGGAACATTCCCATCCGCATACATCGCATATAAAATTCTTCTCTGAACAGGCTTTAAACCATCTCTAACATCGGGTAAGGCACGCTCTTGAATGATGTATTTTGAATATCGACCAAAACGATCTGACATAATACTTTCAAGAGAATTATGGTTAAATTCAATCTTATCCATGGTTAGACTCCTTTGCAAAATTATCTTCTAACGTAAATGAGACATGTTTCTCAATCCAGTCTCGTCTTAAATCTGCTTTATCGCCCATTAAAACAGAGACAATTCGTTGAGCAATCAACGCATCACCTAAATTTAATTGAATTAAACTACGCTTACTTGGATCCATGGTCGTTTCCCATAACTGATCCGCATTCATTTCACCTAATCCTTTATAACGTTGAATTTCAACTTTACCCCATTCTTGCATCATTTGCTTTAATTCATCATCAGAATAGAGATATTTCGATTGTTTACCCTTACTAACACGATAAAGTGGTGGTTGAGCTAAATAAACATAACCATTTTCAATTAAAGGACGCATATAACGATAAAAGAATGTTAAAAGTAAGACTTGAATATGTGCACCATCCGTATCGGCATCAGTCATTATGATGACTTTACTATAGTTCATATCTTTAATTTCAAACTCACTACCAACACCAGCACCAAGAGCATGAATAATGGTATTAAGTTCTTCATTCTTCTCAATATCACTCATACTTGCTTTTTCAGTATTTAATACTTTTCCTCTTAAAGGTAAGATTGCTTGAACTTTTGAATCTCTACCCTGCTTAGCACTTCCACCCGCAGAATCACCTTCAACTAAGAATAATTCCGTTTTTCGATAATCCTTAGACTGACATGGTGCAAGTTTCCCTGACAATATCTTTTCAGATTTACCATTCTTCTTTCCTTTACGTGCATCTTCACGCGCCTTACGAGCAGCTTCACGTGCTTGTGAAGCACGACTTATTTTCTTCAAGATAACACTTGCTAACTCACGATGTTCTTCTAAAAAGTAACTTAACTTCTCGCTTACAAAATTCTCAACCGCTGTTTTTGCTTCAACAGTACCTAACTTGCTCTTTGTTTGACCTTCAAACTGTAATAATGTTTCAGGAATACTAACCGATAAAACAGAGGTACATCCTTCACGAACATCATTCCCATCAAAGTTCTTATCTTTATCTTTTAGTACACCAATCTTACGAGCAAAGTCATTCATAACTTTTGTTAGAGCTGTTTTATAACCTACTTCATGTGTACCACCATCTGTTGTACGAACTAAGTTAACAAATGAATACGTATTTTCTTGATAATCATCGGTATATTGAAGCGCAAACGATACTGCGATTTCACCAACAGCACCTTCAAAAGTAATCGGTTCATGCATCGTTACTCGATCATCATTTAGAAATTCTATAAAATTATATAACCCATTATCATAATGAAAAACTTCAGTATTATTCGTCTTTTCATCTTTGACACTAAGCTTAATGCCTTTTAATAAGAACGCACTTTCTTGAGCTCTTTCATTGATTAATTCTGTATTAAAACTTGTTTTCCCAAAAATCTTTTCATCGGGTTTAAACCAAACCGTACTTCCCGTTTTGTTTGTCTTACCTAGATTTTCTAACTTGGATATCTTTGAACCACCATTCGAAAATGACATACGATAAAGATTACCATTATAGGCAACCGTTACTTCTAACCATTCACTTAATGCATTAACGACCGATGCCCCTACACCATGTAACCCACCAGAACGCTTATACCCACTCTCAGATGAAAACTTACCTCCAGCATGTAGTACGGTAAAGATAACTTGTAATGTAGAAACTCCTGAAGAATGCATACCAACTGGCATACCTCTACCTTCATCTTCAATCTTGATACTATTATCTTTACCTATTGTAATATGAATATTCTTACCAAAACCATTCATGGCTTCATCAATGGAATTGTCCAATATTTCCCATACTAAGTGATGTAGTCCTCGTCCATCTGTTGATCCAATATACATACCAGGACGCTTGCGAACAGCATCCAAACCCTCAAGGATTTGAATACTTTGCTCATCGTATTGTCTTGTTGTCATACTCTAACTCCTATCTACCTTAATCATTATACAATAAGTAAAATCGCATTGTAATGTACAGGTTAAAATCATTTGATATAATATGTCAGTAAAGAGAGGTAAAACATGATTGATCTAAATCTCATTTTAGCAATTATATTTGGTTATTTATTTGGATCCATTCCTTTTGCACTAGTCATTGGTAAAGTTTTCTACAACACTGATATAAGAACTAAAGGTAGTGGAAATCTAGGAGGATCAAACGCAGGACGTGTATTAGGAAAAGCAGCAGGAATATCTGTTACAGTTTTTGATACATTAAAAGCTACAATAGTCATCTTACTTGTATATCAATTTGCTCCACAGTATGCAGCAATCGCTGGCGTATTTGCGGCGATTGGACATAGCTACCCAATATTCGCTCAATTTAAAGGTGGAAAAGCAGTTTCAACTGCTGCAGGTTATCTTCTAGGTGTCGCAATTAT
>RRZU011225669.1_pt1 | contig 30373 bp, 26 predicted proteins | sample 2165561 | NCBI WGS metagenome assembly RRZU01 (sample SAMN10456909, study PRJNA506462) | wastewater metagenome | isolation source: wastewater sludge | place: USA: Moscow, Idaho | reverse complement strand
TAGAGGATGACGACGAACTCACCAGCTTCAAGCTCTGACGGGGGCTCGCAAGGATTTGCTCTGCTGGATGTGCGCATCCAGCGTTGGATCTGGAGCGAGGGCTGGACCGCACTCCGTGACGCCCAGGAAAAGGCGATCCCCGCGCTGATCAATGCGGACCGGGACGTCATCATTGCGGCCGCGACTGCCGCGGGCAAGACCGAGGCGGCGTTCTTTCCGATCCTCACGCACATGCTACGTCACGAGCCAGACATCGGTTCGGTGCTCTACATCAGTCCCTTGAAGGCGCTCATCAACGACCAGTGGGGGCGGCTCACGGGGTTGTGCGACTCACTCGATATTCCGGTCGTTGCATGGCACGGTGATGTAGCGGCGAGCCGCAAACACAAGTTCATCAAGGATGGCCGGGGTGTGCTCCTGATCACCCCTGAGTCTCTGGAAGCCTTGTTTGTACGACGTGGGACGGCGATGCCTGGGCTGATGTCGAAGCTGCGCTATGTCGTTGTGGACGAATTACACGCCTTCATTGGTTCGGAGCGGGGCAAGCAGCTCCAGTCACTGATGTGCCGCCTGGAGCGAGCGGTTGGCCGGACGCTACCCCGGGTAGGCCTGTCGGCGACACTCGGGGATATGGGCTTGGCCGCCCAGTTCCTGCGCTCAGACACCCCAAACCTCGTCGATCTGATCGAGGCGGGAAGTGGCGGGCAAGAGCTCAAGATCCTCGTCAAGGGCTATGTCGAGAAACCTGCTCGAGCCGATGGACAGCCTGAGATCGACGATCCCGAGATGGAAGACCTGGCTCCTGGGAGTACCTTGGAGGTGGCTGAGCACCTCTACAAGGTGCTGCGGGGCTCAAACAATCTGGTATTCCCAAACAGTCGTAGGCAAGTCGAGCTCTACTCGGATCTGCTGCGCCGGCGTTGTGAGCAGGAGGGTGTGCCGAACGAGTTCTGGGCACACCATGGCAGCCTGTCCAAGGACTTCCGCGAGGACGCCGAGAGCGCTCTGAAAGACGGTTCCAGGCCGGCAACCGCCATCTGCACCACCACCTTGGAGCTTGGCATCGACATTGGTGCCGTGAAGTGCATTTGCCAGATCGGTCCGCCTCCCTCCATCGCAAGCTTGCGGCAGCGGTTGGGGCGCTCCGGGCGTCGAAAGGGTGAGCCAGCGATTCTGCGAGGCTACTGCATTGAGCCGGAGCTCGGTCCAAAGTCGGGGTTGTCGGATTCGATCAGGGAAGGGCTTGTCCAAACGATCGCGATGGTGCGCCTGCTCCTCCGCGGGTGGTTCGAGCCCCCTCGAGTCGGTGGACTGCACTGTTCGACCCTCATCCAGCAGATTCTCTCAGTGATTGCCGAGCGTGGCGGGGCTACGGCCGGTGAGCTCTGGGCCCTCCTTGTGAAAGGGGGGCCGTTTGATGGTCTGGACCGCAGCGATTTCGTATCCCTGCTTCGGCATATGGGCGACAAGCAACTCCTCACTCAGGATAGCTCTGGTTTGCTGCTACACGGCGAGCTGGGTGAGAAGCTGGTCAATCACTACGAGTTCTACGCCGCCTTCACGTCCGATGACGAGTTTCGTCTCCTCTGTGACGGCAAGACCCTAGGCTCGCTCCCGGTTTCTCATCCACTGTTGCCCGATCAGCGAGTGATCTTCGCCGGACGTCGCTGGCGGGTGCTGGACGTCGATACCGAGAAGAAGGTGATCGTCGTGACGCCTGACAGAGGAGGTGCACCTCCGGCCTTCGATGGCGGAGGCGCCATGGTGCACGACGTCGTCCGCCAGGAGATGCGGGCGGTGTTGGCCGAGAGTACGCCGGTACCATTTCTCGACCAAAGCGCTGCGGCCTTGCTGGCAGAGGCCCGGGACTACTATCGTCGAATGAACCTGCAGACGTCTCAGGTGTTCCAGTGGGGGCACGAGGCGGTGCTTGTTACGTGGCGGGGGGACGCGGTGAATGATGGATTGGTCATGCTCCTGGCGACGATGGGGCTGCGTGCCAACAATGAAGGTGTTGCCTTGACCGTGCCTGGGGCGTCCACGGAGCGCCTGCTCGATGCGGTGGCTAGGATCAGCGAGATGACTGACCTCGACCCCGTTCATGTCCTGGCTGAAGCGAAGAACATCCTGCGTGAGAAGTGGGACTGGGCGATGCCTGAGGAGCTTCTAAGGAAGTCGTTTGCGTCTTTGAGTCTGGATCTTGATGAGGCTCGACGGTTCGCTGCGATCCTGAATCTGCTTCGGTAAGGTAGTTCGTCGTGCTGCGGCTATCCAGAGTTTGCTGGCCGCCGCCAAGTTCAACGACCCGGAACTTACGCCTGGCTTCGGGCGACCTTGGAAAAATTCCCGGCTCGGCCTTACAGTCGAATCGATGAACTACTGCTGCTGCTGCTGGACGGCACAGGCAAAAGATAAAGCATGGATTTCTCCGCCCTGCTGGCCGATCCGCATTGGGCTGAAAATCAAGTATGCAGTGGACACTATGGTTAGCGAGCCCAGCAGCGAAAAGAAGATAGGTTGGCCGCGGGCTTATTCCCGGCTGCCAAGCAGGCGTAGCCAATATATATGCCCTTTACTCGGTCGTACTGGGGCTCCAGAACGCTTGGGACACAAACGGCTGTTCAGCAAGTTGGCGAGTAATGCGGTCTAGCTCATCACCGTCGACCCCGGTGGCAAGCAATACCACCTCGATTTCCACCGCGTCGTCACCAAAGGCATGCACGACCAGATCGCGCGTCGAGTACTCGGCGGACTCAAGGGCTGCCTCAACGAGGCGCAGGGCCTCCTTCTGGTGGTCGCGCTCAGCAATCACATAGACCGTGTTCGTGACCTCAACGGCGGTCGTGTCGATGGGCTGCTTGTTGATGCGATTGACGACAGGCCGGAGCAAGGTGTTCGACGCCAGTACGAAGACGGCGCCCAGGATTGCTTCAAGCAGCATGTCCGCGCCGGCGCACGCGCCGACTGCCGCGGACCCCCACAGCGTGGCTGCCGTGTTCAAGCCACGAACGTTGCCCTCTTCGCGCATGATGACGCCGGCGCCAAGGAAGCCCACACCGGAGACCACGTAGGAGACGACGCTGATGGCCCCCTGGTGTCCATTCAGGCGATTGGCCATGTCCACAAAAATCGCGGCCCCCACAGCGACGAGAACGTTCGTACGCAAACCGGCGGTTCGCTGACGATACTGGCGCTCGAAGCCGATCAGGCTTCCAAGAATGAACGCTGCAGCCAGACTGAGCGTGGTGTCAGCCAGCGAGGCCAGATTGATGTTCTCGATCGCTTGCAGGGTCATGGTGCTTAGAACTCAGCGTGGAGTCGCATGGCGAAGAAGTCAGCCGGACCGCGGTCGGCGTTGTAGGCGGGGTTCTTCATCCGCTGGTAGTCGGCGGTCAGGAAGGTATTCCTCCAGACGTGGAGGCTATAGTAGGTCTCAAACAGCTGTTCGGGCTTGTAGTTGAGGGCACCGTCGCCGATGAAGAAGGAGATCCCGCCGGCCTCAAGGTACTTGCGACGGTCTGACGACAGGGTGTTGTGCGCGAAACCGACCCCAACCGTATCCATGCCCCGACCCCACGCAGCACCTTTCAAGGCGAAGCCTGCCGCGATGGAGCCGTCGGTCTCGGTGAAGGCGTAGGTCTCTGTCCGGCCATCCGCCTTCATGGCGCGTAGGAAGAAACCCAGGTCGTCGTTGATGGCTTGCTCGATGTTGATGCCTGCGCCGTACTTGATGCGCTCTCCATTGCGTACCGCCGTGATGGCCTGCGGGTCTGCATCGGGGTTGGCCTTCAGGTAATCGAGCGCATCCTTGAAGGAAGCCAGTACCGCACGGTTGCGCCAAGCGAGCAGCCGTAGCTTGCCGGGCTGTCCCAGCAGCGTGTGGGCGCGCTCAAGCTCGAATTGATCGCCATAGTGCTTGCCGATCTGAAAGTCGGTGGGCAGCATGTTTGGCTCCTTCGGCCCGGTCATGCGACCGATGCGAAGCACCCAGTTCTCCTGATACCACTCGGCAGCAAAACCCCACCCGAACCCACGCGCGTCGGCCGCGTAGTCGAATGACAGCGGCGCCATGAAAGCGGCGTTCATGAAGTGAACGCGGGGGTCTTTCGCGTAGCGGTTGTCATCAAAGACATCGAGCGTCGAGAAATTGCCGAGGGTCAGGACCACGCGATTCTTGTCGACGGTGCCCGCCATCTGGTTCAGATCGGCGTCCACCGCCTCGTCACCACCGCCGAGCCCCCACGTCTGGCGCAGGAACAGTCGCTGGCGGTAGATCTTCGGGCGATTGCCGGCGGTCCGCGTGAGCTCCCCGTTGGTGAAGCCCCCGCTGCCGGTGAGCTCGGAGAACGGGATGCCCTGGGTGATCTCCGGGTTCAGGTAGACCTCGCCGCCCTGCCATGTACGCATGCCAAGAAAGGCCGTCGCGGTCGCGGTGTAGCTGATTTCCCGGGAGGCTTGCAGGCTGTTCGGCCCGCTGTAAGCGGCGGGCATGCCTGGTTTGGTTTGCCAGATGTAGGTTCCCTGAAATCGCGCGGTCCAATCCTCGTACTCGTCGCTTGCCGCAAGAGCGCTGCTGTAAATACAGACGCTGCTGATGGCGATGGCCAGCCGCCTGGCGACTGGGGACTTTAAGCAATGACGCATTCTTACCTCGTACAGTCGGGCGAGGACCACAGAGGGGCGATGCAGAGGACGGATTTGCGCGGCGTAGCAAGCCACCCATCAAGGACGTCCGTCCTGTCATGGGTGGCATGGCGGGCGAAGATGGCGGTACCAAAGCGTACCGTTCCCGCAGCCTGCAATTATTCTGGAAATCGGATCAGACCAAGGTTCTGGCCCGGATGCCGCCTCCCGCTCCGGGCGAGATAGCGGCAGATGAACTGCGCGAATCCTGCCTAGAGTGCGCTCGTCACGGAGACGAAGCGATAACTGTCACTCGAACAAGGGCCCACAAGGGGTCTCCGCAAAATGAAGAGCCGCGGATTCTGGCAGGCGACCTTACGAAAGTAAAGTTACAGAAATAAGATCATCACCTGGATTTGCAGGGGTCGCTTTCGCAACCATCATGGCCCCCCGCGCCTTGTGGGCAGCGATGCCGGGCAAGGTTGGTGCCCCTCCGTGTGGCATTAATGTGTACAATCAATCTAATAATCGTTAGAGTGTTAGCATGAGCTCAACGATCACCAAATCCTACCTTTACGAACACGTCGCCCGTATTGGCAAGGCGATCTCCAGCCCCAAACGTCTCGAACTCATCGAGTTGCTCGCCCAGGGTGAGAAGACGGTTGAAACCCTGGCCGAACAGGCGCGCATCGACATGCGCTTGGCCAGCGCTCATTTGCGGGCGCTACGTGAGGCGCGTCTGGTTGAAACCCGCCGCGAAGGCAAGTTCATCCACTACCGGCTGAGTGGTCCGGATGTCGCCAAGTTGTGGCTCAACGTGCGCGAGGTGGCTGAAGAGCACTTGGTCGAATTGCGGGTTGCCCTCGGCCAGATGGCGGCTTCGCCGGATGCGCTCACATCGGAGAGCCGAGCGTCCCTGTTGGCCAAGGCGCGGCGTGGCGACATCATCGTTATCGATGTTCGCCCGGAAGCGGAATACACCGCCGGTCATCTGCCATTTGCCCGTTCGCTCCCCCTGGCTGAATTGGAGAGGCGCCTGGCAGACCTGCCCGTCGGGAAGGAGATCGTCGCTTACTGCCGTGGCCCCTTCTGTCTGATGTCCGATGAGGCCGTGAAGCTGCTGCGGCTGCGCGGCTACACCGCCCACAAGATTTCCGATGGCGTTACCGAGTGGAGCGCCAGCGGTCTGCCCATCGAAAGCTGAGTTCAAACCGCAGCAGAGGAGGCTGGTTGTGAAGCAGTCATGCGTATTCGTCTTGTGCAGCAGCTTGGCCTTGTCGGCACTGGGGGCCGATGTATCGATGGCCGTACCGGGTGCCCAAACCTTCCAGGATGGGGTGCGCAAGGATTTCGATGCCCCGAAAGCCACCATCAAGGCCGGCGGCAAGTAGCCCCTTCAATGACTCGTGGGGAGCCCACCATGAATACCCTGTTCATTCTCAACGACGCCCCTTACGGAACGGAGCGCAGCTACAACGCCCTGCGCCTGGCGCGAGCCCTGGGCAAACAGAACGGTGAGGCGGTTCGTGTCTTCCTGATGGGCGACGCCGTGGCCTGCGCCAAGAGCGGCCAGAAGGTACCGGATGGTTACTACAACGCCGGAGACATGGTGCGCATGGTGGGTGGCGAAGTAGGGTTGTGCGGCACCTGCATGGATGCCCGCGGCATGGGGGAGGAGCAGGTGGTTGAGGGTGCGCGGCGCAGTACCCTGAAAGAACTGGCCGAATGGACGGCAGCAGCCGACAAGGTTCTGGTGTTCTGATCCAAGTACTGAGAGCAAGCATGAAGGGACGTGAAAGTGGCATGCCTGACGAGGCCTACTGGGCCTCGTTTTTTGACCCGGAGGGCATCCTCGACCGCCTGCGGTTAGCCCGGGGGGGCCGTTACAGCGTGCTTGAGTTTGGCTGTGGCTACGGCACGTTCACATTCCCCGTAGCAAAGCGGACGCAGGGCGTCGTGACTGCGCTGGACATTGAGCCAGACATGGTCGAGCTGGTCGGCCAGCGAGCTGAAGCCGAAGGGCTACCCCATGTTCGTGCGGCTATCCGGGATTTCGTTGAGCACGGTACGGGCGTTGCAGACAACTCGCAGGGGCACGCCATGCTCTTCAATCTGTTGCATATCGAAGACCCGTTGGTACTGCTCCGCGAGGCCTATCGAGCCCTTCAGCCGGGGGCCGCCCTGTCAGTGATCCACTGGCGCAGCGACATCGAAACACCCCGTGGACCACCTCTGGCGATTCGCCCTCGCCCCGCGCAGTGCATGAATTGGGTTGCTGAGGCAGGATTTGCCGCGGTTTGCCCCGTAGACCTTGGTAATTCAGCGCCATACCACTTTGGCCTGCTTGCCAAGAAGCCAGTTTCAAATTGACGAAAAGCGCAAACGATAAAATCGACGCCTGTCCAAACTGAACAATCACCAATGCAGCCCGAGCCCGTACCTCCATCCAAGTCGCAACGACCAGAAAACGGCTCGCCGTTTGAGGTTTTATGTGCATTTGCAACGTTGGGGGTCACGTCCTTCGGCGGCCCTGTTGCCCACCTGGGCTATTTCCGCACCGAGTTCGTCGAGCGGCGTAAATGGCTCGACGACAAGAGCTACTCGGACTTGGTCGCCTTGTGCCAATTTCTGCCTGGCCCCGCCAGTAGCCAGGTTGGTATGGCGCTCGGGCTGGGTCGCGCAGGATGGCTTGGCGCGCTCGCCGCCTGGGTAGGATTCACGCTCCCCTCGGCGATTGCGCTCATCCTCTTTGCCTATAGCGTCGCTATCTGGGCTGGGCTCGCGGAGTCCGGTGTCGTGCATGGACTCAAGGTCATGGCGGTGGCCGTTGTCGCGCAGGCGGTCTGGGGCATGGCGAAATCGCTTTGCCCTGACAGATTACGAGGGGGCATCGCCATCGGGGCTGCCTTGCTGGTGCTTTCATTTCAGACGGCTCAAGGCCAGTTGCTTGCCATCGCACTCGGTGCTCTGCTTGGATGGAAGGCGCTGGCCCTTCAACATCTACCGTCAACCGAGCACCGTAACTACGGTGTCAGCAAGCTTCAAGGAGGAATGCTGCTGTTGCTCTTTGCCGGGCTGTTGATAGGCCTGCCGGCTGCCGCTGCAATGATGAACTCCCCGCCTGTTTCGTCGTTTGCCGAGTTCTTCAAGGCCGGGGCGTTGGTCTTTGGCGGCGGGCACGTTGTCTTGCCCTTGCTGCAAGCGAGCGTGGTGCCTCCTGGCTGGGTCAGCAACGATACTTTCCTGGCCGGCTATGGTGCGGCACAGGCGGTTCCCGGCCCACTCTTCACTTTTGCTGCCTTTCTGGGGGCGGCTATGCAGCCACCGTTAGGGGGGTGGGCTGGCGGAATGTTTCTCCTGTTCGCCATTTTTCTTCCATCGTTCCTGATGGTGGTCGGGGCTTTGCCTTATTGGGAGGTGCTGCGTCAGCGTGATGCAGTGCAGCGAGCGATGGGCGGCATCAACGCTGCCGTTGTCGGCGTCCTGGGCGCCGCACTGTATGACCCCGTCTGGACGAGCGCCATCCATTCGAAGGGCGACTGCGGATTGGCGCTTGCAGCCTATGGTCTCCTGGTATTTGGCAAAATCTCGCCAGTCTTCGTGGTCGCGCTCACCGCTATCGGCGGATGGGCGCTGGGAGGCTGACTGAATCAGCCGGAAACACTCGGCTGCAACGCAATCACAGCCATTCCTGCCAACGCAATGCCCGCGCCTGCAAAGTCCCACCGGGTGAGTGTCACCCCATCGACGAAGTACAGCCAGGCCAGGGCGACCGCGATGTACATCCCGCCGTACGCGGCGTAGGTGCGACCTGCGGCCGTCGGATGCAAGGTCAACAGCCAAGCAAAAATTGCCAGCGACAGGGCAGCCGGCAGCAACAACCAAGGGCTTTTCTCCTGCTTCAACACGAGCCAGGGCAGATAACAGCCGACGATTTCGGCAACTGCGGTCAACGCAAAAAGTAAGGCAATCTTGAGGAACTCAGGCATGGCTGTTCAGTGGCGATGGCTGTGGTGCATATCGGGAAAATGCGCATGACGATGGGCCAGCGGCGTGTGCGTATGCCAATGGCTGTGCTGGGTGCCGGGCGCCACGGGTTCGTCGTGCGAATGCTCGTGGTGCGGGTCGTCGCCATGGCGATGCGCATGTTCATGGGCGACGCCCTCATGCTCGTGCGCATGTTCGTGCCGTTCCGTCAGATGCAGCCAGACGCCGAGCATCATCAAGGCACCGGCTACCAATAGCTCAGTGGTGACAGGCTCCCTCAGCAAGCCGATGGCCAGCAAGGCTCCGAAGAACGGCGCCACCGAAAAGTAGGCCCCGGTGCGAGCGGTCCCCAGGTGGCGCAAGGCTACGACGAACAGGGTCAGGCTGGCGCCATAGCTGGCAAATCCCAAGCCAAGCGCGCCGATGACGATGCCTGGCTCCGGCCAGGAAACACCCAGCACCAAAGCCAGCATCAGGTTGGTCGCTCCTGCAGCCAGGCCCTTGGTCATGGCGATGAACGAAGCATCGACCAGCGACACCTTGCGCGTCAGGTTGTTGTCGATGGCCCAGGCCAGGCAGGCGCCGACAATCAGCAGTGCGCCCTGGCTCCCCGCAAAATGGGCTTCCCCTGGCCACGACAGAACAAGCGCTCCCGCCACGATGGCAACCATGCCCAGCGCGATGCGCCGGTCGAAATGCTCGCGAAAGACGAACCAGGCGAGGACCGCAGTCAGGACGCCTTCGGCATTGAGTAGCAAGGAAGCACCGGACGCCGGCATGTCGGCCAAGCCCAGCATCAGCAGCACGGGTGCGATGATGCCGCCGGCCAGCACTGCGCCGGCCAACCAGCCGCGCTCTCCCGTTGCCAGCACAACCGCAGGCATGCGCCGCACGCGGCGCACCAGGAACAAACCGATGCCCGATCCCAGATACAGCAAAGCCGCCAACATCCACGGACTGGCGTGGGCCAGCAGGAGCTTGGCCAGAGGCGTACTGGCGCCGAACAGCAAGGCCGCAGCCAAGGCGGCGCTAATTCCATGCTTCATGCTCGCTCTTCCCTGGAAGTCCGATGACAGGCGCAGGCTTCGCCATGGGCCGCCGCCACCAAATCATGCAGGATGCCGCATTCCGACGCAGCGTGTGGGGCCGAACACTGCCCGCGCAGCGCCATCAGTTGGCGTTCCAGCGCCTGCATGCTGGCCAGGCGGGCACGTACCTTGGCCAGCTGGGTTTCAATGAGAAGGTCAATTTCGCCACAGTCGGTTTGCGGACGGTCGACAAAGCTCAACAGGCGCTGTACATCGGCCAACGGAATGTCGAGCGCCCGGCAATGGCGGATGAAGGCGAGCCGCTCCAGATGGGTCTGGGTATAGGCTCGATAGCCGTTGTCACTGCGCGTCGGAGCGCTCAGTAGCTGTGCTTTTTCGTAGTAGCGGATGGTCTCGACATCCACACCCGTCGCCTTTGCCAGTTCGCCAATGCGCATCGTTTTTCCCTCTTCAGAAGCACTCGTATATTTTACAATAAAGCCTGTAGTTACTTTAAAGTTTTGCCAAACCCCTTGTGTGCCGCCCTCACCGGAACGCATCCACTGTCGGGACAAACAGATCGGCCCAGCCAATTTGACTTTACTCGTCGCGCCACCGATACTCCGCCGCGTTTGTGGTTCCCCGAACAGGGGATCAAAAGGGAATCCGGTAGCAGGCTAACCCCCTCAAGCCGGAACTGCCCCCGCAACTGTATTCGGCGAGCGCATCGCCTCTTTATGCCACTGGATAAATTCTGGGAAGGCAGACGAAGCGCGACGACCCGAAAGTCAGGAGACCTGCCACAAACACTTAGCAGATGCGTTGCGGGGAGGCAACGGCAGGCATGGTTTCCATTACCCCTGTTTCTTCCTCTGTTGCGCGCCTTTTTTCAATGGTCGGCAGCGGGGTCGCATGCCGGAACAGGGAGCACCTATGCATAAGCGTCACCATGCTCGGCGGACACTCGTCTCGCTTGCGCTGATTTCGGCCTTCCAAGCCCATGCCGGAGAAACGCATCCTGCTTCGAAGGCCGAACGCAAAGCGCTATTGGCGCGTGTCAGTTTCCTCGAAAAGCAGTTGCTGGCCATGCAGAAGGCCATGTCTGACCAGCAAGCCATCCTGGCGCAGGTAACGGGTGGCAACACAGCTCAGGGAACCGCAGGCAAGCCGGAGTCGGGACGCCTCGAAGAGATGGAGGCCAGGCTGAGCCACGTGGAAAGCACTGCGGTGATGTCAGAACCGAAAACAGCAGTCAAGCAGATTCAGGTCTATGTCGATGCCAGTGGCAACGAGTACGATCAGCCGGTAGCGGGCGCGGTGCCGACCATGACCTACCAGCGGGAACGCGTTTTCCGTCGGCAAACGATCCGTGAGGAAATCGAAGAAGCCCTGGCTGCTGAGCGGAATAGCAGCATTGAACTCGGTGTCAGCAGTGTTACCACCGCTCAGATGGCGCTGCAAACCGGCGGTAAAAAAACAGCAGCAAACGGCCACATGTTCGGACTTTCTGCCGCCGACGTGACGTTTCGTGCTAAATCGGCGGCCCTGAATACCGAGTTCTTCGCGGATGTGGTGGGGATTGGCGGCTCGACGCCTGATCAGGAAATTTCTGGTATCAATCTTTTGAACAGCCAGACGGCCCGCTTGAGCAATAACGCGCTCAACCTGCGCGAAGCCTGGATCAAAACCGAGATACTCGATCAAAAACTGGGGATCAGCGTCGGGCGTCTTGACCTGACCAACTACTTTGACCGCAATGCCATTGCCAACGATGAAACCGAACGATTCATCAACGATGCGCTGGTCAACAACCCGGTTCTTGGACTGACGACAAACGGCTTCGGGTTTGCTGCCGTTTATGACCCCAAGAGCAATGTCAATTTCAAATTGGGAGTGCAACAGAGTACGACCTCAGCCACCAATTTGTCGACGGCGCTGTATTCCCTGGCCGAGGTGGAATATCTGGCACGCCCGTTCTCCCTTCCAGAGGGCCGCTATCGTGCATGGGGACGCCAGGACAACAGTACAGGGAGTTCCAAGTTCGGTAGCGGCCTGAGCTTCGATCAGAAGCTCACCCCGGCCGTCACCTTGTTTGGCCGATACGGCAGCGGTTATGTGAGCAGTGTCGATGCCAACATGAAGTTCTATAGCAGCGGCCTCGCCTTCCAGGCTCCGTACACATTTAACCCGCTCGACATGTGGGGCGTCGGCTATGCCCATACCAGCCTCGATACCGGAAAGAGCGAGCGTCTGAGCGAAGCTTTTTACAACCTGCGTCTGACCGATCACATGGCCGTTTCCTTCCTGTTGCAATACGTCATGGAATCGAAAACGCAGGAAAAATATCTGGTACCCGGGCTTCGCCTGAAGGTCGCCTTCTAAACGGAACCCGAGGAGATCAACGTGCAAACACTCAACATCCGTCTTCTCTCCGCCATGATCATGGCAACTGCCGGTTTGTGTATGGCGCTTGGTGCCGGTGCGCAGATGGCCAACATGCCCGGCATGTCAAAGCCCCCCGTCAGCAGTACCCAAAAGGCCATCGTCAATGACCCAGCCTCGGTGATGATGATCGTAAACCGGGACTCTAATGACATTGCGTTCATGGACCTCAAAACCAGGAGAATGGTCGGCAAGACTTTTCTTGGGAACAACGTAAACCCCCATATGGCCATGATGTCCCCGGATGGACGCTACGTCGTCACCGGAGGCACGCGGGCCAACACGGCCTACGTCATTGATGCCCGCACTTTGGAGCTGGTGAAAAAAATTCCGGTCGGCATCTCCCCCGAGCACTTTTCGTTTTCGCCGGATGGCCGCTATTACTACCAAGGCAATCCCGACGGCGACTCGATTACCGTTATCGACATGACTTCGCTGAGCGTGATCAAATCCATCGAAGGCTTGGCTGAACCGCTCAACATCACCTTCACGCACGACGGCTCGAAAGCCTATGTCGGAAACTATGGCGCGCACTGGGTTGGCGTCATTGACGTGACGCGGCACAAATTGCTCAAGAAAATTCAGATCGCCAGCGTACCGGGCATTTCACGCCTGGACCCGGGCAAGTATCTGAAGGAAATCAAGGGTATTTCCATGCCGGCGATGAGTATGGATGGCCGTTATATCTATGCCGCCGACGGCGATCTGGGCGTCGTCGGTGTCATCGACACTCGCGAGGACAAGGTCGTCAAGGTGATTCGCGTCGGCCAGAACCCCTGGCGTATCTACATGGGGCATGACGGCAAGTATGCCGTCACCGTCAACAACGGCGACGAAACCATCTCCGTCATCGACCTGCAGAAAAACGAGGTAGCGGCCACCCTGCCCGCCGGCCCCGACATGACGGGGGTCAATTTCGCGGCAGGTAAGGCATTCGTCATCAGCTCGACGACGGGTTTTGTTTACGTCTACGACATGAAATCCCTCAAATCGGCCGGTCGGATCAAGATCGGCAACAATCTCCAGTTGGAAACGGCAACGACAGATACCGCTGACGAAAAAATCTACTTGGCGGTTTCGACGAACCACTCCATCTACATGATTGATGGCAAGAGCGAAGCGGTTGAACGGCTGCCCAATGTCGGGCTGTTCCCTTGGGGTACGCACATCATGGACAGCAAAGACAACTATTGCCACTGACCGGCAAGGCCATCGTGGTCGGCGCCACCTTCATGGGCGGGAGCAGCGTGTATCGTTCCATCGTCACCCTCGCCGGGCTTTGCTGCCTGGCGCTTTCGCCGGCACAAGGCGCCGACCTGCGCGAACGCATGCGGGAAGCGCAGAGTGGCGGTATCCAGGTAACGGGAAACCAGGCCAGCGACCTGACGCTGACCCTGACCGAGGCGGCGCCGCGTCTCATTCAGAGCTGGATTCGCACCGTCGGCACGGTCGACAGGGACGGAAAAACCATCACGGCACGCCTGCGCGCCGCCGAAGCAGACGGTATCAGACTGGGCCAGCGAACCCGTAGTTTTGCTGCCAATGCCCGCACCCAGATGCACCAAGGCAAAGTTGTTCGGCTTAGCTTCGAAGGGCAAGAAATCGTCTTTCAAGCAAGCCTGAATGACCGCGGGCACATGCCAGGCATGCGCTACTTGATGGAGATCATCGTCGAGCGTGGCCCTTACTTGTCCGTCCCCAATGTGTCGATCATCGATGAAGGCAATGAGCAAATTGTCTATCTGGAAATGCATCCAGCGGGAAGCGGCGTCTATGCGCCCCGCAGCATCCGTACCGGCCTGCAAGGGGAACTCTTCACGGAGATTCGCTTCGGGCTCTTTCCCGGCGACAGGATCGTTTCCATCGGCAGCTTTTTCGTCAATGCCGAAGAAAAGCTGAAATCGCCCCGCTCGGGCATTTGCACTACGCCCTTGTTAATGAAATGAACATCGCCATTATTGAAAGCCTCCTGCGGCACAAGCTGCTGATCCTGACGGCAATCGTCGCCGCAACGCTGTTGAGTGTCTACGCAATATTCAAGGCTCCCCTGGATGCGATTCCGGATATTTCCGATCCGCAGATCATTCTCTATGCCAAATGGGCGCGCAGCCCGCAGCTGCTGCAGTCACAGCTCACCGAACCGTTGATCAAATCCCTGGCGGAAACCCCCGGCATCCAGACGATCCGCAGCACTTCGCACATGGGGTATTCGTTCATATACGTCATCCTGAAGAACGAATCGCAACGTCCTGCCGTCCAGAAAAGTGTCACCGACCGACTGAACGCGATTCGACCGCAACTTCCGCCCGACGCAATCGTCACCCTCGGCCCCGACGCCAGCAGTATGGGCTGGATTTACCAATACGCCCTGGTCGATAGCGAAGGCTCACACGACTTGCGCGACTTGCGCCTGCTGCATGACCATCAGATCAAACCGAAACTGCTGGGTGTCGCCGGCATCGCCGATGTGGCATCAATCGGTGGTCTGGAGAAGCAATACCAGCTCAAGCTGTTTCCGCCCCTCCTGGCCGAAGCCGGGATTTCCCTCAAGCAGGTCGTGACGACCCTGCAGAATGCATTCCAGGAGGTGGGTGGGCGCACGATCGAGGTCGCCAACCGCGACTACCAGATTCGCGGCATTGTCGATTACCGGAACATCGACCAACTCGAATTGATGATCCTCGGCCGACGCTCCGACGGCCAGCCGGTTTATCTGAAAGACATCGGCTATATCCAGGTCGGCTACGATCAGCGCCGCGGGGTGGCCGAGTTGAATGGCAAAGGCGAAGTGGTCGGCGGCATCGTCATCATGGCGCACAAGCAGAACGTACTGGAGGTCACGGCAGCCCTTGATCAAAAGCTGAAGGAAATCCGGGCCGCCTTACCGGTGGGCATCGACCTGGTCACAACCTACGACCGTTCGTCCCTCATTCGGGAGACCCTTGAACACTTCCTGTCCACCCTGGCCTATGAACTGCTCGTGGTCATCGTGGTCATGGCGCTGTTTCTGCGCAACGCGCGAACCGCCGTCGCGCCGGTTCTCATATTGCTGCTGGGCGTCGCCTTCACCGCCGTCCCGATGGCCGCATTCCAGCAGACGATCAATCTCTTCTCGCTGGCCGGACTGTTCATTGCCATCGGTGAAATGGTCGATGCGACCATCGTCATCGTCGAAAACTGCTCGGCCGAACTGGCGCTGCGACGCCGCTCGCGAGCGGACATTGGTGTGGCGGAGAAACGCCAGATCATCATCCACGCCATCGCGAACGTTTCGCGCCCGCTACTTTTCTCGCTGCTCATCATCCTGGTTTCCTTCCTGCCGGTGTTCGTCCTGACCGAGAAGGAAGGCCGCCTGTTCGATCCACTGGCCTACAGCAAGACGTTCGCCATGGCCTTTTCCACTGTGCTGACGATCTTCCTGCTACCCATCGTCATCAACTGGGTGTTCAAGAAGGAAACCGGGTTTTCCCGCCAAGAGCATGCTGAGTCCGGACTGGCGCGTGCCTATCGGCAAGCCGTTGGCCAGGTGATCCGCCACCGCTATCTGTTTCTGGGCGGCAGCATGCTGGCAGTAGCCGGTGCGGTCTTCCTGCTGAGCCAGTTCAGGACCGATTTCATGCCCACAATGGAAGAGGGATCGCTGCTCTACATGCCGACGACCCTGCCCGGCGTGCCGGTCCGCGAGGCGGCCTGGATACTGCAGCAAATGGACAAGAAACTGGCCTCCTTCCCCGAAGTCGACAGCGTGTTCGGCAAGCTGGGGCGAGCCGATACGGCCACCGACCCGGCGCCGGTGTCAATGATCGAAACCACGATTCGTCTCAAGCCCGTATCGGCATGGCGCCACGGCATGACCAAGGAAAAGCTGGTAGCCGAAATGGATGCCGCGATGAAAGTCACCGGCTATGCGAATAGCTGGGTTCAGCCCATTACCGCCCGTGTGGCAATGCAGGACACGGGTATCCAGACTGCCGTCGGCCTCAAGATCAAGGGCCAGGACATCGCGATGCTGGAAGCACTCGGCCAGGAACTGGAAACCGTGCTGCGCACTGTGCCGGCAACCCAATCGGTGATTGCCGAACGCATCTCCTCCGGCTATTTCATCGACACCCGACTCGACCCCGTCCGCCTGGCCCGCTTTGGCATCGGTGCCGAGGATGCACTGCTGACGACGCGATATGCCATCAGTGGTGACAACGCTGTCGTGCTGAAGGATCACAACAGCCAATCTCATCCGCTCAGCCTCCAGTACGCCCCAGAATACATTGATACCCTGGCGAAAATTCGCGAAACCCCGGTGGTGGTGGCGGGACAGCGGAGCGTTGCGTTGGGCGAGATTGCCGAAGTGGCCGTGAGCAAAATGCCGGAAATGTTGCGCAGCGAAAACGGTGTGCTGACCAGCTACGTCTATGTCGATATCGGCAATGCCAGTGCCACCGATTACGTCGATCAGACCCAACGGCTGCTCGCCGAAAAAATAGAACTGCCGGCAGGTTACTCCCTGGAATGGACCGGCGAGCACCAGAATGTGGCCCGCTCCCATGCTCAACTCAAATGGGTCGTGCCGGCGGCGCTGGCGATCATTTTCATACTCCTGATACTGGCCTTCCGTTCGCTCACGGACGGCCTGATCATTATGCTGGCCGTACCGTTCGCGTTTGTCGGCGCCGTACTCCTCCAGGCGGCGTTGGGTTACTCCATGACCACCGCCGTCATCATCGGCTACATCGCCCTGTTTGCGGTTGCCATTCAGACTGGCATCATCATGATCATCTTCATTCGCCAGGCTTTGGCGAGAAGATCCGACGATGCCGGCTACATGGAGGCAGTCATCGAAGGGTCGGTCGCACGCCTGCGCCCCAAACTGATGACCGTTGCCTGCGCCACCTTGTCGCTCTTGCCCATCATGTTTCTGAACGGTCCCGGTGTCGAGATCATGCGCCCTATTGCCACGCCGACCATCGGGGGAATGCTGAGCTCCTCGATCTACGTGCTCTTCCTGATTCCCTGCCTGTTTGCGGTGGGCCAAGACATCGAGCGTTGGTGGCAGAGAAAACACCGACCCCGCGCTTGAGCTTGTAGTTGCTTCAGGGATTTTAATAGGGGTGTTTATACCGACGACATGCCACTGGAGAATACAGATATCCGCACCACATGAAACCCCGGATCACTCGACTCAAGCGCAGGAGCATATTGGCAGCCGAGGTCCTGCAGGGCAAGACGGTGGTGGTGGTGGACGTCAGCTGCGCCAATGATCTGCTCCTGTCAGGATCGATACTTGAGTCGCAAAGCCAAGCGGGATAGGGAAGACGTGCTGCGTGCGAAACCGCTTGACATCCAGGGGCCGTACGAGAAGCAGATCGATTGTGAAGCCTGGCCTGGCCTAATCTAGTCGGGCGGCAACGGGAACGTTGCAATCTAGGATATTCACATAGATGGAGTCTCCGACGCCTAGTGAAGAAACTGTATCCAAAGGTACAACACGCGATATCCAGTCGGATGGGGACCTACGTAGTGGCACTATGCTCCAGTAAGAGACGACGGCGAATCGATCCGCTTGACGTTGAGTCTGTGTAGCCGCTATTCGGCAGTCTTCGCTTGGAGGGATATGCTTCAGTTTGGCGGCGGGGCCAATCTCCTCAATCTTTGCCGCCCGCCAACCATTTTTCAGCGGGTAGGGTGACTCTTCTGTCGTAATACAGCCTGTCAAGCCCAGGATGGCGATGGTGGAACAGGCGATGGCGCCCCTGCGAAAACTCAGTTCTATTGAAGCTAACGGTGAAGTCATGGCTTTACCTCCGTCGTGAATAAAAGATAATCTTCTTATCCTGAAAAATCGGGGCAATAAAATCATCCTAAGTTTCATGGAGAACATATATTCCAATTGTTGTTACGCCGTCTTTGCAGGAGGCTGTGGTGTTGCCATCATGCATTCGCGCAATTGCGCTCACTATGGCGAGGCCAAGGCCGTGATTTTGGCTACTCGAAATTCGCGACGTGTCAACACGGTAGAAGCGATCAAAAATATGTGGAAGAGATTCCTCTGGGATCGGAGCCCCGATGTTGCGTACGAAAATGTATGACCCTCCTTTTTTATCGGATTCAATGCATATTTGAATCGTGCTTTTTGAGTGTGCGTGCCGGGTGGCGTTGTTTAACAAGTTGGAAACAGCACGTCGTAATAGCGCGCCGTCAAATGAACCGCAGGCATCACCACTGATAGAGCAATTCAAGCCTGACTCCAGGAATACGGCTTCATAGTACTCGGCAACCTCCGAGCATAACGCTGACAGGCTTGCGATGGGTTCGCGCCTTGCCTTCTCCCCTCTATCCGCATGAGAAAGAAATAGCATGTCTGAGATTATTCCAGATAGGGTTTGGAGGTCCTCAAGGTTCGATCCAATGTACTCCCGTAGTTGATCGGCTGAGTCGCTGCCGCGTAGTGCTAGCTCGCAGTTGGCTGTCATCAACGCGAGAGGTGTCCTCAGCTCATGAGCAACATTTGCATTAAAGCTCTCGAGTTGAAGGTAGGCCTTCTCGAGACGGCCAAGCAGTTCGTTGAACTGGTTGACCAATAAAACCAGTTCGTCAGGAATTCCTTGTGTATTTAATCTATCCCCAATCGAAAGGGTTGCCAGTTGTCGAGTTTGCTCTGCAAGGTTTCGAACGGGATACAGTCCCCGGCGGACGATAACAAAGCCGCCTAATCCAATTGTGCTGCAGCCAACTAATGTGGCAGCGAGAAGAATTGCTGAGAACTTCGCTATAAGGGCTTGGTCTTCAGATGTGTCCAGTGCGACGACTGCCGTGGTATAGCGAGCGATTCTTCGCTCTTCTGGGAAGGTGAGCGTTGTGGTCCGAGCTCCTTGAGGCCATGCGCTGAATTTTGATATATATAGAATGCTCCCGGAGTTATCTATGAGCTTTAAGTGAACATCGCGATCTCCATGAACGAGATCCTCAAGATCATGCAGTAGCGACATAGGTGTTTGATGGTTCTTGGGAGATTCAATTAGGTGCTTGATGGCAGATGTGGCGCTTTCAAGATGGAGTGACTGCTTTTCTTCTAGGTTTATCTTTATTGAATAATGAACGCCAAAAAATAGAGCTCCCAGAACACATAGGCTGAATAATGTCAGTCCGCTGGTAAGACGCCCGCTAAGCGATATTGCGCTTAGGAGTTTGCTGGCCTTCATGATCGAACTTCTAACACGTATCCCATTCCACGGACTGTGTGCAGCAAGGAGCTTGGGAATGGCGCGTCAATCTTTCCTCTTAGGCGCTTTATTGCAACCTCAACAACATTCGTGTTGCTGTCGAAGTTCATGTCCCAAACTTGCTCCGCAATTTCTGCTCTGGAAAGGACTTCTCCTTTTCGACGCAGAAATAGTGAAAGCAGTTGAAATTCCTTGGCGCTGAGGTCAATCCGCTGACCGTTTCGTGACACCCTGCGACGACCAAGGTCCATCTCGAGGCCTTCCAGGAATAAAAGATTAGACTGAGTGTCCGTGTTACCTGGAGATGATCGGCGAAGTAGTACTTGAATACGGGCCGTGAGTTCCGAGAAAGCAAATGGCTTGACTAAATAGTCGTCGGCTCCACTCTGGAGTCCTTTGACTCGATCCTCGACTTTCCCCAGGGCTGTTAACATAAGCACAGGGGTTTGTTTGCGTTGTCTTAGTGCTGCGAGAACTCCTAGGCCATCAAGGCCTGGAAGCATTGAGTCTAGAATGATTGCTGCGTAATCGAACTCTAAGGCCATGTGAAGGCCTGTTAAGCCATCATTGGCAATATCTGAAGCAAGCCCTGCAGAGCCAAGCCCCTTGCTAAGGTATTCTGCCAACTTTGCTTCATCCTCGATGATGAGAAGTTTCATCAGGCGCCTCATGTTCTGAATGATGTCGTATTTGTAAACTGCCAGTCCCGATATTGACAGCACTCCCTGTGTATAGTTTTTCCATGCAGCCATTTGCTGGGAGCAAATGAAAACGGCTGTGTGCCTTAACTAAGGAGTTGATCATGAACATGCTGAATAAGGTCACCGCGAGCCTCGTTCTTGCTGGCGCAATGTTCTCTGGGGCTGCCTCGGCTGAAACAGTCGTGCATCCTGGGAACGATGGTGGAGCGGACTTCTATCCGTCTCACCGTGCGGCGGGAGGAGTAAAAGGCGCGCTGCAAAGAGACAATCTGCCTCCTCGCCTGAATGAACTCAGTGTCGACGGTCAGTACCGCTATGCTGGAGGCGATATGGGGTGGGTTCCCGCACAACATGAGTATGCCTATGTGAATGGCCAGTGGCGACACGTCGATAAGTTGAGTCACAACGCTCCACGTCCTTCGTTGGTTATGACGCCTGAGGAGAGGCGTCAGTACGACGATTTGTACTCAAATCGTTAGTGCTGTCGGAAAACGGCTGGCGAGAATGCATCGGTGTTGGGAGTTTTCCCGCTCCGGTCGGTCCCCAGCCGTATGACTGTAGTTGCACCGCTATAGTACGTTAGCGCCTGAGCTCTGCAGTTCAACGCCTATCACCTGATAGCCTTACAGCCATCGATTCAGAATAGCTCATTCTTGCGGAGGCTTTCAGTCAAATCTGATGTGAGGGTAGTGGATTAGGGAGGGTCGTTGCGCCTAGGCTGAAATGTTGCTATCGATTTTAGTGCTTGATTTGAATAAGTTTGATTTATCTGTACGTCGTTTCCCCCTTTGTGGATGTTTGTTTTGAATAGAGCTGTTCGTCTGGAACCTGGAATGTCTGGAAAGGAGGAGCTTTCCTTTTCAAGCTGTTGAATCAAAACTCGATGCTCCGCAGCCAGCGAATTCACCCAAACATCGTCGGCCGTAGGGCATTTTGACTTAAATTGATCGCCAGCGCCTCTTAGGATTTCAAGGAACGACGGGGGGTATATCACTCCGCCGACCCCTGTCGAAAAGATCCAAAGGGTAGGCTCGTTGTGACAGCACAGAGGCCAGGTGGCATACGGGAGAAGCGCGCCGTCCCGAATTCTTGGGATACGTGCTCTCGAGCAGAATATTCTATCTGTATTTTTCCTCCAGGCCTCAAATAGACGAGATGTCAGGTTGCTGTCATAAAACACGTCGTCGTCAATAGTGATTAATGGGCGATCAAATTTTTCATTAATTTTTAAGTACGGTTGCTGTTTTTTGTGGGGGCGAAGGTTCTCACAAAAAATGATCTCAAGCCCTCTAAGTTGTAGCCTTTCAAGAGACGACGGGAGCTTTCTTGGAATATCTTCTTTGGATAGAAAAAGGATCGCGCGTTTTGGTTTGTTCGGCCCGCTGCAAGCACTCTCTATCGCAGCAAAGACACGAAAAACTCTATCTGAGTGCGATGTTAAAGAAATGTCGTAGCCTGATCGGCGGTCAATGATTGAGGATTTCGAGAAAACGTTCTTGGCGTAGTGCCACGCAAGTAGGATGTGGTTTTTCATCTTGAGACTGCTCACCAAAATTACTTGTGCTTCTTGCGCGTCCGCAATTGTGTTTTTAAATGGGGTTTCTGTATCGTAGATCGTACATGGTAGCTTCTGACATTAAGCGGACGTGAAAATGACAATTTTGTCATCTATGTGTAAGTGAGCGTTTTCTTGCTATTCTTGCTTCAAGAGTTAGCTTGAGATTTGCATGTTGTCTAGATGGGAAGAAGGCGCTTTGGGTGTTCCTACTAGGCTGGCTGCATTTCAATCCTTACACGTACGGTTTGTCTTTGCTTGCCGACTGTGATCGATCTTTGCTCTTTTGAATCGATCAGGTTGCGTCTGTCGCTTTATATTTTGGAGCGAAGTATGTCGTATTCGGTAATGATGGGCGGATTGGTGCCTGCTAACGTTGGTGTGCTTGACTCAGGAAGGGCGGGAAGCCCGGTCAGTGAAAGTCAGACCTTTCGAGCATTGTTAGACCAGTCCTTGCAGAGAACCACCCTAAATGGGCTCAGGACTAACAAAAACCACATGCCGCTGCTGGAGGTAGGAAGTGTCGATTCAGAGTTTGACCTGCGTGCTTTGAATATTCTTGCCCAACGGCAGCAGTTGATAGCCGGAAATATTGCAAATGCGGACACGCCTAACTACAAAGCGAGGGATGTAGATTGGCGTGGGGCTATGTTGGCGGCGAGTCAGTATCATCCGCCTGCCCTGAAAATGACTGGCAGTGTCAGCGCTCATCTTTCTGCAGAAAATGACCTAAAGGGCCAAGGTCTGGCGCATAAATACCGTGTGGTTGCGCAAGGTGCGGTAGATGGCAATACAGTTGAAATGGACGTTGAGCGAGCTCAGTTTGCAGAGAATACTCTCCGATACAAGTTTGCTCTCCAGATGGCAAGTGAAGAGGCAAACGAAATGGGCGGGATGTTGAGGAGTATTGCGAAGTAGTTTGCTATGCAGGTCTAGAAAGCGTCAATGCTGTGACGGTCATGAGGGCGAGCTGCGACTAGTCGGATTGCGCTTAGACGCGATGTCATCTTTTCTTGCGTATATCCTGAATTCAAGTTTAAAAAGGAGTTGATCGTGGGTATTCTTGATCGGCTGTTCGGTGGGCATCATCGCGATGGAGACCGCCATCATGGTGGAGTCGGTCATCACAGTGCTAACTATAGACAAGGTAGCTCAAGTGTTGGTGCGAGCCCGAGCACGGCATGCTCAAAATGCCATACGGCCAACGCATCGGGCGCTAGATTCTGCAAGCAGTGCGGTAACTCGCTGATCCCTGCAATGTGTGGTCAGTGTGGGGCTGCAGTGCCCACCAATGCCAAGTTCTGTGAGCAATGTGGCAAGCCCATCGCTTGAGCAGGCGGTCATCGCTGTTGGCATTCTGGTGCTGCTGCGATACCTACAGTTTTTTCAATGAAATCCATTTTCTGCAGTACCCCGTCGGCTTATCCGGACCGGTGGTCTGTCCTAATCATGTTCGGGGCTGAGTTGTCGTCGTCCGCCGGAATGTATTGAAGAAACTTGGCTTTCAAGTGCTTCCGGTGGAGATATCTTCGCTATCCCGTGCGATAACTCGTTCAAGACTCCGCACTTTTTGTCCTTCTGGCAACACCCCCGTAAGGTCTGATGCGGCTTTTCCAACTGCTGCATCCTGTATCCGATCTGCAATGTGCCTAATATGGTTGTCGAGAAGAGCCTTAACTTTCCCCTCCTGCAATTCTCAGATGGGTTCTCCTTGAAACGAAGGAGAGTCCCTATCTTGTCCAGGGTCGTGTCCAGGGAACGGCATCGTCGAATGAAGCCGAGCCCTTCAAGCTGCATTCAAGCATAGATTCGATAGTTCCCGTCCGTTCGCGCGGCACGTGGGAAAAGACCTTCTCGCTTGTAATAGCGACTGGTGTCCCCTGGGATGAAAATTTGCTGCGCAAGCTGACCGATTTTCATCGTAGGGGAGGCCCGAGAGGGGGGCGACAGTTGATCATGGGTCCAACCACTTTATCTCCTTGACTCTGGAGTCACTACAGGGTTTTCAATGATGGAGAAGGAGAGCGCGATGAAGCCACAACCAGTAAATCTGAAGTCTGATCTTCAGTCTGCATCCTGCAGTTGCGGGAGCACAGGCCATGAACAAGCAACGCAGGGAGGCGATACCCTTCAGGCGGAAGCTGGGCGAGCCAGCTTGGTGCTCCACATTCCGGGGATGGATTGCCCCGCCGAAGAGAGCGAGATTCGCAGGGCCGTTGAGCATATCGACGCTATCGCTGGGCTCCGCTTTGACTTGTCGGCCCGTACTGTCCGTATTGACGCTCCGGAAGACACCCAGCCGACAATCGTGGCTGCTATCAGTAAGGCAGGCTTTGCTTCTGAGCCCGTCACGCCGGGCAAGCCGAATGGCAAGGGGCGGGGCATTATTCCACGCGGTATCCCTGTTCTTGCGACGGCGCTTGTTTTGGCGTTGGGTTCCGAGCTCCTGGCTTACCTGATGCCCGAAGTTCCTCTCGTCAAGATGGCTGGGATGGGGCTGGCCGCCATGGCGATCGTGATGGCCGGGTTTTCCACCTACAGAAAGGGGCTTGCGGCCTTATCGCAGGGACGCCTGAATATCAATGCCCTGATGTCCGTTGCGGTCACCGGCGCCTTTGCTATCGGTCAGTGGCCTGAAGCCGCCATGGTAATGGCCTTGTATGCCATTGCTGAGCTGATCGAGGCAAGGTCGATAGATCGGGCGCGGAACGCCATCAAGGGCTTGTTGGCACTAACGCCTGAAACCGCTGAAGTTAGACAGGCCGATGGAAGTTGGAATGTGGTCGCTTCTCGCGACGTAATGCCTGATGCTATCGTCAGGGTCAAGCCTGGAGCGCGTATTCCGTTGGACGGCGTCGTGAGTTCCGGGAGTAGTGCGGTCAATCAGGCGTCGGTAACCGGCGAGAGCCTGCCGGTGGACAAGACCATCGGGGACGCTATCTTTGCGGGGACGATCAACGAGTCGGGGCTGTTGGAGTTTAGGGTGACGGCCCGATCCACGGAGACCACGCTGGCCCGGATCATCCATGCGGTTGAAACCGCTCAAGGCAGCAAGGCACCCATGCAGCGTTTTGTCGATCGCTTCGCGGCCCTCTACACGCCTGCGGTGTTCGTGATCGCACTCGCCGTGGCACTCTTGACCCCGTGGTTGTTGGAGTGGAGTTGGTCTCAGGCGCTATATAAAGCCCTCGTTCTTCTTGTGATCGCATGCCCTTGTGCCTTGGTGATTGCAACGCCCGTAACCGTAGTGAGTGGGCTCGCCAGCGCAGCACGGCGGGGAATCCTGATCAAGGGCGGCGTGTATCTGGAAGAGGCCCGTAAGCTCAAAGTCATTGCCCTCGACAAGACAGGGACGATCACGGAAGGCAAGCCGAAGCTGGTCGCAACTGAGATCCTGGACCAGACTGTATCCGAGAGAGTGATTCTGGAGTGGGCCGGTAATCTGGCGGCGCTGTCCAGCCATCCCGTGTCGAAGGCCATTTCAACGGCATTGGTACCGACAGCCGCGGTGGTTGATAACTTCATGACTTTGCCAGGGCGCGGTGTTCAGGGGCGCATCGGTAGCCAAGACTTGATCCTTGGGAATCATCGCTTGATTGAGGAGCGCAAACTGTGCGGCCCTGCGATCGAAGCGCGTCTCGTCGAACACGAGGCTCAGGGGCGCACGATGACACTCCTGGCCAACGCAAGTGGCGTGCTGGCGATCTTCGCCGTGGCCGACACGATAAAACCTCATGCCAGGGAGGCCATCTCAGCCTTGCATGTCCTTGGAGTTAAGGGGGCCATGCTGTCTGGTGACAATCAGGCAACGGCCAAAGCCGTTGCCATGCAGGCAGGTCTTGATGACGCACGTGGTAACTTACTGCCTGAGGACAAGCTCAAGGCCATTGAGGCTTTGCAGAAAGAGCATGGCCCCACGGCGATGACCGGCGACGGGATCAACGATGCGCCTGCGCTGGCTCGCGCCGACATCGGCATCGCAATGGGGGCGGCGGGGACGGATACCGCCATGGAAGCCGCCGACATCGTGATAATGAACGACGATCTGCGCCGTATTCCTGAAGCCATTCAGCTCTCGCGTACGACGCACCGGGTCCTCTGGCAGAACATCATTCTGGCACTGGGAATTAAGGCGGTCTTCCTGGTTCTGGCCTTGCTGGGGAGTGCCACCATGTGGATGGCGGTGTTTGCTGATATGGGGGCCAGCTTGTTGGTGGTTGGTAACGGACTGCGGCTGCTACGTCGCGTACCATCTGATGGCGAGGCCGCCGCGGTTCACGTCTGAGCTGAAACTCCTTCGGGTATACTTTTGAGCATGCGTTTTTGGGTCGCTCTCCTTCTGGCCGTCTTCATGCCGCTCCAGCTTAGCTGGTCGGCGGTGGGGGCGTATTGCCAGCATGAGACGGGGAAGAATGCCAGCCATTTTGGGCATCACAGTCACGAGCACCAAGTCTCGAAAGCGGGAGCCTCCAAGCAATCGGACTCCGCTGAAGGCGTTGCCGTCGATGGAGACTGTGGCTTGTGCCACTACAGTGCCCTCAAGATCCTCGGTCAGGGCACGCTCTCCTTGCCTCGGTGTCCGGTGCCCTCTGCACCGGAGTCGACGCCAGCCTTCTTTCGTACCTACTTCCCCCCAGGCCCTGAAAAGCCCAACTGGCTCGCTGCGCTCTGATTCGGCGCAGCGACCTGTTTTAGCTTCCACTTAGAGCACGTCTTCAGGCGTGCTGCGGCGCCGGATCTCGTTTGTTTCGTCGTTCTGTCGGTCCCTGCCGATGACTGCACAACAAGGAGATTTCAATGCGCACCTCCGTGCCATTCAGAACTGCATTCCCGCTGTTCGCGGTCCTTTTTGCGACTGCATTCGGTGCCTATGCTCAGGCGCCGACATCACGTTCCACGCAAGCTGTCGTACTCAATCAACTGACTGTCGAAGGCGGGGGGCCGTTGACGCTCGCCGCCGCGCTTGATCTGGCCCTGCAGGCCAACCCAGATATCACCGTAGCACTGCGCGAGCGTGAAGCTAGTGAAGGCGCTGTGATTCAGGGGCGCGCCCGGCCTAATCCGTCGATTGAGTATCTTGTGGAGGACACCCGTACAACAACCCGCACGACAACTGTGCAGCTCAACCAGCCCATTGAGCTCACAGGCAAGCGGAGTGCCCGGATTGCGATTGCCGAGCGTGGCCGCGACCTCGCTGACATCGAGTTGTCCACTCGCCGCGCCGAGATTCGAGCCTCAGTCATCAGCTTCTTCTTCGATGTCCTTTCGGCACAAGAGCGGACCCGGCTTGCTGCAGACACCGTCATTCTTGCAGAACGAGCTACGGGGGCTGTCTCGAAGCGCGTCATCGCCGGAAAAGTCTCTCCTGTCGAGGAGACAAAGGCGCGCGTTGCAGAAGCTGCGGTCCGGGTTGAACTGGCACAGGCTCAAGGTGAACTGCGGGTTGCCCGACAGCGACTGTCAGGGCTCTGGGGTAATCCGGTTCCACGCTTCGAACGTGCGGAGGGAGACGTCGACTCCCTTCCTCCCGTACCGTCGTCTGACAACATCGAGCAACGTATCGACGCATCGCCCATCCTCAAGAGGGCCTCAGTCGAGATCACCCGGCGCACTTCTGTCACTGCACTGGAGCGTGCCCGGCGTGTGCCCGACCCAACAATCAGTATTGGGGTGAAGCGGGCCGAGGAGCTTGGCAGAGATCAGCTTCTCGTGGGTGTGTCGATTCCGATTCCCGTTCTCGATAGCAACCGCGGCAACCTCCTCGAAGCCCTCAAACGGGAAGACAAGGCACGGGATGAACATACCGCCCTACGCGTCCGGCTTACCGGTGATGTTTTGCAGGCGCGCGAACGGCTGAGCAACAGCCGGCTTGAACTCGAATCCCTGCTGCGTGATGTGCTGCCCGGGGCGCAACTGGCCTACGAGAACGCAACGAAGGGCTTTGAGCTGGGCAAATTCAGTTTCCTCGATGTCCTGGATGCTCAGCGAACACTGTTTCAGGCACGTAACCAGTACCTACGCGCCGTGACCGATACCCATCGGGCCGCGGCTGAAATCGATCGGCTTCTTGCTGATCGTATCTCGGAATAACGGAAGAGAATTCCAACATGAATTTGAATGACATGACGACCCGGATCAGCAGAAAACACCTGATCGCGGTAGCCCTGATCATCGCCTTTGGCGGAGTGGCAGGTGGCTTCATTCTCTACGGCGGACATGGAGCTTCGGAGCGGGAGCCCCATGCGCATACGGCGGAGCATGGCGATGCCGAACATCACGGCGCGAAGGCAGATAAGGCACATGCTGACGATGCCGGGCATGGCGATGATGAGCATCATGCCGAAGCCGCCAACTTGGGCGAGCATGGTGGAGTGCTCCTTACGGACGGTATCACCCCGGCTGAGATCAAGCTGGATGAAAGTACTGGTGAACCTGTCATGCGGCTTTGGCTTCTTGACAATGGCAAGCCCATTGCGCCCGGTGCAGTGAAGGCCGAACTTACGATCACTCGACCGACGGGGGACGTGGAGCGGATGGCGTTTGTTGTCGACAAGGACAATCTGAAATCGCAAAAGGCAATCGCAGAGCCCCATGTCTTCGACGCTGTCGTGGTCGTCGAAACGGGGTCTCAAACCCGGCGCTTTACGCTCAGTCGAGAGGAAGGCAAGGTCGAACTCAGTAACGAGCAGATCAAAGCCGCGGGAGTGGAGATCGACAAAGCCGGTTCAGCCCGGATTCGATCGTCTCTACAGCTACCCGGCGAGATTCGCTTCAATGAGGATCGGACTGCGCATGTTGTTCCTCGGGTTGCCGGGGTGGTTGAGAGTGTCTCGGCCAATCTCGGTCAGCTCGTCAAGAAGGGGCAAGTCCTGGCGGCGGTGGTCAGCCCGGCGCTTGCTGAACAACGTAGCGAGTTGATGGCGGCCCGGAAGCGATTGAGCTTTGCCAAGACAGCCTATGAGCGCGAGAGAAAGCTGTGGGAGGAGAAGATCTCGGCAGAGCAGGATTACCTGCAAGCGCAACAGGCGCTGCGCGAGGCCGAGATTGCCGTTGCCAACGTGCAGCAAAAGCTCACTGCCATCGGAGCCAGTGTGGATGCGGATGGTGGCCTCAACCGCTACATCCTCCGTGCGCCTTTTGATGGCATGGTCGTCGAGAAGCACATTGCCCTTGGTGAAGCAGTCAAGGAAGACGGCCAAGTGTTCACGATCTCCGATCTGACCACTGTATGGGCGGAAATCAGTGTGCCGGCCAAAGATCTGGCCCGGGTTCGGGTTGGCGAGAAGGTCACCATCAAGGCATCGTCCTTCGACTCCACAGCGACCGGTACGGTGGCCTACGTGGGGGCACTCATTGGCGAACAAACCCGTACGGCACGGGCGCGGGTGCTCCTCTCGAACCCACAAGGGAGCTGGCGTCCTGGGCTCTTCGTCAATGTGGAAGTGATCTCGAGCGAAGCCGAAGTGCCGGTTGCTGTGTTGTCTGAGGCTATTCAGAGCATGGATGGCAAGAGCGTTGTGTTCGTCCGAGTCGGTGATGGTTTTGTGACGCAGCCCGTGCAGACCGGGCGCAGTGACGGGACCCGTACCGAAATCCTGTCCGGTCTCAAGGCCGGCACGCCCTATGCCGCGGCAGGCAGCTTCGTGCTGAAGGCTGAAATCGGCAAGGGCTCTGCCGAGCACGCGCACTGAGAGCGAGGGGAACGATCATGTTTGAACGCATCATCCGCTTCTCCATCGAGCAGCGCTGGCTCATTCTGCTGGCCGTTTTCGGGATGGCCGCGCTGGGTGTCTTCAGCTACCAGAAGCTGCCCATCGACGCCGTGCCCGATATCACCAATGTCCAGGTCCAGATCAACACCCATGCTCCCGGTTACTCTCCGCTGGAGACAGAGCAACGGGTGACCTATCCCATCGAGACGGTGATGGCCGGCCTGCCCAACCTGGTCCAGACTCGCTCCCTGTCACGCTACGGCTTATCCCAGGTGACGGTGATCTTCAAGGACGGGACCGACATCTACTTCGCCCGGCAGCTGGTCAATGAACGGATCCAGGGGGCACGGGACAAGCTCCCGGCCGGCGTCTCGCCAGCCCTCGGGCCGATCTCCACCGGGCTGGGGGAGATCTACCTGTGGACCGTGGAGGCCGATGACGGCGCCACCAAGCCCGACGGCAAGCCCTACACGCCCATGGATCTGCGCGAGATCCAGGACTGGGTCATCAAGCCCCAGTTGCGCAATGTGGCGGGCGCGACCGAGATCAACTCCATTGGCGGCTTCGCCAAGGAATATCTGGTGGCACCGCAGCCGCAAAAGCTGGCTGCCTATGGGTTCACGCTGGCCGATATCGTCACGGCGCTGGAGCGCAACAACGCCAATGTGGGGGCCGGCTATATCGAACGCCAGGGTGAGCAGTATCTGATCCGCGCACCGGGGCAGGTGGGGGGCATTGCCGATATTCGCGAAGTCATCGTGGGCTCGGCGCAAGGCCAGCCCATCCGCGTGCGCGATCTGGCCGACGTGGGCCTGGGCCGCGAGCTGCGCACCGGTGCAGCCACGGACAACGGCCGCGAAGTGGTGCTGGGTACGGTGTTCATGCTGATTGGCGAGAACAGCCGCGCAGTGGCGCAGGCGGTGCATGAGCGCATGCAGGTGATCAACAAAAGCCTGCCGCCCGGCGTGAAGGCCGTGACGGTGTACGACCGCACCAATCTGGTGGACAAGGCCATTGCCACGGTCAAGAAGAATCTGATCGAGGGAGCAGCTCTGGTGGTGGCGATCCTGTTCCTGTTTCTGGGCAATCTGCGGGCGGCGCTGATCAC
>RRZU011646292.1_pt1 | contig 30451 bp, 19 predicted proteins | sample 2165561 | NCBI WGS metagenome assembly RRZU01 (sample SAMN10456909, study PRJNA506462) | wastewater metagenome | isolation source: wastewater sludge | place: USA: Moscow, Idaho | reverse complement strand
CCCCAAACCGACAAGCGATGATTGGTCAATCTGCAATTAAACTGGTGGTAACCGATATGGATGGTACCCTGCTGAACTCGAAAAAGGAGCTTCATCCCGACTTTGGCAAGGTGTTGCAGCTGATGCGCGACCGGGGGGTACGTTTCGCGGTAGCCAGCGGGCGACAATATGATACCCTAAAGCGGGAGTTTTACCCCGATGGCGACGATATTATCTTTATTGCCGAGAATGGCACCTATGTGAAAGAGGGAGGGCAGACCCTTTATCTGAAACCACTCGATAAAGCTGAGGTATGCCATGTGCTGGAAGCGGTGCGCCGGCTCGACAATGCCTTTGTGCTGCTTTGCGGCAAGCAATCGGCCTGGTACGAAAGCAATGACCCGCGTCTGGTTGCCGAACTTGCCAAATTTTATCTCCGCAACCAAAAAGTCGACAATTTAATGGAGGTCGAAGACGATATCCTGAAGATTGCACTCTGTGATTTTGGCGGTGCCGAGCAGAACAGTTTCCCCGCGTTGGCGCACCTGCGCGACCGGATGCAGGTGAGCGTCTCCGGCGAAATCTGGCTCGATATCATGACAATGGGAGCCAACAAGGGCGAAGCGGTCCGCCATGTGCAGCAACATCTGGCCATTGGTTATCACGAAACAATGGTCTTTGGCGACTATCTGAACGACCTCGAAATGATGGAGACCGGTTTTTACAGTTACGCGATGCAAAATGCCCACCCCGATTTGAAAAAGGCAGCCCGCTTCGAAGCCCCCGGCAACGACCAGAATGGCGTTATCAAAATTATTTGCGAAAAAATCAGCTGTCCGAACCAGACATTAACGGGGCTTTAGCAAGCAATTACAGTCAATCAATGGTTTTACAATCCGATAATCCCCGGTGAATGGGCGCAATGGGAACAGGGGAGGAAGATGAAATGATTTAAAACGAGCGGATTGCAGAAGAAAGGCCACTTCGCTATTTCTTATCTCAGGCTTGTCAATATTAATCCTACAATCAGCGAATTAAATATATCGCAATCCTTTTTTTGCTATTTTGGCATCTAATGCTTTGAGGGCAGTCTTAATCATATAACACGATATTGGTATTGATGGAAAAGATAAAGCTTATCGTAATTTTTATTTTTATCTCATTTGGAGGATATTGCCAGCCTTTTGGAGTAGGATTTAAGATTATCAGCACAACCGATTCATCCAGAATATACAAACCAGACACCAATCTATCGGACAAATTGCATTGCAGGCCTGTCGAAATCGATGTTTGGTACCCTGCCGAAATTGTTCCTGCCGATACCGTAGCATTATTTGTCGATTTTGTCCATTTGCTCGAGCAGCGGGGCAATATTTACGGCGATACGAACAACTATTCAGGCCTGACAGAAGAAATGCTGCAATATATTGGTAGCGGAATTGGTTGTTCCGATGATCAGTTAAAAAATTTACCCACAGAAAGTTATCTCGGTGCCATGCCAGCCAAAGGAACCTTTCCTTTAATTCTTTACCTCGCTGGATGGAATGGTATGGGTTATGAAAATTACCAACTGTTCGAAGATCTGGCCCGGCGGGGATTTGTGGTCGCATCGGTCAGTTCAATTGGCCGCTATCCCGGCAATATGACAATGGATATTGATGATTTGATGGAGCAGGTCGACGATGCAATATTCATTTCCAGGGTAATATCGGACCAAATGGCCATTGCCGACAAGATTGGTTTGGCCGGTTACAGCTGGGGCGGGCTTGCAGCAGCCATTGTCGCCATGAAAAAACCCGATAAAGTAAAAGCAATTGTTTCACTCGACGGTTCCGAGCAAATGAGATACACCGATAGTGAAGCGGTTGGGAAGTTGTCTCACATACGGAGTGCCGGTTTTTTTAACCCCAAAGCTATAAAGGGCAGTTTTCTTGCGCTCGACAGCGATTTTGCCGAAGATGAAGCTTTACCAGACTCCGTGTACCATTTTGTCGATGATTTACCGGACGGGAAGGTTTATCTGAGAATAAACGGTTCGTCGCATGATGATTTTTCCGGCCTCTCAACTTTGCTGTTGACCGAAGAGCAGATGGCCAAATCCCAATGCCGCACCATCAGGCAATTGACCGTCGATTTTTTATCCGACAAATTTTATGGCTCTACCACTTTTAACCCCCAAGTGGTTGCCGGAAAGGTTTCGACCCAATTTTTGGAGCCTGTACACCATTTATCTCCTCAAAAAAAGGGCATTCTGTTGAAAGGGGTGGTTTGCGATAGCCGGTTTAACCTCCCACTTCGTTATGTCAATATTGGAATTATCAACCGTGACGAGGGAACAACTACCAATGCGAAAGGGGAATTTATGTTTTCGGTTTCCGATATGAATGTCTCCGATACGCTCAGGGTATCGATGGTAGGTTTTGAACCGCAGCAATTTTTGTTAAAAGATATTGTCGGGCTGCCAACAAGGGTATTTGACATCAAGCTGCACGAACAACCCGATCGGCTCGGTGAAATTGTGATAACTGGCAAGCGTCTTCAGCCCAAAACGCTTGGTAACAATGCCCACTCTAAATTCTTTGGAGGCAAATTCGCCCCGGGCGATTGGGGAAGCGAGATAGCCATAAGGGTAAATATCCGGAATAACCCCACTTATCTGAACAAATTTGGTTTTCATGTCTCATATAATGCCGGCGACACCGCGACCTTCAGGGTCAATATTTATAGGGTTAACAATGGGCTACCCGGCGATAATATTTTGCCGGAGAATGTTATTGTCAAAATCAACGGTGAAACAGGTTATATCGAAACGGACCTCTCGAAATATCATTTGGCGGTTGACGACGATATTTTTATTGCGCTGGAATGGATTGACGGGAAGCGAAATTCCGGAATTGTTTTTTCGGCAGGTTTAATGAATAATGGTACCTATTACCGCAAAGCCAGTCAGGGGCGGTGGAAGAAGCATGCAATGGGCATTGGCCTATACATTGTCACAAAGTATTGACCACTCACACTCTTTCCCCCTTGTTTGAGTGCAGTCAAACCCGAAAAAACAATACCCCCCGAAGACTTTTGAATCCTTCGGGGGGTATTTTGTGGGGCCAAACCTGATGGCTGGCTATCGGAAGCTGTTGGCGGGGTTACCAGATTTTGGCCCGCTGGCTTTCGTCGAGATACATGGCCTGTCCGGGCTGCACGTTAAAGGCGGCATAGAACTCGGGGAGGTTGCGCAGTGGCCCCAATACCCTGAAGCGTCCCAGCGAGTGGACATCTTCCTTGGTGCGGCGCAAAATCTCTTTGTCGCGGATATTCTGTGCCCATACATGGGCATAGGCCAGGAAGAAACGCTGTTCGGGGGTGAAGCCGCTAATCTTATCGGTAGTAGTGTTGGCGGTTTGAAAAGCCTGATAGGAGATATTTAATCCGCCAAGGTCGGCAATATTCTCGCCAAGGCTCAACTGACCATCGGCATGAAGGGTATCGAGCACCACAAAGCTGTTGTACTGGTCGACCAGCACTTTGGTACGCTCATCGAAGAGTTTCGAATCTTCGGCGGTCCACCAGTCGGTGAGGTTGCCGTTCTTGTCGAACTTGCGTCCTTCGTCGTCGAAGCCGTGAGTCATTTCGTGGCCAATCACCACGCCAATGGCACCATAATTTACGGCATCATCGGCATCTTTATAGAAGAACGGGGGCTGTAAAATGGCGGCCGGGAAAACAATTTCGTTCATATCGGGCGAGTAATAGGCATTGACCATCTGCGGCGGCATAAACCATTCGGCCTTGTCGACTGGTTTATTGATTTTGGCGAGGTTATAAGCCATCTCGAAGCGTCCGGCACGGAGCACATTCAGTACATAGGCATCCGGTTGGATATCGAGCCCCGAATAGTCGCGCCATTTATCGGGATAGCCGATTTTTACATTGATGGCGGCCAGCTTGTCCAATGCTTTTTGCTTGGTCGAATCGCCCATCCATTCCAAATTTTTGATGCGCTCGCCCAACGAAACACGGAGGTTGGCTACCAGTTTCACCATTCGTTCCTTCGATTCGGCCGGGAAATATTGGGCTACATACAATTGGCCGATGGCTTCGCTCATGGCGCCACTGGTTACTTCGAGTACCCTTTTCCAACGGGGGCGCATCACCTCGGTACCGGTCATGGCCTTGCCATAGAAATCGAATTTGGCGTTGACAAAAGCCGATGAGAGGTAGGAAGCCGACTCGTTGAGCAGGTTCCATTTCAGATAGATTTTCCAGTCGGCCACCGGGACCTCTTTCAGCATGGCACTTACCTCTTTGATAAACTCCGGCTGGTTGAGGTTGACATGGCCGGGACTGGCAATGCCCAATCCCTGGTAATACAACTGCCAGTTGATATTTGGCGAAAGCGAGGCCAGATCGGCAGTAGTCATTTTATTGTAGGTTTTATTGGGGTCGCGGCGTTCGAGACGGGTCATCGAGACTTTGGCCAGACGGGTCTCGAGCGCCATTACCTTTTCGGCATTGGCTTTGGCGGTAGCCTCATCGTTGCCGGTAAGGGCAAATATCTTAGACAGATATTCGATATATTTCACACGGAGTTCGGCCGAACGGGCATCCTCGCCCAAATAGTAATCGCGGTCGGGCATTCCCAAACCGGCTTGCGCTACCTGTGCAATCACCTCGTTGCTGTTACGGGCATCGGTCGAAGCATAGAAAGCGAAGAGCGGGAATATCCCACTCTGGTGGAAACGGGCCACCGCTACCTGTACATCGTCGGTTGTGGCAATCGACTCAATTTCCTGCAGATATCCCATCAATGGTTCGTAGCCCTGGGCTTCGATAGCCGTGCTATCCATTCCCTGACCGAAAAGAAGGGCAATTTTATCGGCCACCGACCCTTTTTCGTTCTGGGCTTTGGCGGTGGCTTCGACCAAATCCTTCACCTGCTTCTCGGCAACTTCGGCCAATTGGTCGAACGAGCCGTAGCGGCCTCGGTCGGCCGGTAGCGGATTGAGTTTTTTCCATCCGCCATTGGCATACGTGTCGAAATCTTCGCCGGCAACTACGGTAGTATCGAGGTTGGCGGGGTTAATAGCCGTATCGACCTTGGCCGGCTGGCTGCACGAGGTGCCCAGCAATGCCACTGCCGATGAGAAAATCAATGGATAAAAGAGATTGTTCTTCATGAGTGAATAAAATGTTATTTGTTATGATCTATCATTTGTAAAAGCAATTGTCGCCGGCCTGCCGGGGCTTACATTCATCAGCCTGAGGTTGGGGAAGATAAGCGGCGGGACCTGTAAAAACCAAACAAACCAATTTGTCCGGTTTTTATCCTGAAAATTACAATTGAATGTCTCTTTTTAATGGCCGCTGTCGTGAAAATGGTAAAACCGGTCGAGCAGACTTAGGTCGTTCATCTCTTTCGATAGCGATTCGAGGGTTTCGATAGGTATGGCATAGATATCGAGCACCAGCAACCCGTCGACACAATTGTTAAATTTCGGGTCGACATTAAACGCGATAATCTTGGCATTCAACCCTAAATACTTTTTCAGCAACACCGGCAGCCCGCTGTTGTGCTGATCGACATCGCCGATAAATTTATCGATCGAACCCAAATCGGGTTTGATATGCTTGAGCGCGTCGTTCAGGTGCGGATCGTTGGTGGTGACTTTGAACCGGTTGCGCGGGGCTACCAGTCGGGCCTTTTGGTAATCAAAATGATGGGTCATGATATAGCGGATAATCAGCTCTTTCGATTTTTCGGAATAGGTATTGCTGATGCTTACCGGGCCAATCAGATAACGGTATTCGGGGTTTTTCAACAGAAAATAGAGTATCCCTTTCCAGAGCAGGAAGAGTGGCAATGGTTTGCGCTGGTACTCTTTTACAATAAACGAACGTCCCAGTTCGAGCGATTGCTTCAATATCTCGCGGAAGGGGGGGCTCATTTTAAAGAGGCTTTGGGTATAAAAACCGCGGATGTCGTACTGCGAGAGGATATCGGCCCCTTTGCCAATGCGGTAACCTCCTACAATCCGCTTCTCGTCGTCGTCCCATATCACCAGCTGGTAGTAATAGAGGTCGAACTCGTCGATATCCGTCGAACGGTTGGTTCCTTCGCCTACGTCGCGAAAAGTAAGCTCGCGCAGACGCCCCAGTTCATTTAAGATAAATGGAATTTTGGCTGTAGGCGCGCAGAAAACAGAATAATTCTTGATGGTAAACAGATGATTCTGTTTGCGCAACAGGTTAATCTCCTTTTCGATGCCCGTTTGAGGCTGCGGTTCGGCAATCGCTTCGGGTTTGGGTTCACTTTTGAGGGTGTAGTTGAAAAAACGCTTTACTTCGATACCACTGTCGAGACAATAAGTCTTGGCCCGCAGGTATCGGCCATATTGATAGATATCGCTGAAGCGCTCTTGCTCTTTTACCGAAATGGGGTTGCCAATCCTGATTTTGATGGTCTTGTTTTTCTTATTCAGCAACTCCGATGGTAACTTGGCTGTGCGCAGCGAAGGGTGGATTTGCCCCAGCAGATGGAACAGACGGCTGTTGCTGCCATGAAAATAGATGGGTACTACCGGCACGTTGGCTTTCTTGATAAAGCGCAATGCCGACGGGAGCCATTCGCGGTCGGTAATTACATTCGAAGAGTAGTTGGTCGAGACCTCGCCTGCCGGGAAAATGCTGAGCACCCCTCCATTTTTCAGGTGGTCGATGGCTGTTTTGAGCCCTGTAACACTCGACCCGGCGTCGGGCATATTCTCGAAAGGGTTCACCGCCAGGAAAAACTCCGATATCGGTTCAATTTTCTTGAGCAGGAAATTGGCTATCACTTTGTGGTCGTCGCGAACCATCGAAAGCAGTTTGATTAACAAAATACCGTCGATCCCACCAAAGGGGTGGTTCGACACCGTGATAAAACTGCCCTTCGGGGGAAGCTTTTTCAGATCTTTTTCGTCGATTTCGATTTTTACATTGAGCTGTTCAAGCAGCGAATTTATCGAATCGATGCCGTGAACATCGCTGACTTTATCGTATAAATCGTTGATTTTATTGAATCGGAGCAGGTGCATCAGTATTCGTGCAAAATACTCGCCTCCAAGATAATGAATGAATGGGCTGGCTTTTATAAGGTCTTGCGGTTTTACAAGCTTCATTGTCGTTGTCGATTTGAAATTCAAAATTAGAAATTTTCGAAAGATTGCCAACCCAACTGCTGTTCAGCCGTATATTAATTGAACGGTTTCGAGTACCTTTGCCGAAAATATTTGATATTGAACAGTTATACGATAAACAGTTGGTTGCCTACGACGGTGAAAGAGTGCCGTGCGCGTGGCTGGGAAGAGCCTGATGTGGTGCTTTTCTCGGGCGATGCCTATGTTGACCACCCCTCGTTTGGCGCGGCAGTGATTGGCCGGCTGCTCGAGCGGGAGGGACTTAAGGTCGCCATTGTTCCGCAGCCCAACTGGCAGGATGATCTTCGCGATTTTAAAAAGTTTGGCCAGCCAAAGCTCTTTTTTGCCGTTACAGCGGGCTGTATGGACTCGATGGTAAACCATTACACCGCCAATAAACGGAAACGTTCGAACGATGCCTACACTCCGGCAGGCCGAGCCGGTGCCCGCCCCGACTATGCTACCGTTGTTTACTGCAATATCCTGAAAGAGATATATCCCGATGTACCTGTAATTATTGGCGGGATTGAAGCATCACTCCGTCGGGTTACCCATTACGACTATTGGTCGGATAAACTGAAGCCGGGCATACTGGTCGACTCGAAAGCCGATTTGTTGTTCTACGGCATGGGCGAGAAATCGCTGGTATCCTTTGTTCAGCAATACAGAAGCGGCAAACCAATCGCCGAAATAACCGATATTCCGCAGACCACTTTTGTGGTGGAAACCCAGGCTGATTATCAGACGAACCCGGCATGGGAACCGCTTTCGCTCTTCAGCCATGAGGAGTGCCAGGCCGAGAAGATCAACTACGCGAAGAACTTCCGGCATGTCGAAGAGGAGTCGAACCGGATGGAAGCAAAGAAACTGACCCAGCAGGTAGGCAACAGAACCATCGTGGTGAACCCCCCGTGGCCGCCGCTCACCACTGCTGAGGTCGACAATTATTCCGATTTGCCCTTCACCCGGCTGCCGCACCCGCGTTACAACGGTAAAGGGGCCATCCCGGCCTATGAAATGATCCGGCACTCCATCAACATTCACCGGGGCTGTTTTGGCGGATGCTCCTTTTGTACCATTTCGGCCCATCAGGGTAAATTTATTGTCTCCCGTTCCGAAGAATCGGTGCTGAAAGAGGCACAACAGGTAGCCGAAATGCCCGATTTCAAAGGATATATTTCCGATGTGGGGGGGCCGTCGGCCAATATGTACCGCATGGTAGGTTTTAATCTCGACATTTGTCGCCAGTGCAGGCGGCCGTCGTGTATTTTCCCTGCGGTCTGCAAAAATCTCAATACCGATCACCGTCCGATGAGCCGGCTCTATGCCAAGGTAGCCGAACTGCCCGGTGTGAAGAAGGCATTTATTGGCAGCGGAATCCGTTACGATTTGGCGATGCACGTTACAGGCAATCGGGAAGTCGATCAGGGCAACCGCGATTATCTCGAACAGGTTATCCGCCATCATGTTTCCGGTCGGTTAAAGGTGGCCCCCGAACACACGTCCGATAAGGTGCTTTCGGTAATGCGCAAGCCCTCTTTCCACCATTTCGGTAAATTGAAAAGGTTCTTTGACGAGATAAACTGTCAGGCCGGATTGAAACAACAGCTGATTCCCTATTTTATTTCGAGCCATCCGGGCAGTAAAGTGGACGATATGGCCGAATTGGCTGCCGAAACCAAGGCATTGGATTTCAAACTGGAGCAGGTACAGGATTTTACCCCAACCCCGATGACCCTTGCAACGGAAATTTATTATTCGGGCTATCACCCCTACACCCTCGAGAAGGTTTATACCGCCAAATCGCAGGATCAAAAGCTGGCTCAACGTAAATTTTTCTTTTGGTACCAGCAGGAACATCAACAGGAGCTGCGCCGGGAACTCCGGCAAATAAACCGACCCGACCTCGAGGAAAAACTTTTTGGGAAAGCACCAAAATCATACCGGAAATAGCTAAATTTGAAGAAATAACAATTTTCAAAAATCTAAAAACGTTGGGTAATGAGCGAAGAACAAGCCAAAAACGGGGAAGAAGGGCAGTCGAAAAATATTTTTGACGATTTAGTGGAAAAAACAAAGGTTTTTGCCGACAAGGCCAGCGATATAATTGAAGAAAATATTGATAAGTTGAAGCAAAGCGAAACCTATGGAAAGGTGACCGACTTTGTCGAAAAGCAGACTGAAGCCTATAAAAGCGGCGAGATGGAAGCTAAATTTTCTGAAATGAAGGAAAACGCCGGCAAAAAAGGGGAAGAGTTTATCGAACAGGCCCGTTCTGTGGTCAATCTTCTTGCCGACGATGTCGAAGAGGCTATCGGAAAGGTAAAAAACAAGATGGCCGGGAAAGATGATTCCCGGCCAAACAATCAGGTTTAACGTTTTGAAGGGGTAGTCAATTCGCCTATCCCGAACGAAAGTTTACCGGAAAAGACAACATTGGCTTTGACCGATTCGGGTGTCAGCAAAACATCCGAAACGGTCATTTTGCTTAATAAGCCATTCACCTCGAGTCCATACCCTAACTGATAATGGTTTAGGTAACCTGTCAGCTGGCGCTCAATCTCCTTTACATCGCTGTTAAACGGGATGGCAAAAGCCCGGGTGATGGTTCGCTCGATCTTTCCGTTAAATAACCAGTCGGCCGATTTCATCATGATGTTTCGGGTCTTCAGGTCGAACTTCAAATCTTTCACCCGAATGGTGGTATCGGATGAATTGAAATAGGGTGTTCCGGTAAGATACATCGTTCCGTTGATGCTGCCGCTTACCATTGTTTCGATGGCCATTTTGCCGTTTGTGCCGTAAACCCTCATGGTTTCAAATTTGATCTTACGGTTGCCAAAAGTATAGACCGAGTCGGAAACCTGTTCCAAGGTCATTCTTTCGATTGTTGAATAGGGGATATCGGTAAGCATATTGAGGCGGAAACTGTCGGTAGCCATCTCGAGCGGTTTCAAAACAGGTAATCCTGTAGGTTTGGAGGGTTCCGGTTTATGGTCGAGCAAACATTCAACATCGGAACTGACTGCCATCCGAAAGCGGATAAACCCTTCGGAACCCTTAACGGGCATCAGCGAAACGGCATAAGGTTTTACGGTAATCCAGGCATTGTAGTCGCCCGGCACTTTAAAGGGATTGAACAACATCTTCCATCCGTTTTCGGCATATTTTCTCAAATCGAAGGCCGAAGAAATTGTTTGATCTATCTGTTTCGAATAGTCGGCCAGGTTACTCTTCAGCATCACATCGGCAATTGGTGTTACCGGAATGGTTACGCCACTAAACTTTACCGAAGGTTTTTTTACCCAGTCGTAACCGTCGGGTGTAGTAGTGGTGGTGATGCTCCAGTCGGGATTAACGGCCAGACGGGTTTTAAACCTGATTTTAATCTCCCCTTTTGCTTCCATCGCATCGACAAACGGAAGGTTAAAAGCAAAAACGGCAACTGCTTTTTTCAGCGAAATCTTTAGCGGTACTTCCCACGATAACTGGTCGTTCTGGCAGGAGACTTTAATCCATCCGTTTTTCCATGCTTTCACAATCAGGTTGTCGCCTTCGTTGTCCGACAGGCTTTTGTCTTCATAAATCAGGGTGTCGATATGGCTGTTGAGGATATTCTCCAGTTTCGATGTTTCGAGATCGGCATGCAGGTTGATGACTGAAGTTTCGGGTTTCACCGGATTATAAATGTAACTCTCGACCGGAGCTGGCGGAACGGCAACCTTACACCCGCTTAGGAACGTAATCAGCAATAAAACGACACTTAACGATAGCTGTTTGTTTTTCACAACCTTTTTGTGTTAGATAAATTCGCCTCAAAAATAAATGGCTTTTATCGATTTTACCTGATAAAAAAGCAAAACGATGGTCAATTCACCCAAAAAATACTTTCTGGAGGGCTGTGTCTCATTTTGTTGTTTGGTTATCGAAAAAAAAACAGCCAAACTGCATGTCGGGAATTTCAAAAAAGGTTATTTTTAAAGTTTGGGAAATTTTGCTGAAACAGCAACGGGATTTTCATCAAGCGAAACAGGAAACTTTACAAAAGCAATCTGATAATCAATTTCAATATGGCAAAACTGCAAAACCGAAGAGAGCGGGAAGGGGTGGTTTACTCGACTGCCTCCGATTTTGAATATACCTATCAACCCGATGAGACGACCGAAACCCTGATTCCTGCCCGGCAAAACCTGAAAGTAATGCTCGACAAGAAGCAACGCGGCGGCAAAATGGTGACGCTGGTAACCGGATTCGTAGGCAGCGAGGATGATTTAAAAGAGCTGGGCAAAAAACTGAAATCGAAATGTGGGGTAGGCGGAACGGTCAAAGAGGGCGAAATCCTTATCCAGGGCGATTTTCGCGACCGCGTGTTGGCCATGCTGGTGGCCGATGGTTACAAAGCCAAACGTGTTGGGGGCTGATTCTTATCGTTTACGAATTTATACCTTGTGGAACAAATATTTATTATTTCGGTTACCGAACACCGCTCGTTTGGCTATTTGCTTTATCCCTATATGGTTGAGCGTCGCCGCGACGATAGTTTTTTGCGAGTCGTTCACCGTGTGAGGGAACATCACCTGAAGAATGATGACTACTCCTATTCGCCCACTGAAATCAAACTGGTGCGGCTGGCCGAGAAATATTCAGACGAAAACCTGTTGAAGAAATTTAATCCGAAAGGGACCCTGAACGACTTCTACAAAAGCATCAAAACCGACGAATTCAGCAAGCGTATCGCCCCTTTTATCGAAGAGACCGTGAAAACCTTTCTCGATACGATTCGCGATTTGGATATACCGGTCTATATCAAAAAAGCCAAATATTCGAACCTTTACGAAGAAGACCGGGTTGTGCTTTGTAGCCGCGATACCGGTGCGGTTTTCAATTTTCACCGGCTCGAACGAGAAACCCGTTACTGGCTCACCATGCGCCACGGCACCGAACATCTCTCACTGCTCCACCGCGACATTATTTTGCTGGTTAACGAGCCATGCCGGATGCTCTATCAAAACCGGCTCTATTATTTCGACGATATTTCGGGCAACAAACTGATGCCTTTTCACGAGAAAGAGTACATCAGCATTCCGGAGAAGATAGAAGATAAATATTACAGCACCTTTATTTTGAATGCCATTGCCACGCAGGAGGTAGTGTGTTCGGGATTTACCATCAACGAAGGGGTGCCCGAAAAATCAGCGATACTTGCCGTTGAGATTGATATTTCCGCATCACCGGTTTTTATCCTAAGCTATCGCTACGACAACCGTATCGTTGCGGCAAACGACGAAACGCCCCGCGTGGTAAGCCTGTCGAAACGAACCGACGGGTATCACTTCAACCGCATCTGCCGCGACGCTGCATGGGAACAGCAATTGGTGGCTTTGTTGCACCAGACCGGGCTTGAAGGCTCTCCCTGTGCAATGAAATTATCCGGCCAAAAAAGTGATTTATCCGGGGGTACGGTTTACGAGGCAGTCACCTGGTTGTCGGAACATGCCGAGTGGTTAAAAAGCAATGCGATTGAGATGGAACAGGAGCGGCTCGACCAGAAATATTTCATAGGCCGTCAGGAATTAAAAATATCGGTCAGTAACAGGCTCGACTGGTTCGATATCCATGCATCGGTAAAGTTTGGCGAATTCGAAATCCCTTTTGTCAGGCTCAAACGTTATATTTTGGGAGGCATCAGGGAATATAAACTGCCCAACGGCAAAATTGCCATTCTGCCCGAAGAGTGGTTTAGCCGTTTTCGCGAAATCATGAACTTTGGGAAGAGCGAAGAAAACCATATCCGGCTTAATCCTTCCTATTTTATGCTGCTTATCGAAAGTGGCATTGATACCGGCGAAGAAACAAAACAGCGGTTGGAGGCACTCAGTGGCGAAAAACTGGAAAAACAAATTGTACCCGAATCTTTGCAGGCCCAATTACGGCCTTATCAGCAGCAAGGGTACGATTGGATGTATCATCTTTACCGGCAGTCGATGGGGGGTGTACTGGCCGACGACATGGGGTTGGGCAAAACGTTGCAGGCGTTAACATTGCTCCTTCGTTTGAAACGGAAAAGCGAGAGCCTCTTTTTCGATCACGACGGTGAGGGACAGCTTTCGCTCTTTGGCGATGGGTTGCAGCCTGTCGAAAACCGTCAGTCCGCCAGTCTGATAGTCCTTCCGGTTTCGCTGGTACACAACTGGGAAAACGAGATCCGAAAGTTTGCCCCGTCATTGAAGGTTTATTGCTATACCGGTGCCCGTCGCCGCGAGAAAACTTCCCTTTCAGGGATTGTCAGCTATTACGATATTATTCTAACCACTTATGGTACTGTGCGAAATGATGTTGATTTACTTTCGTTGTATCCCTTTTTCTATTTGATTCTCGACGAAGGGCAATATATCAAGAACCCTGAATCGAAAACCTATCAGGCCATTATTTCACTACAGGCACAACATCGTTTGGTACTCACCGGGACACCTATCGAGAATTCGCTTTCCGATCTTTGGGCACAAATCAATTTCCTGAACCGCGGCCATCTGGGTTCGCTCCCTTTTTTCAGGACGCACCCTCCGCAACCCACAGAGCAGACCAGCGACGCGGAAAAAGGCGCACAGCTCCACAAGCTGATTCGACCATTTATTCTGAGGCGAACTAAAGAAGAGGTAGCCGGCGATCTGCCCCCGCTCACCGAAGAGGTGCTTGCTATCGAAATGACACCGGAGCAAAAATCGGTGTACGAGGAAGAGAAATCGGCTGTGCGCAATATGCTGATGGAGAATATTCGTGAGGAGGGTTTCGAGAAATCGACCTTCGCCGTTTTGCAGGCGCTCACCCGGTTGCGGCAAATTGCTATTCATCCCCGAATGGTTATGCCTGAATCGGAAGCCGAGTCGGGTAAATTCAATGAGATTATTGCCATGTTGAAGATTCTGGTGGCCGAAAATCACAAAATATTGCTCTTCTCATCATTTGTTAAACACCTAAAATTATTGTCAGCCCGGTTCGACAAAGAGAACTGGGGTTATAGTCTGCTCACCGGGGCTACGGTGGACCGGAAGGAGGTTATCGACGATTTTCAGTCGAACCCCACCAAAAATATATTTCTTATTTCGCTGAAAGCCGGTGGGGTAGGGCTTAATCTTACCTCGGCTGACTATATATTTATTGTCGACCCGTGGTGGAACCCAGCGGCCGAGATGCAGGCTGTCAGTCGTGCCCATCGTATCGGACAGGAAAAGAAGGTTTTTGTCTATCGCTTTATCTCCGAAGAGACCATTGAAGAGAAGATTTTATTGCTGAAAGAGCGTAAATCGGCACTGGCTTCCGAATTTATCAACAGTGAGAACCCGCTCAAATATGTGACCCAGGACGAGGTAATGAAGCTGTTCGAATAATAAATGGATGGCTGAAATTAAAGCAAATGTCATAAAAAACGAAAAGGACAATCCGGGGAGGATTTGTCCTTTTACTAAAACTAACCAAACTAACTAACCTAACTAAACCTAAACTTATGAAAAAAATGTAATACAAAGATAAGGGGCTTGTTGAGCGTTTGCCAAATTTTCAGTGTTAAAAAAAATTAAAATAATCTTTAAATCAGCATTATTCTATCGAAAACATGTTTAACGGCAGTTAAACGGGTCTTTGATTTTAGGCTCACTAGAGATTATTTATTACCAACGACGAGAAATTAATATCTGGTTTTCAGCCTCACGTTTTAACCTGCTTCAAAAAAGCAGGCTTTTCTCTTTTTTCTGTTATTGGTGCTTTATGCTACTTCTTTGCGCCGGAGTTTATTCCTTCCAATATTGTTGTAGAGTTCATTCTTTTTTTTGAGGGATATATTGCTGAGAATAAGATAAATATTTTTTATTTTCAGTTTGCCCGTCACTGTTTGTAGCGATTTAATATACCTAATTGATGGTATTGGCCGACTGATTCCAGATGTTCACTTTTGCAAAAGTTATTTAATGCCAAAAAATGGAAGCAACTCTTTACAATATTAGTACTGCCACAAACCGATCTGAACCAATCGATTGGATGCGCTGTTGTGGTTGTTGCCTCCCTCTTGACCGAATGCGAATGTGCATCCGTTAAATTGAGCCGGAATTGCGATCGCCTTGTCTCCAAAAGTCAGGCTCCGGTTTTATCTCCTTAAAAAATTAGCTGAAAATATTCAATGGTCTCTGCTTTTGCACCATTGAATCTCGTTGATAATCCTTTAAATAATTGATGAATAAATGAAAAAACAAATTGCTTTACTTCTTATTTTATGGGTATTGCTGATACCCTTCAGTTCACTTGCCGGTGACCTTAATATCAGGGGAATCGTACTTTCGAAAAGTGATGGCTCCCCTTTGGTAGGGGCTACCGTCGTGATAAAAGGAACAACCAATGGTGTGGTGGTCGACGCTAAGGGAAACTTTACATTGTCGGCTTCTTCGGGCGAAATTATTATTGTTTCTTATCTTGGGTTTGAATCGCAGTCGATTACATTAAAAGATGAAAGCCCTCTTCGGGTCGAGTTGAGTGAACTCCAGGGACAGTTGAACGAAATTGTCATTACAGCCCTTGGTATCAACAAGGAGAAGAAATCTTTGGGTTATGCCGTTCAAAAGGTCAGACCCGAAGCCATTTCGGCTGTCCCGGAAACCAATCTGATTAATTCGCTTGCCGGAAAAATTGCGGGTGTGAATGTCACCAACAGCCAAGGGAGCATGGGATCATCGAGAATTGTTATACGAGGCGAAACTTCGATATCGGGTAATAACCAACCTCTCTTTGTCGTCGATGGCGTACCGGTCGATAACTCGCAACTGACGACTTCAGATGCCTCGCGCGATTTTGCCAATGCAATATCAGATATCAATAGCGAAAATATTGAGAGTATCAGTGTATTAAAAGGGCCCAACGCTGCTGCACTCTATGGCTCGCGAGCCGCCAGTGGCGTTATTCTAATCAAAACCAAGACCGGCCGCGGACAGAAGAGATTGGGAATAAGTGTTTACTCTAAAACCACTTTTGAGTCGATATTGGAATTGCCCGAGTATCAAAATCGTTACGGACAAGGCTCTGGTGGCACATTTTCGTATGTCGATGGTAAAGGAGGAGGCATCAACGACGGGGTGGATGAAAGTTGGGGCCCTAAGATGGATGGACGTTTAATTCCGCAGTTCTTCTCCAACGGCGTTCCTGTTCCGTTTGTTGCTCATCCCAATAATGTCCGCGATTTCTTCGAAACCGGAAGGACACTTGACAATGGTGTTGCAGTGAAAGGTTCTGATGAAAAGTTCGACTATCGCTTTTCGTACAATAATTCGAACCAAACCGGTATCTTACCCAATACCGAGTTGAAAAAGAACTCGTTCAGTGTTAACAGCAGTTATAAAATTCTCCCCAATCTGGAACTTAGCACCGGTATCAATTATGTAAATACCAGCTCAGATAACCTTCCCGGCACATTTGGACGGAGGGCAACCAGTACGATGCTTCAGTTTGCATGGTTTGGCCGGCAGGTCGATATCAATCAGTTAAAAAATTACCGCGATGCCAATGGTAATTTAATCAATTGGAACAATAGCTATTACAGTAATCTATATTTTATTGCTAACGAAAATACCGTTTCGCAACGCCGCGATCGTTTAATTGGCAATGTTAATTTGAATTATAAATTTCTGAACGATTTTACAGCCAATTTCAGGGTTGGAAACGATTACTACAACGACAGGCGTAAAATCAGGATTGCTTACGGTACGAATGGAACTCCCTTTGGTTCTTATCAGGAAATCGGGTACACCGTGAACGAACGGAATATCGAATTGACCCTGAATTACAAGAAAACGATAACCGATGATATCAGTGTCGATATATTGGGTGGCGGAAACCTCCTCTCGAATTATTACGAAGAAAACAACCAGAAAGCACCAAGGCTGGCTGTAAAAGATGTCTATACATTGGCAAACTCGCGCGACCCGCTGCTCTCGTCGAATTACTACAGCCGGCAAAAGAAAAACAGTCTTTTTGCTTCAGGGCAGATTGGCTTCCGAGGTTATGCCTATCTGAATTTGACCGCCCGAAACGACTGGTCGTCGACATTACCTGAAGGGAACAATTCCTATTTCTATCCGTCGGCCAATGCCAGTATAATTGTCACCCAGTTGTTGGGAATCGAAAGTAATGCCCTTTCGTTTTTGAAAGTACGGGGAGGGTGGTCGAAAGTAGGTAAAGATGCTTCACCCTATCAGTTGCTCGATACCTATCCGTTCAATGCTCCGTTCGGTTCGAATCCGTTACTGACTGTAACCGATGCATCGCTGAATTCGAGCCTCAGGCCCGAAACGACTACCTCTTCAGAAATTGGAGTTGAAGTTGGGTTATTCAACAACAGGGTTCAACTCGATTTGAATTATTACAACACCAACAGCAAAGATCAAATCCTCAATGTCGATGTCAGTCCGGCTACGGGTTACAACTCCAAACTGCTCAATGCCGGTAAAATCAGCAACAAAGGTTTCGAGGCCCAGTTGACCTTTTCTCCGGTTAAGATTCCGAATGGGTTAACCTGGGAGGTGGCCGCCAATTTCTCGCTAAACCGCAGTAAAGTGCTCGAGTTGGATAAAGACGGGTTGCTAACAGCTTATCGTATTGCCAATAGTGGGGTTCAGGTGCTGGCTGCCATTGGCAAACCTTACGGGACATTATTTGGCACAGCTTTCAAACGGAACGATAATGGCGACATTCTGGTGAAAGCGAACGGCCTTCCGGAAGCCAATTCGACAAACCAATTTTTTGGTTCATTTCAGCCCGACTGGATTGGAGGGATAACCAACTCATTTACCTATAAAAATTTCAACCTGAGTTTCCTGATTGATGCTAAGATTGGAGGTTCTCTATATTCGGGAACCAATTCGACAGCAACCTATACCGGCGTTTTGGCTGAAACGCTCAGGGGACGCGATGAGGAAAACGGGGGCTTGCCTTACTATTATTCTGGGAATGTTAAAACTGGTTTGCCCGTACAGTTGCCTTCGCATGCTGCTTCTGCTCCGAACAACGAAGTGGTTTATCACGACGGGATAATTTTCGAAGGGGTGAAACAGGATGGAACGGCCAACACAACCATTTTGCCTGCACAGACTTATTGGAAGTCGTTTCGGAATATTGCTGAATCGAGTGTCTACGATGCCTCGTTTGTCAAGTTTCGCGAAATCAGCATTGGTTATAACCTTCCGAAGCAATGGGTAGAAGTGATTGGTGCGCAATCCGTCAATGTGGCACTTGTGGGTCGCGATCTATGGATCCTTCACAAAAATGTTCCACATATCGATCCCGAAACAGCTTATAATACGGGAAACGGACAAGGGTTGGAGAGCCTTCAGTTACCATCAACCCGAAGTTACGGCTTCAGCGTAAACCTTAATTTCTAATGTTAAAACACTGATTGTCATGAAAATTAATAAAATAATATCTTTTCTTCTCATTGCACTTTTAATTGTCTCGTGTGTCGACGATTTGCAGGAGACCAATCTTAATCCGAATGAGGCGCAAGTTGCGCAACCAGAATATTTGTTGAGCAATGCGATAAAATCATCTGTTGATACCTACTGGGGAACGACCAATAACCTCGACGGGACATTGCTTTTTGCTCAACATGTGGCAAAGATTCAATATACCGAGATTGATCGCTACATTGCATCGACCACAACATTCGAAAGCCCGTGGAAAAGTTTTTACTCGCAAGGGCTTAGAGATTTGAATGAAGTGATAAAGATTGGTGAAAATGAGAACAGTCCCAATTATAAGGCTGTTGCCACAATATTTCGCTCATGGATCTTTTTATTGCTTACCGATGCTTATGGCGATATACCCTACAGCGAAGCCATTGATATTGATAACCATATTACTCCGGCTTACGATGCCCAGCAGGATGTTTACTATGGCCTGCTTGACGAACTGAAAAGTGCGGCTGCTCTTCTTGACCCTGCGCAAAAAGCCGTCACTGGCGATTTAATCTACTCTGGAAATCTTACCCGCTGGAAAAAATTTGCCCATTCGCTTCGCTATCGGATTGCACTGCGTATTGCCGACAGAGCGCCCGAGAAAGCAAGGCAAACTATTCTGGAGATACCCGTTGCCGAGTTGATAGGAAGTGGCGATATTGCTCAATTGGTCTATCTTACATCGCCCAATCAAAACCCGATTGCACTCTTTTTCGAAACCCGCGACGATTATCGTGTCAGCAAGAGTATTGTCGAAACATTGAAATCACTGAATGACCCACGATTACCCATTTTTGCCAATAAAACTGAATCGGCGACTCCCGAAGTATATATTGGTGTGCCTAATGGGTTGACCAATAGCGGGGCAAGCGCCCTAGGGTTCTCTAAGACATCGAAATTGGGCAGTTATTTTACAACCCCTCAAACCCCGGCTGTTATCATATCGCCTGCCGAAGTCCTGTTTGCCCGTGCCGAAGCAGCGGCAAGGGGGTTTACAGCTGAGGATGCAGCGTCGCTTTATAACCAGGCGATTACAGCATCGCTCAATCAGTTTGGAATAAGCAACAGTGCAACAATTACGGCTTATCTGGCCCAACCGGCTGTTCAATACAATCCGGCCAATTTCCGTCAGTCAATTGGTGTACAAAAGTGGATTGCACTGTTTGGACAGGGGCTCGAAGCCTTTGCCGAATGGCGTCGCCTCGATTACCCGCAATTGCCTCCTGCTGTTGCTGGTACACTTGACGGCAAGATGCCTGTCCGCTATCTTTATCCGGGGAGCGAGCAATCGCTGAATGCGAAAAGTTACAAAGCTGCTGTCGCCCGTCAGGGAACTGATGCCCTTATAACAAAGCTTTGGTTCGATATCAACTAAGTATTAAAATCGTCGAAGTTGTTTTCAATTGCCCGGCAGATTTGGTAGCTTCGGCTTTCGATTCTCAACTTCACGATTTGTTCTGACAATCGTCAAATTAAATATGCAGCAATGAAAAACATCCGATGTTTGATAGCCGGTGTAGTCGTAACTTTATTGTTGATATCCTGTAATTCGGGTAACTCAACTTTGAAAGAAGGAGTATGGCGAGGCGTTTTTGACCTGGAGAGTAACGAAATTCCTTTTATTTTCGAAGTAAAAGGTTCCAGCCCCGATAGTCTGTCCGTTTCGCTGATAAACGGTGAAGAGCGGTTCCCGTTAGGAAAAATAACCTATAGGAACGACTCGGTTACTATCCCCGTTGATCTTTATGATGCAGTGCTGACCGGGAAACTTCTGGACAATCGTATCGATGGACGATTTATCAGGTTAACGGCCGAAAAGCCCGATAAAGGTATCCCATTTAAGGCACAGTGGGGTCAGTCCCAAAGATTTCTGACCGTAGCTGAAATCCCGCAGTTTTCGCTTGGTGGCACATGGGATATTGAAATGTTGAACCCCGACCACCCCAATCATACAGTTGGTATTTTCGAACAGCGGGAGAACCTGCTGACCGGTTCTATCCTGACCAACAGTGGCGATTACCGTTTTCTCGAAGGGGTGGTTTACGGGAAGAGATTTCAACTCTCAGCTTTTAGTGGTTCATCGCCTTATCTGGTCGAAGGGGAGTTTACTTCTGACTCTACTTTTGTTGGGGCGTTTGTTACACCCAGGCGAAGTGTGAAAATTGAAGGCCGACGGAACCCTTCAGCCGCTCTTGCCGACCCGTACGGGCTCTCGGCACTAAAAGAAGGGTTTACCACACTTGATTTTTCGTTCCCCAATCTCGATGGCAATCCTGTTTCACTTGCTGACAGTCGTTACAAAGGTAAAGTTGTAATCGTTTCAATACTCGGCAGCTGGTGTCCAAACTGCCTCGACGAAGCGGCCTTTCTGTCACCATGGTACAAAGAGAATCGCAAACGTGGGGTAGAGATTCTCGGATTGGCTTTCGAAAGAAAAAACGATTTTGACTTTGCCAAACGTACCTTGACCAGGTTGATTGAGCGATTCGATATTCAATATCAGATTCTATTTGCCGGTCAGTCGGGAACCGATTCAGCCTCTAAGGCACTTCCTGCCTTGAATGGGATAGCGGCTTTCCCAACTACTATCTTTATCGATAAAAAAGGCGCTGTTCGTAAAGTACATACCGGGTTTAGCGGCCCTGCAACGGGCAAATTCTATGAAGATTTCAAGGGTGAGTTTAATCGTTTGGTCGATACGTTGTTGGTTGAAGAATAATTTTAAATCGTTGAAATATAGTATTTAGCGGGCTGAGACTTCAATCGGAAGTTTCGGCCCGCCTCTTTTTTAACGGAATATTCAACTTTTTTTCAAACCTTTTTGCCGTAGATTGCGTAAATAGCCCTGAAAATGGTTGCAAAATATACCTATTAATAGGTATGTGCAGGTAAAAATAGTTGCATAGATTTGCCCTCCGTAATTGTAAAAGATGAAAGTAGTCGCGCCAACCCATAATTCGCTCCGAATGACCGGTACCCTACCTCGGGTGCAGGTTGGCTCTTTTTTCACGTTGAAGGTGCAGCCGTTCTCTGTGTCGATGCGAATGCGCATGCGCATCTGATATTTTCACCCCCAATAATATTGTATACTGATTTGCTTAAAGCTTCTTATGTTCGGTTAAAGAACGACGGCTTAATGCATAATTAAATGATAATCGGATAGTTTAGAAATCAATTATTAATATTTTTTACTTATGGACGAATTGAAATACTCATTCAACACCCGATCGATACATGTCGGCGAGAAACCCCGGTTTTTAGAAGGCAGCAATAGCGAAGTAGTTGCCCCCATCTATCTTTCATCGACCTATGCACGAAAAGAGGTGAAAAGCCCGGGCTATTTTCAATATTCGCGTTGCGATAACCCTACCCGGTTTGCGCTCGAGAAACGATATGCATCGCTCGAAAAGACCAGCTATGGCCTCGGCTTTGCTTCAGGCCTTGCAGCCGAAGCAACCCTGCTCTTCACATTGCTTAACCCCGGTGACCATATTATCGGTTTCGACGATTTGTATGGTGGGACCAAACGGTTGTTCAACCAATGGAAAGAGAAGTTTAACCTTTCGGTAAACCTGATCGATGTTACCAATTTGCTGTTGCTCGAGGAGACGATAACCCCTGCAACCAAATTTATCTGGTTGGAAACACCAACCAATCCGCTGCTCAAAGTGTGCGATATCCAAGCTGTCGCTGAACTGGCCCATCGACACGGCATTTTGGTAATTGTTGACAATACTTTCTTGTCGCCCTATTTCCAGAACCCTGCGTTGTTGGGTGCCGATATCGTGGTACACAGTATTACCAAATATATTGCCGGTCACAGCGATGTGATTGGAGGAGCAATTATGTTGAATGATAAAGATATCTACGAGAAACTGAAGTTCAACCAAAATTCGCTTGGCGTTGTCCCTTCGCCATTCGACTGCTATTTGGTGCTGCGAGGTTTAAAAACCCTGTCACTCAGGATGGAAAAACATCAGTCGAATGCGCTGGCAATTGCGCAATACCTCGAGACCCACCCGAAAGTGAGCCGAGTTTATTATCCCGGTTTGCCAAGCCATCGGCAATACGAGCTTAATGTGAGACAGGCAAGTGGTTTTGGTGGAATGATTTCGTTCGAAATCAAAGGGGGAGAAAAGGAGGCCATTCAGTTTCTTGAGCATCTCGAACTCTTTACCCTGGCCGAAAGTTTGGGAGGGGTCGAATCGTTGATTGAACATCCGGCACTGATGACCCACTCATCGATTACCCAACAGGAACGCGAGCAGGCTGGTATCAAAGATTCACTCATTCGTGTTTCGATAGGAGTCGAAGATGTAGAAGATCTTCAGAACGACCTTGAACAGGCTTTTGCCCAGGTTGTTATTGGATAGGTTGAAACGAAAAAGTTGAATAAAGTACAAGCGTGTCCGACGGGCACCTGTACTTTTGTTTAACCTTTGATATTGTTGCATTACAACCTCCCGCTATCCTTCCCGGATCGTTTCGATGTACCCAGGAAAATCCTCCGCCGGTTGTAACCGAGCACGGCAACCGATGCAAATGTTTTTTCGACTTGCCCGCAGGCCAGTAAATAATATTTTTTGAAATGATTCTATGAACCGAAATAAAGTTTGTCGGATTGTCATTGCAGATTCGCAGTACCTTATTGTCGAAGCGCTGAAAAGCATTATTGGCAGGGACGATCGTTTTGCCATTGCCGGGGCTGTTTCAACGCACAGTGAGCTTACGGCATTACTCGGTACGGCACATTGCGATTTGTTGATTACTGATATAACCGGAATCGATTACGGGACGATTGACGATCTTAAAGATATCCGGTTGAAATATCCGAATATGGCCTGCCTGATTCTTTCCAACACAATTGGGAAAGCTGAGTTTTCTGGATTGACCAGATTGGGAATAAAGAATATTATCAGCAAGTGGACCAATGAGATCGATTTCTTTGATGCTATTGAGGCTTCGGTAAAAGGGCGCAAGTTTTATTCCGACGAGATACTTGAACAGTTCCTCTACCCGGCCGATAATAAGCAACCGGCCGACGAAAGCAAAACCCTTACGGTTTCAGAGATGGAGATTGTGAAATTGATTGCCGGTGGCTTAACGACAAAAGAGATAGCTGGCAGGCGAAACATCAGTTACCATACGGTAAACACCCATCGCAAAAATATCTTCAGGAAGATAGAAGTTTCCAATGCCTCAGAACTGATTATCCATGCCATTAAATCGGGCTGGATTGATAATATCGAATATTACATTTAGAAATTACCCTCTATATGGTAGGTTAAAATACCACATATATGGGATTTTCGTTTTCGTTTCGTCGCGCTATCTTCGTTACTGTTATTTAGTTTAGGTAATGATGATAAAGTTTACAGTTTTAAGAAAAGTCCGAAAATTAGTCACTGGAAAGGGGATGGGAGGAAAAGGCAGGTGCCTTTTTCCCCGTTCGTTTTGAGTCTTTTTCAAGCCCGGATATCAATCTTTTGGTCAACGTGCATTTACAGTTTTTTCAGCATCCACAGCTCGCACCCGAAATGACCACTGTTGCCCAGCGGGGCACACAAATACTCGAACCCAAACTTCTCGTAAATGGTCAACGCCTTTTTCAGTTCAGGCATTGTTTCAATGTAAACCTGCCCGAAACCTAAATCCTGAGCCGTTTGCAAACACTTCCCGATAATCATCTTTCCCAATCCAATCCCGCGTGCTTCGGGCCGAAGGTACATTTTCACCAGTTCGCAGGTATCATCAGGTAAGCCTTGCGTTGGGAAAATACCGCCTCCGCCAACAATTTGCCCATCGATTTCGGCCACGAAATAGGCGGCCTGCCTTTGCTGAAAAAGGGAATAGAGGCTATCGGTAGCGCTGTCGGTAAATACCGTTCCCGGACGGTTGGCTCCAAATTCGGTCAGTGTAGTCCGGATAATATGGGCCAAAACGGCATTGTCGGAAGGTTGAATCGGACGGATGGTGGCAGTCATTGGAATTATAGGTTGAATGATTTGCAATGATAATCGATTGGCAACAAAAATGTGATGTGCCAAGCGAGAATTTCCGGTATTTATGTGCAAATTTTATGCAAACGACTGACGGAACATCTTTTCGAAAAACGAAAAAGAGTTGTAACTCTTTCGATTTACAACTCTTCTCTTTTTAGTGACCTCGGAGAGACTCGAACCCCCAACCTTCTGATCCGTAGTCAGATGCTCTATCCATTAAGCTACGAGGCCATTGCATTTAAGCGGTGCAAAGATAAACAGATTTTGTTAAAAGAAAACCCTTCGGACTGCCTTTTTTCTGAAAATTGTACTTTTTATTGTTTTTGCCTTTCCGGAGCTTACTCGTATTTGGCCATTTTTTGCTCTATCACAGCTGGTTGGCCGGCATGGCTTTCTATTTTGATATATGCCATCATATTTTCGGTCCCGGCGGCATAACAGGCTTCGTGTACCTTTTTCACCACCTCCATCAGTTGGTCGAAATCGCCTTCCATTACCGTCTCGAACGGGCAAACACGATATTTCACTCCCGACCGGGCAATAATCGCAATAGCTACATCGACCATATCATAACTTGTTTTTCCATCGGCCTGAGGCAATACCTGCAATGCCATATTCACCGTTTTGTTCATTGTTGCACGTTTTGCCGCAAAGCTACTTTTTTTCGTTCAGCCATCATGGCTTCATCTGTATGCCAATGAATTTTTTATGGTATCTGCAGTCAATTTTTTCGAACGATAGGATTACCGGTTGCACCGGAGAGACGCTCTGTTTTGTCCGGATCAACGCCCTGTCATCTGTACATCTTCTGTACATCTTCTGTACATTTTAGTATTGAAAATTATGAGAAGTTACAGATAAAATAATTGGATGATATGGCGTTGATCCGGGGTTAAGCCGTATGGTCAGTTGACGCAGTCCGGTGCCGTGTGAAACAGGTCGTTTGTCGGGTTCCCAGCTTCTGTCGAGGTTTTGAGGCGAGCCTCTTAGCAGCAGCCTGTTCAATGATTATCGGCATTAACATTTTCGGTTTTCGATATAAAGAATATCTTTGCGATCTATTTTTATTTATTCTTAATAAGATTTTACCCGTGCGTTTATCCGACGTCAGCGAAAATAAAACAGTGGTTATCTCCAAACTGTTGGGGCATGGTTCCTTTCGGCGCAGAATTTCAGAGATGGGGTTTGTGGCGGGCAAAGAGGTGACCGTGATGAAGAATGCCCCGTTCAGGGATCCGGTTGAATACCGGGTAATGGGATATAATGTCTCGCTGCGCCGGGCCGAAGCCAATCTGATAGAGGTGGTTACGCCAGAGGAGGCCGGCTCGCTGGTAGCCCATGGTTTCGATGGCACCATCGATATGGAGAGCCTGAAAACGTCGGCCCGCGAGAAAGGGAAGATGATTCAGATTGCCATTGTCGGAAATCCCAACAGTGGCAAGACCACCCTTTTCAACCGTTTTACCAACTCGAAAGAGCATGTTGGCAACTACAGCGGGGTGACCGTCAGTGCTAAGGTGGCCAGTGTGGAACGAAACGGCTATACTTTTAATCTGGTCGATTTGCCTGGTACCTACTCGTTGACCACTTATACGCCCGAAGAGCTTTTTACCCGAAATTATATTCTAGGCGAAACGCCCGATATTGTGTTGAACGTTATCGATGCTTCGAACCTCGAACGCAACATGTACCTCACCACTCAGTTGATCGACATGGATATTAAAGTGGTGATTGCGCTGAACATGTACGACGATTTGCTGAACAGCGGGTCGAAGCTAAAAATCAAAAAATTGGGGGCGTTGCTGGGCATCCCGATTGTGCCTACCACGGCCAGCAAGGGGGTGGGGCTCGACGATTTGCTGGAAAAACTGATTGATGTGTACGAAGATCGCGATCCCATTGTCCGACATATCCACATCAATTATGGGGAGGAGATGGAGAAGTCGATTATGGCTATCCGGCAGGAGATTAAGAAAGATAAACCGGTTACGGCACAATTCTCGTCGAGATACCTCTCTATCCGTTTGCTCGATAAAGATACCGAAGCGCTGAAACTGCTCGAAAGCTCGACCAACTTTGGGGTGATCAAAGAGGTGTATGAGCGGGAGATTCACCGGCTCGAATCGCGTATGGGCGACGACAGTTCGCACCTGATTACGGATGCCAAGTATGGCTTTATTTCGGGGGCACTCAAAGAGACTTACCAAGCCGGTTATCAGAAAAGGATTGAAGCTACCGAAAAGATAGATAGGGTGATGACCCATAAATACTGGGGCTTTCCCATTTTCCTTTTGCTGATGTTTGTTACCTTTTTTGCCACTTTCAGGTTGGGCGCTTTCCCGACCGACTGGATGGAGGTGGGCATCGGCTACCTGTCGGGATGGGTGGAACAACTGCTTTCCGAAGGGATATTAAAAGACTTGCTGGTCGATGGGATTATCAGCGGGGTAGGGAGCGTCATTGTATTTCTGCCCAATATTTTAATCCTCTTCTTTTTCACATCGTTGATGGAAGATACCGGTTACATGGCGCGTGCCGCCTTTATCATGGATAAGCTGATGCACAAAATGGGGCTTCATGGCCGCTCGTTTATCCCGATGGTGATGGGTTTTGGCTGCAATGTACCGGCTATCATGGCCACCCGTACCATCCGCAACCGTGGCGACAGGCTGCTTACCATGATGATTATCCCCTTTATGTCGTGTTCAGCCAGGCTCCCGGTCTATATTGTGCTGATATCGGCTTTTTTCCCGACTTACCCGGCGCTGGTATTTATTGGCATCTACCTGATTGGGATTATGGTGGCCGTACTGATGGCCAATATTCTCCACCGGACAGTATTTAAACGGAAGGAGACCCCTTTTGTAATGGAACTTCCGCCCTATCGTATGCCGGTGATGCGCAATACGTTGCTGCATATGTGGGACAAGGGGAGCCAGTACCTGAATAAAATCGGGGGGACCATTTTAATTGCCGTGGTGATTATCTGGGCATTGGAATATTTTCCACGTACGCCACTGTCCACGGTTCCCCAGCGTGAGATAGAGATGGCACAGGCACAGGAGGCTCAAATTGAAAACTCTTATCTGGGGCAGGTAGGCCGTTTTATCGAACCGGCCATCCGTCCGCTGGGTTTCGACTGGAAAATGGGCATCAGCCTGCTGGCCGGGATTCCTGCCAAAGAAATTGTGGTGAGCACCATGGGGGTATTGTATCAAACACCCGAACATGGACAACATGCCAACGAGGGGCTTTCTGTGTCATTGCGCAACCAGCTTCATACTTCAGGGCCCAAAATCGGGCAACCGGTTTTCGATCAGGCGGTAGCCTTGTCGTTTCTGGTGTTTGTCTTGCTCTATTTCCCCTGTATTGCCGTGATAGCTACCATTAAACGGGAATCGGGCAGTTGGAAATGGGCGCTTTTCACGGTCGTTTATACCTCGGTGGCTGCATGGATTGGCGCATTTATTACCTACCATATTGCTTCGTTAATGATATAATTTTGAAGGATGGTCCAAAACATAGTCGTTGGAATTATTGTGGCAGTGGCGCTCTTCTTTTTGGCGCGCAGGGTGAACCTTTACCGGAAGAAATTTGTCAAAAAACCATTGGATTGCGGTGGGTGCAGCAGTTCATGCGAGGGATGCCCTATCGCTCCCGGTAAAGAGGCCCGGCAATAATTTGACGATTTGATAATTTTTATTCCACATCATTTCGGTTGCTTTCCGCTATTTTTACCCTCTTTAGCAGACTTTATTCTTACTCAATGAGCAGATTCTTTCCGCGCGAAGCATTCGAAGTGGTGCATAGCCGAAATTTCAGGTTATTTCTGGCCTACCGTTTTCTGATGACGACAGCGACCCAGATGCAGGCTGTTGTGGTGGGTTGGTTGTTGTACGATTTAACGAAAAATGTCCTCTCGCTGGGGATGATCGGGCTGGCCGAGGTGATACCACAGGTGAGCATCGCGCTCTTTGCGGGCCATTTTGTCGATATCTGGGACCGGAAGAAGATTATTCTCTATACCACTTTCCTGTTGTTGTTTGGTTCGTCGTTGCTGGCTATCTATACGCTTCCGCAACTCGACCTTCACCAGTTGCTGGGGACGCTCCCGATTTTTATCACCATTTTCATTACCGGTTTGGTCCGTGGTATCCTGATGCCAGCCCATACGGCTTTGCTGGGACAATTGGTGCCCCGCCGTTTATTGACGGGCGCTGCCACCTGGAGCAGTTCGGTTTGGCAGCTGGCAGCCGTAACGGGCCCGGCAGTTGGAGGGTTGATTTACGGTTTTTTTGGGGTGGTGCCGGCGTTTACCACTGTATTTCTGCTCTACCTGTCGTGCACCCTATTGCTGGTTTTCATTCGAAGCCCCGGGAAGGTGGCTACGGGAAGCAGCAACGAGGAAGATATTTTTGCCCGTATCAGGGAGGGGATTGCCTATGTGTTCAACAATCAGATTCTATTGGGGGCTTTTGCACTCGATATGTTTGCCGTTTTGTTTGGCGGTGCGGTAGCCATGTTGCCTGTTTTTGCTTCGGATATATTGCAAGCCGGCCCTGAGGGGTTGGGCGTGCTGAGGGCCTGTCCGGCAGTGGGGGCCATTATCATGTCGGTAATGCTGACCTTTCACCCTCCGGTTCACCGTTCAGGAAAGCTGCTGCTTTACAGTGTAGTCGGTTTTGGGTTGAGCATGATTGTTTTTGCCATTTCGAAGAGTTTTGTCCTTTCGGCAGCAGCCCTCTTTCTGAGCGGTGTTTTCGACAATGTCAGCGTGGTGATAAGGGCCAGTATTTTGCAACTCTTTACTTCGGACGAGATGAAAGGACGTGTGGCGGCGGTCAACAGTATTTTTATCGGCTCTTCGAACGAGTTGGGCGCTTTCGAATCGGGGGTTGCCGCACGGTTGATGGGGTTGGTACCTTCGGTGGTTTTTGGCGGTGGGATGACTTTACTGGTGGTTGCCGTGGCAGCCATTAAATCGCCTGCATTAAGAAATCTTTCGCTAAAGGATTGCGTGAAGGGTAATTAGTGGTTCCTGAATTATTGTTTTACATGCCAATCCGAAGGATTGCCCAATAATTGTCAATGACCATCAATAGCCGTCATAATTCTTGGTGGCTGTCAATGACCGGATAAATTTTCCCGCAGATTTTGCAGATCCCCGCAGAAGGTTTGTTTTTCTGCGGTCATCTGTTCCACCTGCGGGATGCTATTTTCAGTTTGACCACTACGAGCGTTGAAGTTCGAGTATTTCGGCTATCTGGTCGGGAGTTAAATCGCCCCGTTCGCCGGCTGCCAAAATACCCCTTTTGATAAAGCGCGCTTTAATGACCGGGATGATATCGGCTTCCACCCCATAGTCGGCCAGCTTGGTTGGTACGCCCAGCGATTCGAAGAATTGGACTGTTTTGGCAATAGTTGCCTCAACCCTTTCCGTTTCCGAACCATTGGTGATATTCCAGACCCTTTCGCCATACTGAAGGATTTTCTCTTTTTTGTTGGCCATTTTTACCCGCATCATGCCGGGAAGTACAATCGCCAGTGTGCGTCCGTGGTCGATACCGTAGAAAGCAGTCAGTTCGTGGCCAATCTGGTGGGTCATCCAGTCCTGTGGTACACCAGCACCAATCAATCCGTTCAAAGCCATGGTGGCGGCCCACATAAAATTGGCCGCTGCATCGTAATCGGTACGATTTTTCAGCACTTTTGGCCCCTCTTCGATAAGCGTTTGCAGGATGGATTCGGCAAATCGGTCCTGAATAGGCGCATTGACCGGATAGGTGAGGTATTGTTCCATCACATG
>RRZU010784334.1_pt1 | contig 30453 bp, 27 predicted proteins | sample 2165561 | NCBI WGS metagenome assembly RRZU01 (sample SAMN10456909, study PRJNA506462) | wastewater metagenome | isolation source: wastewater sludge | place: USA: Moscow, Idaho | reverse complement strand
TGTGAGGTTGCACGTTCAATGGCGGCATTCTGATCGACTTCGGTGGCGCGGCCCACGTGCGATGTGGACCGAGTTCGTGCGAACGTGTGGGTTGTCCTGACCAGTCGGCGATCAGCCGCACTCCGCTTCAGACTCAGGCTCCGGCGAGCCACTGCGAAGGAGTGCTGGCGCATCAGGCGATTCCGTCAGCGCGTGCCCGTTTGAGCCAGGGCGGCGGGGTGGATGCCAGCGAGTCGTTGAAGGTCCAGCGATGATGGGCAGTGTTCCAGTAGTAGTAACCGAGCCGGTAGAGGTCGAGCCACTGTTGGACGACCACGGTGAGGGACGGCGCGATGATGCGGCGTGCCTCGTCGAACTCCTTCTTCCGGACTCGGATCGGGGCGTCCTCAGCCTGGGTGGAGGAGCAGTCAGTATTGACCACCGTCCCGCCGATGGTGACCCAGAGGGGGAACCATGTCGGGTCCCAGCCTGCCGCTCCAAGTGAGCCGCACAGTTCGGCAAACTCCTCGGCAACAGCCAACTTGCGGTCGTACACGCGGACCGCGATGTCAGCGTCGATGAATGAACCGAAGTAGCCGCCGATCTCTGCGCCGTAACCCTGGCTGTGTCCGGTGTGGGTGCCGTTGTGCCAGCCGTACCAGGTCTTGGCGTCCCGATTCAGATGCAGCCCGATAGGGGCGGTGACCTCATCGAGTTCGTGGGGCGATAGTCCGGGTGCGAGATCGTCGGGCAGTGCCGGGTCGGCTGCTCGCCAAATCCCCTCCATTTCATCCAGGAGTTCCCGCAGATGAGGGTCTGTCTCGCTCTCCATGGCTATCCGCCTTTGGTGGTATCGGTGCCGCAGATGAAGGTCGTGTCGACCGTGTCCGGCAAAGGCACCACCAAGTAGGCAGTACCCAGTATCCCGGAGGAGGGTGGGGTTGGTCGCTCGCCTGACTCGAAACCAGGGCAGCGGACCATGACGCTGAGCGCATCGCCTTCCCGCCCGTTCTCGGGTTCGGGAACCCACGCGAGTAGCCCTCCCTGCGGGTTGAGTTCATTGGCGGGACCGGCTTCGTTCGTGGAGTAGAACGGGTACTCATCGCACTGATCGTCTGGGTTGGGGCGTTGCTGCTGACCACACAGCTGATCAGCATTGGTTCTCCAGTTCTCCGGCAGTCCGTTCAGGGGACCCTTGACCCAATGCAGTTTCCAGGGCATGCCTTGGGCGATGGCGGCCTGGTCGTTCTTGGCGGCGCCGTAGGCATCGCGGCCGGGGACGAAGATGGTCTTGGTGTCGCATTCGTCGGCTGTGACGCCCGCCAGTTGTACCGCTTGGGCTAGGCATTGCTGGGCAACCTTGTCGGCAACCTCTGGGTACTTCTCGGCGGGCGTGAAGTTGTCGCTGGGGTTGTTGTTGTCCGTCAGTCGTACGATCAGTTTCCGGGCCAGCGATGCCACCAGGGTCCGGTCAAGGTCGGGGCGGCGTGGAGGTGCTGTGGTCGGTGGCTCCGGAGTGCCGGTCGAGGAAGGGGTGGTGTTGGAGCCGTACACCTGTTGCCACAGGAAGGCTGCGGTGGCGGTGGCGCCGATGATGGGCACCATCCACTCGACCAGGGCTCGCAGGCCGCCGGCGTTGCACACCAGCGTCGCGTCCGGGGCGCTGCTGTGGAGGGCTGCGTTGCTCGGGGCTGCGGTACCGACCGCAAGACAGAAGGCGAGGGCGGATCCGTAGCGGGTCACCCCGTCGGCCTCCAAGGTGGCCAGCGACACTCCGTCTAGGTGCTCACCGACAGGGATGCTGGTGATCGTGACCGGGGCGCTGACCGTCTCTGGTGTGGCCGGTGGCCGGTCGCTGGGAAGCGACACCGCGACGTAGGCGGTGAACGTCCGGGTGGTGTGGTCCGGGGCCCCGACCGTCAACGACCCGGTGAACCCACCGGCATCCATCTGGTATTGCCGGCGACCGGTGTCGTCGTACACGCCCACCTTGTACGTACTCAACGGCTTCGACGTGGAGAGCGACAACTGCGCGACCGGATGCTCAGTGTCCAACTGGGCGCGATCCGCCGACAACGACACTGTCCCTGCATACCCGTTGTGGGTGATGGATACCGGCACGCTGACCGTCTCTGGTGTTGCCGGTGGACGGTCGCTGGGCATCGAGGGGGCGACGTAAGCGGTGAACGTGCGCGTGCTGTGAGCCGGCGCCCCGACCGTCAACGACCCGGTGAACCCACCAGCATCCACCTGGTACTGCCGACGACCAGTGTCGTCGTACACACCCACCTTGTACGTACTCAACGGCTTCGACGTGGACAGCGACAACTTCGCGACCGGATGCTCAGTGTCCAACTGGGTACGGTCCGCCGACAACGACACTGTCCCTGCATACCCGTTGTGGGTGATAGAGACCGGGGCGCTGACCGTCTCCGGTGTGGACGGTGGCCGGTCGCTGGGAAGAGACGAGGCGACGTAAGCGGTGAACGTCCGAGTGGCGTGGGCCGGGGCCCCGACCGTCAACGACCCGGTGAACCCACCAGCATCCACCTGGTACTGCCGACGACCAGTGTCGTCGTACACACCCACCTTGTACGTACTCAACGGCTTCGACGTGGACAGCGACAACTGGGCGACCGGATACTCGGTGTCCAACTGGGTACGGTCCGCCGACAACGACACCGAACCACCGTAGGGCTCAACGGCCTGGCTGACACTCGAGCCAAGTGTCGACACCAGGATCGACCCGGTCCACGCCTCGATAGCGTGCGACGGCACCTGACCCCACAAGAGCAGACTCATTGCCGCCACCCCGACCAGTACCGTGCGGATTGCGGCTCGAAGCATGACAAATTCCCCGTCTCCTGGCTGACCATGAAGGCATCGGCACCCGCGCCGGCCACCTTGAGCGCCAGCCTGATCGCCGGAGACCTGACCTCGGGCGTTTGGCCGCGCGCCGGAAAGGAACGTATTCGAGACATTCGTCAGCCACCCGCCGTGTCCAGGGCACTCCGCAGGCCGTTCGTCGCAGAAGTCTGTTGCGCAATCAGTGTCACGAAACAGGCGGGTGTCGATGGGTTTCGCTACAGTGCGGGCATGGCTGGCGAACTGTTGGGCTATGCCCGGGTCTCCACGACGGATCAGGACGCGGCCTTGCAGGTGGATGCGCTGCAGGCGGTGGGCTGCTTCAAGGTATTTGTGGATACCGGGTCGGGGTCGTTGGACGAGCGTCCGGAGTTGCAGCGGTTGCGTGAACAGCTGCGTCCCGACGACACGGTGGTGGTGTGGCGGCTGGATCGTCTGGGCCGCTCGATCCGTCACTTGATCGACACGATGACCGAGCTCAACGACCAAGGGGTGGGGTTCCGGTCGTTGACGGAGAACATCGATACGACCACTCCCGGCGGTCGACTGGTGTTCCACCTGTTCGCTGCGCTGGCGGAGTTTGAGCGGGACTTGATCAGGGATCGCACCAAGGCGGGCCTGGCAGCGGCGCGTGCGCGGGGTCGGTTGGGTGGACGTCCACGGGCACTGACCAGCGACCAGGTCGCGGCGGCTCGGGGCATGTATGACCAGCAGGACATGACCGTGGCGCAGATCGGTGAGGTGCTCGGCGTGAGCCGCGCCACGATCTACCGCGCCTTGGGGAAGGAACCCGTGTCCAGCAAGCGCGCTACCGCGAGGGCAGGCGGGTAGCCATGCCGCGTCGTGCGCTGGACCGATGGCAGGTGCTGCGCGCGCACGTCGAAGACGGAGTCTCGTGGGTCGACCTGGCGGCGCATCACAACATCCCGGTGCGCACCCTGCAGCGCTGGCATGCGGCCTACCAGCGCGATGGTGTGGACGGGTTGACCGATTCCCCGCGGCGGGATCTCGGAAGTCACCGGCTGCCGCCGGAATTACAGGCGTTGATCGAAGGGCTGGCGTTGGTGAAGCCCCGCGCCAGCGTGGCCGCGATCACCCGACGAGCCCAATCCGCTGCGGGTGAGCAGGGCTGGAAACCGCCGTCGTACTCCGTGGTCCGGCGGGTCGTTGAAGAGCTCGACCCGGCGATGGCCACGTTGGCGCACGACGGGCCGGTCAGCTTCCGCGACCGGTACGAACTGGTGTGGCGGCGAGCCGCTGCCCACCCCAACGACATTTGGCAGGCCGACCACACCGAACTGGATGTGTTGATCCTGGACGCCGCAGGGTCACCCGTGCGGCCGTGGTTGACGATCGTGCAGGACGACCACTCTCGCGCGGTCTGCGGCTACCACGTGTTCTCCGACGCCCCCTCGGCGATGAACACCGGGCTGGCGTTGCGGCAAGCGATCTGGCACAAGCCCGACCCCGGCTGGCCGATGTGCGGCATCCCGGACGTGCTGTATGTCGACCACGGCAGCGACTTCACCAGCCACCAGTTGGCGGTCACAGCGCTGGAGTTGAAGATGCGCCTGGTGTTCTCGGCGGTCGCTCGACCCCAGGGACGGGGCAAGATCGAACGGTTCTTCGGGTCCATCAACACCGAGCTGCTGCCCGAGCTGCCGGGCTTCCTTGCCGCCGACCAGCGCCGGCCCACCCCGGTACTGACTCTGGCCGAACTGTCCGACCACATCGGCGCCTTCATCACCAGCACCTACCACCAGCGGGTCCACCCCGAACTGGGCATCAGCCCGCACCAGGCGTGGACGCGCGATGGCTGGCTGCCACGGATGCCCGACTCGCTGGAATCGCTGGACGAGTTGTTGCTGACCGTGCCCAAGACCAGGATCGTGCACCGCGACGGCATCCGATTCCAGGGGCTGCGCTACCTTGCCACCACCCTGGCGGCGTACGTCGGCGAAGCCGTGACCATCCGCTACGACCCCCGCGACATCACCGAGATCCGGGTGTTCCACGACAACCACTTCCTCTGCACCGCCGTCGACATCGACCACGAGGACCAGACGCTGACGCTGAAGGACATCCAGGCCGCCCGCGCCGCCCGCCGACGAGCGCTGCGCTCTGGGCTCAACGAACGGATCGCGGTCGTCGCGAAGTACCTGCCGGCGTATGCCCCACACCGGGCAGCGCCGACCCCCCAGCCAACCGCAACAGGTGCATCGACCCGACAGCCGAAACTGCGCACGTACCTGGAGGACTGATGGCCGCGAGCCGATTCATCATCACCAAGGAGCACCGCCGATTCGTCGAGTTCGCCGACACCGTCAAAGCCAACCGCACCATCGGCTTGTGCTTCGGGCCCGCCGGCATCGGCAAGACCCTGTCCGCGCGCCGCTACGCCAACTGGGACAAAGCCGAACCGCTGCTGACCACATGGGGCCCCCGGCAAGAAACCGATCACGATGTCTACGCCGCGCTTCACCGCTCCCGCACCGTGCTGTACACCCCGCCCGTGCTGCAGACGCCGCGGCAGTTCGCCCACGACTTGGAGCACCTCACCACCAGAGTCGCGGTCTGCATCAGCCAGTATCGAACGGCCGCAATCGCGACCAAGACCCCCACGGCTGCCTCGGGGGTGCGGTTGATGGTCATCGACGAAGCCGAACGTCTGGCGCCGACCTCGCTGGAACTCCTGCGCGACATGTACGACCGCGACGCCATCGCCGTGATCCTGATCGGCATGCCCGGCCTGGAGAAGCAGTTCCGCCGCTACGCCCAGTTCTACAGCCGCGTCGGCTTCGCCCACCAATACCGCGCACTGGCACACAACGAACTGGTCTTCGTGCTGCAACGCCAATGGCGATCGCGCGGCCGCGAGCTCGACCCCGACGACTACACCGACGCTCAAACCATCACCGCCATCGCCCAGACCACCCGCGGCAACTTCCGGCTCCTCGAACGGCTGCTCACCCAGATCGAGCGAGTCATGAAGATCAACGAACTCAGCACCGTCACCAACGACGTCGTCGAAGCAGCCCGCAGCACTCTCGTCATCGGAACAACCTGAACCCCGGGATACCTCAATGCAAGGTCAACGACTCGGATACACCAGCCAAAGCACCCACCCGGCGCGCGAGGCATTCGCCGGCATCCCGGTGGACCGAGTCTTCAGGGAGCCGCCAGTACCATCGCCCGGCAACCGAGCGGCGCTGGAAGAACTCAAAGCCTTCGCCAGGCCAGGCGACACCGTCGTCGTCAACGCAATCGACGACCTCGCGTGGAACCTGCCCCAACTGCGCAACATCGTGCGCGACTTCGCAGCCGTGGGGGTAGACGTGGAGTTCGTCAGCGAAGCCGTGACCTTCGGCAGTGGCACCTCAGCAGGCATCGAGCACCTCGCGGCACTCAACGCGCTCGCCGACTTCGAGTCACGCCGGGCAAGACAACGACAGCGCGCAGGGATCGAGGCAGCCAAGACGCGCGGCGTCTACACCGGTCGACGCCGCGTGCTCAACGACCAACAAGCAGCCGAACTGAGCCGACGGGTCTCCGAGGGAGCCTCCAAGACCGAACTCGCACACGAACTCGGCATCAGCCGCGAAACCGTCTATCAGTACCTCCGACGGACGCCCGCCCGGGGAAGCGCCATCGAAATCGATGAGAACACCGCCACGTAGTTTGAACAGTCACACCCGCCCCACGTGGCCACCTGTCCGGTTGGAGTCGGCCGTGTCGTTTCGTGACACCGTCGGACCCAAGGTCATAGAGTCCAACCTGACACCAGCGGCGGACGAGGGGAGACCCAGATGGCCACAGTCGGGTACACCCGCGTCAGCACCGAAGCGCAGAACCTCGACCGGCAACTCGACGGCATCGCCGTCGACAAGACCTTCGCCGACAAGGTTTCCGGCAAGAACACCCAACGACCGAAACTCGACGATTTGCTCGATTACGTCCGCGAGGGCGACACCGTCGTCGTGCACTCCATGGACCGGCTCGCCCGCAACCTCGACGACCTCCGCCAACTCGTCCGTGACCTGACCGGTAGGGGAGTGCGGGTGGAGTTCATCAAGGAGAACCTGACGTTCACTGGCGACGACACCCCAATGGCCACGCTGCTGCTGTCCATCATGGGGTCGTTCGCCGAGTTCGAACGCGCCCTCATCCGTGAGCGGCAGATGGAAGGCATCGCCCAAGCCAAGAAGCGCGGCGTCTACACCGGCCGCAAGAAAGCCCTCTCCGCCGAGCAAGTCATAGACATCCGCGAGCGTTTGGGTGCGGGGGAGACCAAGGCAGCCCTGGCCCGCGAGTACGGCATCAGCAGAGAAACGCTGTACCAGCACCTGCGATCCGGGTAGCGCTCGCGCGAGACTGTTGAACGGTTTGCGCGGCCGGAGAGGATCCATCGTTGCTTCTCCCCGTGGGTCAGAGATAGGAGTCCTGGACCCTCTCAGACGCTCGGGAGTTCTGGGACTACACCGACGGTCGCCCCTTGTGCCGCTTCGGTCGAGCGGCCAGCGAAGTCACACCGCGACGGGCCCTTAGTAAGCTCTCGTCCTTCGGGTTCTCTCGTACGGCGAGCCTGCTCAGAATCCGCTGCTGCGTCTCCGGAGTCCAGAAGATCCCGAGCTGTCGGCGTGCTCGGGTGATCGCCGTGTAGAAGATGTTGTGAGAGATCCGCTCCTCGTTGGCATCGGTGATGACGACCTTGACCGAATCGTACTCGAGGCCCTGGGCCTTGTGGATCGACACCGCGTACGCGATCTGGAACGGGATCAGGGTGTTGAGCATGTCATCGTCCTCGTCGCTGCTCGCCCGCTCAAAGACGTCGAACTGGACTGTCCACGCCGAAACCCGGCGAAGCTCCGTGAAAGCCACCTCGCCTTCGGTCACCTCTCGTTCGAGGTCGACGTCGAACGTGATTCGTCCCGGAGCGCGATCGATGGCGGCGATCGTGCCCTTCATGTTGTTGAAGATGACGGGCCGGAACCGGTCGGTCTCGTTGAACAGAAGGGGATCGCCGACCTTGTAGATCGACTCTCCCCAGGCGACAGCCGGGTTCGGGTTGCTCGCCTGCAAGAAGCGATTGACGTTGTTGATCCCGTAGAGGCCGTCGTAGTTCAAACATAGAACAATCTCGTCCTCGCTTCGATGGGTGAATAGCTCCTCGCCCAGAACCATCGAGTAGCCGTTCGTCGAGAGCGACTCCTCGATTCGTTCGTCGAGGTTGCGCACTCGGTCCCACAGTGTGAGCAGCGCGCCATCGTTGGTTCGGAATGGCTTGGTGAGCTCGAAAGTGGAGCCTTTCGGGATGTAGGAGGGGGCGAGGCTGAACCAGTTGCCGAACTGGATCGACTCGATCTGGTAGACGTCGCCGACGAGCACGAGCAGATCGAACGTGGTGCAGTCGAGAACCTTCAGCAGACTTGCGTTGTCAACGGTGCTGCACTCGTCGATGACCATCATGTCGTACGTGGAGCCGAAACCCTCGCTCTTGTTGACATGCTTGGTGATCGTGCTGAAGTCGGTGTTTGGCGCGTTGACGCGCCGCTTCAGGTTGTCGACGGCCGGATTCGTGTGCGCGAGAAAGAGCTTGCTCTTGCCGGCGAAGTAGTTGGCGATGTGATTGACCATCGTCGATTTTCCAGTGCCAGCTGCGCCGATCACCAGCGAAACGTTCGACCCCTCGAACAGGGCCTTGAGGGCGTTCGCCTTCGAGGGGTCGTCGATCACGCCCGGGTTCGCGTCCAACCAGTCCTGCACGTCGTCGGCATGCCCGACGAGCCCCTTGCCAGCGGCCTCCTGCAGGTTCTCGATGATCGCGACGGTGTCGTCCTCGTAACCCACGATGAACACCTGCCCGTTCTCGTGCTTGAGCTTCCGAGGCGCGTGCCGGTCGGTCGGTGGCAGGAGTCGGTTGTGCTTGGCAATGAGCCCGTCGACGTTCCCGAGGTCTTCGAACTCCGTAGCGGGGGTGTAGATCGCGCCATGCTGCTCGACGTTGTTCCTCACGCGGCGTGCCAGCAGTTCGTGCTCACGACCGGTTGCATCGAGACTCTCCGCGAGATCTCCGTACCGCGGCACGTGCCCGCTCGGAGCAGTGCAGAACGGCATTTTGTCGAACGGGCTGCTTCGTGAGGTGAGCCGGAGTCCGGACAGCCACCTGTTCGGTTCCGGGTCGAATTGAGCCTTGATGATCTGATTGCGCATCTGCAGCATCAGGTACCGCAGCACGCGCGCACCTGGGAGGTTAGCGCGGATGATCTTCCGGGCCTGGTCGAGCGCGGGGAAGATCACCGCCGAGCGGCGCGAGTCGCCGAGAGCCCAGGTGCGGATCTGGTTGTAGTTCGGGTCGGTCATGTCGACGAGGTCGAGGAGGCTCGAGCGGGTCGTCGTCAGGTAGTGCATCAGGTTGCGGTACTCGGGGTAGCTCGACTGGATGCGCGACGCAGGGCCGAAGAAGCGTGCGAAGTTTTCGAGCTCGCACGGGCGGATCGAGACCTCCCAGGCTCGGATGATCAGAATGGGCATGCTCTGGCCGAGCACCGTGATCGACTCGCTCGACAGGTCCAGGTACGCCGCGTACTTGTCTGTCATGTCAACGTCGGTGAAAGCGATGGTGCGGTCGAACTTGCTGACCCCGTTGTGGGCGAGCGAGAACATGACCTCGTAGTAGATCCGACCACGGACGAAGAACGGCCGCGAGCTGTGCACGTAGTAGCGCTCGCGCCGGGGCTCCGTCGGCGTCGCCCGCGCCGCCTCGATGCGCGCGGCAATCTTCTCGTGGTACTCGCGGAGCGATGGGTCGAGATCAACCGGGAACAACTCGAGGTTGCCAAGGATGGCGATGCCGAATTGCTCTAGCGCAAGATCGCGAGTCCGGAGCATGTACGCGTAGTACTTGAGCATCAGCCGTTCGGACGGATCCCCGTCCAGCGTGTAGTGCGAGGCGCTGGCCTGGAGCAGGTGGTGGAATCTGCTCAGTAGGCGGAATCTCGCCTTCGCCTTGACCTCACCCAGGGCGGGCCCCACCAGGTCGTAGTGGAAGTCGACGGAAGGATCGTTGAGGTGCGCCCAGACCATGAGTCCCTCGACCAGGTTCCGAACCTGGGAGAGGAGATTCTGGGAGAGGAACCCCCGGTCGTCACCGAGACTTGCGATGTTGCGACAGATCACGCCATCCACACTCTGCACCTGCTGCTGCACAGACGCCACGGCGGTCAGTCCTCGTTACCCATGAGACGAAGCACCGGGCGCTGGTCGGCCTCTCCCAGCAGATCTCGGACCTGTGCTGGGCTGAGCTTCAAGGTCTCAGCGAGCGCGTGCACGCCCGCACCATGGTCTCCAGCCAGCTCAGCGGCCTTCCTCAGCAGCGTCGGCACCTCACCGGGGTAGGCGCTGGTGGGATCGGCCTTCGCGTCGTAGACGGTCGCCAGGCGTTGGTAGGCCCGCCGCGCGGACGACTCCGTAGTGCGGCCGCGCTCGACCATCCGACGGACCAGGGAGGTCGGGGCGACACCCCACTTCCTGCCGAGTCGGTCGAGGGCAGCGAGGTCGAGCCGCTGCGGCAGCGCCGCGTCCATGGCCGCCCCCGGGGTCAGGAAAGCAGCCGCGAACTCGTCGGCCTCCTTCTCGACCGCAGCGGTCGGCTCGTAGACATCGCCGTGCAGGAGCAAGTGCCCGATCTCGTGCGCGACGGAGAACCGGTGCTTGAAGACGTTCTCGGTCCGTCGGGGGGTGGTGATCACGATCGGGCGCTCGAGGATGACGACGGAGAAGGCGTCCACGTCGTCGATCTCTCGCAACGGGCGGACGGCCAGCACAATGCCGTGGGACTCCGCGGTGGCGACAAGGTGCTTCACGGGCCCGTCGGGCAGGCCCCAGTGCTGCCGCAGCGCCTTCGCCGCCTCAGCGGGTGGCGTGCCGGCAGGAAGCGCGGGCAGATCGACCGCCGGGAGCCGGACGAACCGCTCCAGGGCGAACGTCAGTTCCCACACCAGCGTCGCCGTGGCCAGCGCCTTCTGACGGTCGCTGACGCGCGCCGATCGCAGACTGCGGAAGTGGGCGTTCACGGTGTCGATGCGGGCAAGCGGGCGGCCGAGGCTGAAGAAGTCCGGCCGCGCGCGCAGTGCCTCCGCGATCCGGCCGAGCACCTCCGGGCGAGGCGCGTTGACGCCGGCCTCGTACTGCCCGATCGCTGCGGGCGAGACACCGACCTCGTAGGCAAGGTCGGTCTTGCTCATACCGACGCGGAGGCGGGCCTGGGTCAGGCGTGCCGGCTCGAACCGACCGCTCCCGGTGGGAGGAAGATCGAACAGTCTGAGCGTGTCATCACGCATCGGGCTGCGACCCGTCCTGCTCGCGCGGCTCGATCGCGGGGCCGGTCGGCATACCGCTGTCGAAGGAGTCGACGTCAGCCGCCACGTCGTTGCCGACGACCTCGGGCACCCAGATCGGCTCCTGCCCGTGCAGCGTGACCTGACCGGCATTGTCCATCACGGCGACGGCCCATTCGATCGAGTGCAGCTGCCTGGGCGACGACTCGACCAGGACGAGCACCAGCGGCATCGCGTCGCCAACCGCCCGCACGACGCGCTCGAACTCAGACTCAGACTCCGGCGCGGAAGCGTCGTCGGACTCCATGGCATCAGTGAGGTCCGGCTCGAACAGCATCGGGTCGGGCGGCGTGATGGCGAAGCCGTTCTGCCGCGTGGGGCTGGATGCGAACGACGAGATTGCACGCGGAGCGTTCGGGACACGCCACACGTAGATCAAGCAGTCGTTCACGACCGGGAGCTTGTATCCGCCCGGAGCGAGCTTGTGGGACTGGAAGCCGCGCTCGATGAACGCTTCGTTCGCGTCGTCCAGCAGGTCTCGCCACTGGGTGCCGAAGCCACTCGAATAGCGCGACTCGGACACCTCGTGGGCCTCTGCCGCTCGATCATGCCGGTCGCGCACGACCTTCGCGAGCACGTCTCGGACCGTGCCAGCGTGGGAGCCGAGCGCGTCGGTGGGAGAGCGCGAAACCATCGGTGTACCTCCTGAGGCAGTGTCCGGAGCCGCCGATCGGCCAGGAACCGGACTTCAGTATGTCACAGGATTCGCGCACCTATGCTTCAGTAGCGTGCAGATCCGCACCGGATCGATGATCAGCCTCGGTTCGCCATCAACCTCTGCCTGTCACAGGGTCACGTGCCCATCTCGCAGTCGTACGAGTTCGTCGGCAGGGTCCCCGCTTGAGACATAGCGCTCCCCCATGCAGATGCTCGTCGACACGGTTGCTGCGCGGCTGGAGGAAGGGTTGCCTGGCCCGCATCCAGGCGCTCGCCGCACCTTCGGTCGATGATCTCGGGGTCGACCACTCGGAACGGGTTTCGCAACTTTCGTAACTTTGCTATGGTGGTGCGTGTTCTCAGGAGGACATCATGACTGCGACCCCCGAAATGGTCAGCGCAGCGTCGGCCGACGCTGATGAGCTCGCCAAGGTGCTGAGCTTCATCGAGGCGCACGAGGCGCGCCACGGTTCCTCTCCGACGCCTGCCTTTTTCCTGAGCGGATCGGGGGAGCATGACCGGGTGGAGTTGACTGAGCAGCTGCACGCGATTCTCAAGCAGGTGGTGCAGGCGCTGAGTCAGGGGCAGTCCATCAGCATCCTGACGCGAGACCAGGAGATCTCGACCCAGCAGACTGCGGAGATCCTCGGGGTGAGCCGTCCCACGGTGGTGAAGCTGATCGAGGATGGGGAGTTGTCGGCGCACGTTCCTGGTGCTGTTCGCCGCAAGCTTCGTCTGGCCGATGTGCTGGCTTACCGGGAGGAGTTGCGGGCGCGTCGTAATCGGTTCATCAGCGAGAGCAGCGAAGAGTTCGATGAGGTCGACGACCGTGAAATGACCGAGGCGCTGGAGCAGGCGCGGCGGCAGAAGTAAGCCGTTCGCACGGGTTTGACAGACTCACCTCGTGTACCGCGCCGTGCTCGACACCTGTGCCCTGGTGCCGGGACGACAGCGCGACTTCTTGTTGCAGCTCGCGGCAGAAGACGCCTACGCCCCGCTGTGGGGTTCGGGAATCCTGTTCGAACTCGACTACGTCTTGGCCCGGCTCGACGCCGCACGAGGCCGAGAGCGCAGCGACGAACGCCGACGGCATCTGTTCGAGCAGATGAACCACGCGTTCCCCGGTGCGCAGATTATCGCGCCGAAGAACCGGGTGTACGACTATGACCTGGACGATCCCGACGACGGGCATGTTGCGCACGCCGCGATCCTGGGAAAAGCCGACGCGATCGTCACCGACGATACCCGCGCCGGATTCCGGACCTCGCTGGTGTTGCGGGAGGCAGCCGTGGAGGTGGTCCACCCAGCACAGTTCGCGGCGAACACGGTCTCGGCTCATCCCCAGGCCGCAGCGCGGGCGCTGGTGACGATGGCGGCGCGGATGATCACGCCTCCCCGGACCCCCAGAGAGGTGCTGGAGGAACTCGGGACTCGCTACGGGATGGACGAGATCGCCGAGATTCTGACCCCCTGGCTTCCCGTCGACTGACCCCGTGCATGGGGGTTGGGGCGCACGCTCGTGCAAGTCCAACCCTCATCGATCAGTCGGCGGGAGAGGTGTAGCCGGGGTAGATCAGCTGTGGCGGGATCGGAGGCTCGGCCATGTCGGTGCGCCGCACCCCGAAGTGCACGTGGTTGTAGTGGTTGCCGCCGCAGTAGGTGCGGTAGATCAGCTGGATTCTGTAGTGGCCGATCGTTGTGGAGGCGCAGTCCCACACAGCGGTGCTGCAGCTGCCGCTGGTCGGCGGGATGCCGTAGGCCTGTGCGAGGGCGGCGGCGATCTTGTCCTTCTTGGGGGTGGGTGCGTCCCGGTTGGCGGGGTCGACGATGTCGACCGCCCACGCGAACTGCGGTGGGCCTTGGTGGTCGCTGCGGCCGCCGGTCACGGTGGAGCCGTGGGCGTCGTTAGCGCGCCAGACGGCGGGGATGCTCATCTTCTCTCCAGGCCCGGTCGACGTGCCCAGGCCGGCGGCCCAGTCCACGACGCTGTTCACGATCTGCTCAGGGGTGCCCTGCACCTGGCCGATGCCGCCGCAGGAGAACCGCGGCGGGCACGGTCGCATCCCGGTGTCGGTGTGGGGGAAGTGGTGGTAGATGTTGCCCAGGTGGGTCTCTCCCGGCGCCGGCTCCCAGGTGGAGACGTGGATGCGGCACTCCGCACAGGAGCTGGCTGAGATGGTGTCAGCCAACCTCACAGCCCCCATCGTGCTGACCCGCCTGGCGGCTGATGTCATGCCCGTTGGGAGTCGGATAGTGAACGTGGCCAGCCTGGCCGGGAAACTGCCGGTTCCGGGCTCAGCGGTGTACTCGGCCCGTGGGGAACAACCGTGTGAAAAGTCACGCTTTGCGATTCGAAGCCCTCATGCGGCTGGCGTTGAAGCACCACCGCACCTCGCCGTTGCCGCTATGTCAGTTCGACCTGTGAACGCCGGCCGAGTTGTGCTCAACTTGAGGTGAGGTGAAGCGTGGAACCCGAATGGCACGTTGTAGTCAGCCAATCCACCGTGATCGGCGGGGAGCAGCCGCTCACTCTGGCTGAACTGCCCGATGATGTCGGGCGCGAGTTGAGGCGTAGGGGCTTGGTTGCGATTGACGTCGCCAGCGATGGCGACTGGCTTGTGGTTCTCTGCCTGGGAGGGGGGGAACCGCCATTCGCCGGGGTCTTCCTGTTCACCTCAGGGTGGTGGCAGTTCAGGGGCGAACTACTGGTCGGCGATGACATCGAGATTGGGCGGAACGTTGAAGGCCAACGCCGCCTGCACGTGAGTTGGCACGATTGGGAAGGCGATGGCAATTGGGAACTTGGAGTGCAGGAACTCCTTCACCTTCCCCCACCTGGGGCAGCAACACGGCCTCATTCATAGAGGGGCACGGTGAGTGGATCGGTAGTGAGCACGCAGGTGTAGCGAGTCTTGCTGTCCTTGTCGCACTTCTTGGGAACCGGGCTTGGCCAAGTTCGGTTGTCCTTCAGCGTCAAGTGAAAGATCGCCCGACTTGCCCACCGCCCATCCATACCACCTGTCATGAAGTATCCGGCTGAGATGGCGGCGGCGCAGCCACCGCTGCAGTGTCCAGGTGGGGCTGTGTGGTAGTTCTGGCCGTTGTAGAGGGCAAGGGCAGTTACGTTGATCGACTTGACCTCCACAGTGCATCCGGCGGCGCCGTCATATTGCATGGAGACCGACAGCAGGCGGCCATCAAGGTAGTGTCGAGTGATCTTGTTGGTCGCTTGCAGCCGGCAGTAGTAGGCGCCGTAGTCCTTCTTCTTGGCCCCAGCTGCTGCCGCTTCCGCCTCGAATGATTCGAGGTTGGCGGGGCACCCGTCACTGTCGCAGAGCTTGGTGACCGCAGGATCAGCGACAACTGGAAAATCAGCGCCGGAAGTGTCTACGCGCTGGTGCACCGTATCGCCATCCACACTGAACTCAGTCGGTAATGACTGGCCGGAGGCATCCATGGCCCAGGGTCGCTCTACTGCAGCCACGGGAAACCCATCGGACCGTAGAATCACCAGTCCGCCCTCGGGCGTTGGTGCGACCAGACCGTTATTCGGAAGATCAATGTGGAATGAGGCACTCGCCGAAATGCTGGGATCGGTGGCGACTGTGAGCAGTCTGAAGCCTGCACGGGTTGGTTGTAGGACGGTATCGGCCACTCCTGCTTCCCCCTCATGAACGAGGAGGCCACTCGCGCTGGCATCGAACCCGCCCTCGTCCACCGCCAGGGGCCGTATGGAGACTCGGCTGTCTGTAAACCCCAGGTCCTGGGACCCATCCGTCGGCAGGAGAAGCGGGCTCTGTGAGAGTGCCACCGTATCGGCTGCAACTCCATGATCATGGAGTTGCAGCGCGGCCAGCGACACAGCCTCGGACGTAGCCTCTGAATCGGCTTGTGCTGCGGTCGCAGGTGCCGTCGCGAATGAAGCCGTTACAGAAAGGCTGATTGCGACAGAACTAGCGGCCAGAAGCGGAGCGATCTTCATTATTGGTTCCCCCGTTCGTTTCGGCATCCTCGAACCCCACGATGAGGGAGGCTTGCGAACTATCGACAAGCCAGACATCGCCAGGAGGCGCAGCGTCGGCAGAGGCGTTGGTGACAATACTGGCGGCAACAGCGCCAGTGGCTACTGCGACAGCGGCCGCAAGGATCGAGATGGATCGTCGTGACACGCGCATGTCGCTCCTCCCTCGTCGACGCCCACCATACACACTTGTTCGCCGAACGACTGGGCTGGCGGATCCTGGCTACTGGGATGCCGCATGCCAGGGATGGGCCGACTTCGATGACGTTGCCAGGGCAGAGGCGCGCCGGATCAAGTCTGTCGTTTTCGATCGTTCACGAGACACCCTTGGTGCTGCTCTTCGCTAGGCGTGGCCAGGTGTAACGCTACCCGTGTACGGGTCTATGTAACGCCGTTGGGGGTTTGCGATACGGTGTTGGGATGCGGATTGGTTACGGCAGGGTGTCTACGAGGGACCAGCATCCCGAGTCGCAGTACGACGCGTTGGTTGCGGCGGGCTGCGATGTGGTGTTCATCGACAAGGCGTCGGGGAAGCTGGCCCGGCGGCCGGAGTTGGACAAGGCGCTGCTGTCGGCCAACCGCGCTGGCGACCAGCTGGTCGTGACGAAGCTGGACCGGCTGGGCCGCTCGCTGGAGCATCTGATCGAGTTGTCCAAGCGGTTGCAGGACAACGGGGTGGACCTGGTCGTGCTGGATCAGGGCATCGACACCGCCACTGCGGTGGGCCGGATGTTCTTTCAGATCTTGGGGGCGATCGCGGAGTTCGAGCATGCGTTGATGTCGGAGCGAACGATGGACGGTTTGGCCGCGGCCCGGGCCCGTGGCCGCACGGGGGGTCAGAAGCCGAAGCTGGGTCCGCGGCAGGTCACGTTGGCCCGCAAGATGTATGAGGAGAAGGGCGCGGATGGGGTCCGGGCTTACACGGTGCAGCAGATCGCCGACGAGTTCGGTGTGAGCCGCCCGACTATCTACCGTCACCTCCGAACCCAAATCGCAGCGGCTGCGGCCCCAGCGTGAGCGTCGGGACGGCCGCCGCATCTGATTGGGATTACGCCCGGTTCGTGCAGGTGCCTTCGCGTGCGGAGCTGGAGCGGTGCTTCTTCCTCGATGACGAGGACATGCGCCTGGTGGCACGACGAAGAGGCGACCACAACCGCGTCGGATTCGCACTGCAACTGGGAACGGTGCGCTACCTGGGCATGTTCCTGCCCGACCCGACGGACGTGCCGACCCCGGTGCTGGACTACATCGCCGATCAGGTCGGCGCGGCGGACCCGTCATGCGTGAAGCAGTATCTGCAGCGGCGCACGACCCGCTTCGAACACGCCGCCGAGATCGCGCAAGCGTACGGCTACCGCGACTTCGACAGCGCCGTGGCAGAGGTGACAGCGTGGATCGATGACCGGGCGTGGACGACCGGAGACGGCCCCACCGCGCTGCAGGCCGGTGCGGTGACCTGGCTGCGGGAACGCCGCGTCCTGCTTCCGGGGCCGACCACTCTGCGGCGGTTGGTGGGTCACACCCGCGACGCCGCGACCCAACGTCTGTGGGATGCCTTGTCCAGTCAGGTCACACCCGGTCAGGCCGTCGTCATGGAAGCCCTGCTGACCGTTTCCGACGGGGCACGCGTATCGGATCTGGAGCGGCTCCGGCAAGGACCCACCATCGCTTCGGGTAAGGCCATGGTGGCCGCGTTGGACCGGGTCAGCGAGGTGGCCCGGCTGGGCCTGGGACCCGCCGACGTCGAGGCGGTCCCGGGCCCGGCGGGTGATCGAACTGGCCCGCTGGGGTATGGCCGGTAAGGCCCCGGCCCTGCGCCGGCATCCCTCCTCCCGCAGGCTGGCGACGCTGCTGGCCACTGTTGTCCATCTGCAGGCCAAGGCGACCGATGATGCGTTGGAACTGTTCGACGTGCTCATGACCAACGACCTGATGGCTCGCGCGCAACGGCAGTCCAAGGCCGACACGCTGCGCCGCTACCCGCAACTGTCCCGCGACGCCGCGATCTGCGCCGCCGCAGCTGCCGTGCTGCTGGACGCCGCCGACTCCACCGACCCGGTCAGCATCCCCACGGTGATGGAGACGATCGAACGGGTCGTTTCCCGCAGCGAACTGGCTACCGCGGTCGCCGGGATCACTGCCGTCACGCCACCTCCGGACGCCGACCCAGGCGGGGCGTGGCGGGCCGGGATCGTGGAACGGTACGCCGTCGTGCGCCGGTTCCTGCCCCAGATGTGCGCGGTGATCGACTTCGGCTCCACCCCAGCCGCCGCACCCGTCCTTGCCGCGCTGCAAGCCCTGCCGATACTCATGGCGGCCAAGCCCAGCAAACGAGTACCAGCTGGCTTCCTCGACGCCGGGGCCGTCGACCTCGGCGTCGTCCCGACTGGCTGGTGGCAGCCGCTGGTCCTGCCACCCGAACGGCCTCCGGGAACCGTGCACCGCGCCGCGTATGTGTTCTGCGTGCTGGAGCAACTCCACCAAGGGCTGCGCCGCCGTGACATCTACGCCGAAGCATCCACGCGGTGGACCGACCCGCAGGCGAGACTGCTTACCGGTGCGGCCTGGGATCAAGCTCGTCGGCCTGTCCTGAACGCCCTGCAACTGCCCGTAGGCCCTGATGCCCTGCTCGCCGAGCACACCCGCGACCTTGACCACGCGTGGCGGCACGCCGCCGAACGGGTCGGAAGCGGTACTGGAAGCATCAACGACGACGGGCGACTGCACACGGCGAAACTGGATGCGATTCCAGAGCCACCCAGCCTGACCGAGCTCCGAGGCCGCTGTCAGGCGATGATGCCGCGAGTGGACATCGCCGACGTGATCTTGGAGGTCATGGCCTGGCAGCCAGGCTTCGTGGAGGCGTTCACCGCAGTGTCCGGTGGGCAGACTCGGCTGGCTGATCTGCCGTTGAGCATCGCTGCCGCGCTGACCGCACACGCCCTGAATATCGGGTTCACGCCAGTGGTCAGTCCCGGCGTTGCCGCCCTGAGTCGGGCCAGGATCAGCCACGTCGACCAGAACTACCTGCGGGCCGACACCTACGCTGCGGCCAACGCACCGCTGATCGACGCCCAAGCCGATATCGACTTGGCCCAGATCTGGGGCGGAGACCTGGTCGCCGCCGTCGACGGCATCCGCTTCGTCGTCCCCGTGCGCAGCATCGACGCCAGACCCAACCCCAAGTACTTCGGCCGCGGTCGCGGGGCAACCTTGTTGAACCTGGTCAACGACCACGCCGTCGGGATCGCCGGGATGGTCCTGTCCGGCACCCCACGCGACTCGCTGCATGTCATCGACCTGATCTACCGCCAAGACGGCGGCACCCGACCGGAGGTGATCATCTCTGACACCGGCTCCTACAGCGACATGGTCTTCGGGCTGCTGCGGCTGCTGGGGTTCGACTACCGCCCCCAGCTGGCGGACCTGCCCGACGCGAAACTGTGGCGCATCGACGCCGCCGCCGACTACGGCCCCGTCAACACAGCCGCCCGCGGCAGGATCGACACCGACCGCATCCGATCGAACTGGCCCGAGATCCTGCGGATCGTCGGGTCCATCCACACCGGCACCGTCAGTGCCCACGACGTCATCCGAATGCTCGCCCACGGCGGCAAACCCACCCGCGTCGGCGACGCCCTGGCCCACTACGGGCGGACGTTCAAGACGATGCACGTCTTGTCCTACGTCGACGACGAGCCCTACCGCCGTCAGATCAAGACCATGCGCAACCTACAAGAAGGCCGCCACGACCTCGCTCGTCACCTATTTCACGGCCGAAAAGGCCAACTCCGGGAGAGCTACCGCCAAGGCATGGAAGAACAGATGGGTGCCCTCGGCCTGGTCCTGAACTGCATCACCCTGTGGAACACCGTCTACCTTGACGCGATCATCAAACAGCTACGAGCCGATGGCTACCCCGTCGACGACCAGGACGTTGCCCGCCTGTCACCGTATGTCCGCAGCCACATCAACGTCCACGGACACTACGCCTTCCAACCACGGAATCTCGCCAACCGCCTCAGGTCACTCCGCGACCCCCACGCAGACCCCGACGAGTGAAGTGCCCACGGCTCGAAGGCTTACCGTGACTTTTCGCACGGATGTTCCTCACACCCCCTACCGACGCCAGGGAGGGCGGATCATCCGGGTGGGCAGAGTCCGGTCGCTGTGCGGGCACGCGCCCAGCCTACGCGCGGGCCAGGCTGGGACACCGTTCGCCAGCGGCTCGGGTCCACACCCGGACCCGCCGCCCATCAGTCGGCAACATCGACCAGTTCGGCGATCTTGGTTGCTATAACAGCCATCGTGTCTTCCGACGTGTTGAGCCCGTTCCGACTAACGCATCCCCGCCGACAAACTCTCGCGAGTATCCGCATACGACGCCGTCGGCTCCTATGCATTGAGCCCGCTCGGTGCGGTCGCCGCCGGACCGGTATCAGCGCAACTGGGCATCCCCATGACCCTTGCCGCGGGTGGAATCGCCATCCTGGCACTGTCCGTGGGCGCTGTCGGTCTCAAGCAGATCCGGCAATTGCGCGCGATTGAGGCACCACCAGCCCCTCATCGCGAGGTCATGCAAGGGTGACTTCTACGGGTTCGGAGCGGTCATCGCCGATGAATCTGCCACGAATGACCTCACGGATCGGCTCACTCCGTCGTTCCTCGACCCTGGACTCACCTATGGCCGTCTTGGTGCTGTCGATCATGGGGTGCCGAATTCGAGCGAGCCCTGATCCGCGAACGCCAGAAACGCCAGATGGAAGGCATCGCCCAAGGCCAAGAAGCGCGGCGTCTACACCGGCCGCAAGAAGGCCCTCACCCAGGAGCAAGTCATCGACATCCGCGACCGTCAAGAACGCGGCGTGAACACCCCGACCACGCTCAAGTACGGGGAGCCGCGAAACCCAAGCCGCCCTCGCACGCGAGTTCGGCGTCAGTCGGGAAACCCTGTGCGAGCGAGGTAGGTAGGTGCGTCAGCACCTGAGCATCCTTGTCGCGCAAAGGCGCAGGGGATGTAAGGCCTATCCGACGAGCCGTAGGTACCGGGTTCTGATGGCTTCCTCCCCGCCTTCAAGAATTAGACAGACGCTGTTCTTGACTTCTTCAGTCTGCAAAGTTCCCGATATCTCAATGCTGGGGATGTGGTCGCCGTGCTGGACCACCAGGACCTGTTCAGCTGCAGATGTCACGACGATGTTGGCGTTGTGAGTTGAGATGATCAGTTGGCGCCCGCGCTTGATGTGCTTCAGCGTCTCAACGGCAATGTGCTTGATCAGCTTGTTCTCCAGGTCATCCTCGGGTTGGTCGAGGAGGAGGGGCTCGCCACCCATCTGCAGGATGATGGTCAGGAGTGCAGCCGTCTTCTGGCCTGGGGATCCCTGGTCGACTGGAGTGAAGTTGTTTGATCCTTCAGGCTTGTAATCCACCGAGACGAGATCTTCAGGGAACCAGAGAAGGATATTGGTTTCGAGGTCGAATACGTCGTCGCTTGCTCTGCGGTGAAACCGCGCGTCCATGCGGACGCGTTGTGCAATGTCGGCGTCCACCCCATGCTCTACGAGATCGACCAGCTGGGCCTTAAACGCCGGGATTACACTCTGCGAGAACTGTGGGCTCCTGGGCTGGGCATCAAACAGGGGCTTGGGTATGGCGTCACGCTCGAAGGCGCTGGCAAACGAATCGGCGCGGTTTAGGAGTTTACGCAGTTCTTCGGCGACGCGTTCAATGCTGCCTTGGTGGAAGACCCGTACCCTGGTGCGGACGTTGGTGCCAGCCGACAGTCTGCTCACGTAGTCGGAACGGCGTTGATGCAACTCTTTGCGTTTGGCGGTGAGTTGATCCAGGATGGCACTCAACTTCGACTTATGGGCCTCTAGCTTCGCGTCGGCGTTCTCGAAGTCAAGAAGTTCCTCTTGGAGTTGCTTCTCAAGTTGTCGATCGGCGCCTGTCTTGTCGGCCGAGAGGTCTCGGGCCTGGCCGGCTTCCCCTGCGAGCCAACTGTTGAGTTCGTCAATCCGGGTCTGCCAATGGTTCTGTGCCCGGTTCTGCTGCCACTCTGAGGCAGTGGCGCTCAGTTCGGCCACAACCCTGTCGATGGTCGCTGCTGCCTTCCCGAGGGCGGCAGCGCGTTCCGCGTATTCGCGGACCTCGGTCTCCGAGAGTGTACGCAGACGGTTGGCCTGCTGGACGAGTTGTTCGACGACGTCCGTGGTCTGCTGTTCAGCCGCGGTCGTGGCGCTGAGCCACGACTCAGTAGTCTCGAGTTCCTCGTAGCGAGAGTCGGCGCGCAGCCGGTCAAGATGCTGTAGCCGCCCCTGAACCTCCTGCAACTGTCCGCGAAGTCGGTCGGCTCGACCGCTTTCGTTGCGGAGTTGGCGAAGGTCCTCACGGGCCTTGCGGAACTGGTTCTCCAGCGCTGCGTATTCCTCTCCCCATTCGTTCTTGCGGATCTCGGGCATCCGATCGAGGATCGCGAGGAAACTCTGTGGTTGCCTGGCGAGTTCGTAGATCTGCTTCTGGCTGAACACCTGGATTGGTGCACGGTCGGCTGCCAGCCCGGCTTGGGGCTCCCACGCGGTCCCATTCCATGCATCGACCTGGGACTCGGACGCAGCCTCTCCTGACCACAGGATCCGAAGGAGGCGACTGTCTTTGGTGTAGTGCACTTCGATTGTGGAGGATTCATCCCACCATCGTTCCGCACGGCCAGCACTGGGGAGAAAGCGCTGAAGGTCGGCGCTCAATGCCGTGTCTTCCAGGTCGGAACTGCGCCCCATGGCCAGGCGAAGCAACTCCAAGATGGTGGACTTACCGACTCCCCGTCCGCCGATCAGGCAGTTCATCCACGGGTTGAAACTTACAGTCTCGCTAGTTCCCCTGTGGGTGATGGTGATCTGATTGATAAACCCGTGTTCAGTGGTGTTTGGGTGAGAATCGCCCGCGCGCGCTCGTCGGATCGACCCTTCTGGGTCTGTCAGGGCCAGCCTAAGCCCGGATCCACCGATCTACCGCTGAACTGTGACGGGTAGGGGTTGCGTCGGAGCGCAGAAATGCCCTTCAACGCTGGGATTGTGGGAGTTCTTCACGCTTCCGCAATCACACCGAGGAGGGCATCTCGCAGATGCAACTTTCTCACGCCTTGCCAGCGATGTCGGCAACGTTCGATGAACCGAATCTGGTCGTGTCGTCGGGTCTGATCCCAGCGGTCGGGTTGGCCCAACGCGTCGGCATCACTGATCTGGCCGACCGCCTGGTCACGGTGCCCGGCCCAGCAGGCGCGAACGCGGGCGCGAAGGTGATGAGCCTGGTCGCGGGCATGACCGCTGGCGCGGACAGCATCGACGACTTGGACGTGTTGCGGCATGGGGCGATGGGTCGGGTGTTCACCGGCATCAAGGCCCCGTCCACGTTGGGGACGTTTCTGCGCGGGTTCACCTTCGGTCATGTCCGCCAACTGGACGCAGTCGCTGCACGGACCCTGATCGGTCTGGCCGAGGCCACGCCGTTGCTGCCCGGCATCGATGCGGGGTGCGTGATCGATATCGACGACACCGTGAAACCGGTGTTCGGTGCCCGCAAACAAGGCTCGGAGTTCGGATACACCCGGGTGCGGGGCTTGAACGCCCAGTTGGCCACCATCAGCACCGCTCACGGCGCGCCGGTGATCGCGGCCACCCGGTTACGCCGAGGGGCCCGCAACAGTGCTGCGGGTGCGGTGCGGATGATCCGCGACACCATCACCACCGCCCGACGCTGCGGGGCCACCGGCCCGGTCCTGGTGCGCGCGGACTCCGCGTACTGCTCCGCGGCGATCATCACCGCGATCAGTACGGCGGGGGCCCGGTTCTCAGTCGGGATCGGGATGAATCCCAACGTGCGCCGCGCGATCGCGGCAATCCACGAAGAGGCGTGGACCCGGATCACCTACCCGCAAGCGATCCCAGACCCGCAGACCGGGGAACTGGTCGCCGCGGCGGAGGTCGCAGAGATCGCCTACACCGCCTTCACATCGAAACCGCGAAGCCAGCAGGTGACCGCCCGGTTGATCGTGCGCCGCATCCCCGAGCTGAACAAGGCCAAACTGGCCGGCCAGGACCCGTTGTTCCCGCTGTTTCGCTACCACGCGATCTTCACCGACAACCCCGCCGACCTCATCACCGCCGAAGCCCAACACCGTGGCCACGCCATCATCGAACAAGTCATCGCCGACCTGAAGCACTCCGCCCTGGCCCACCTGCCCTCCGGACGGTTCACCGCCAACGCCGCCTGGCTGGTGGCCGCTGCGATCGCGTTCAACCTCACCCGCGCCCTCGGCGTCACAGCCGCCGGCCGGTTGGCGAAAGCCACCACCGCAACCGTCCGCGCCAAGATCATCAACATCCCCGCCAGGATCGCCCGATCCGCCCGACGACTACGGCTGCACCTGCCCGCGAACTGGTTGTGGGCCACCAGCTGGCTACGCGTCTGGGACCACACGATGCTCCCTACGACCGCCTGACCCCAAGCCTCATATCCCCGAACCGGAAGACAACCCGATACAGACCCGCCGACACCGTCGGCGAGCGTCACCATGCCCGGCGCCTGCCACTCACGCCAGCGACCCGACCAAGACCAACTCAGATGACCATCGGTGGATCCGGGCTAAGGCCTTCAAGGTTGAGGCGCTCCGCCTTAATTAGCGTGTAGTGGGTGCCGGGGGCTTTGGCTTCCCGATCCGGGGGACATCCGTCAGTGTTGAGGAAGTGCGCGTCGGAACCGAGCAGTGCGGTCCAACCGTGGTGTTGGGCTTCCCCTACCTTGGCGTCGTCGCAGATTTCGACCGCGGTGATGAGGTTCGAATGCTTGAGCGTGGGTAACTCGAGTTGTGAGCCGCGGAGGATCCCGGCGTTGGAGGCATCTGCGTGGGCGGGCACGCAAATACCTCCGAGTTTCTCAATCTCTCTTGCTGTGTTAAGGACGGTCGCGTTGGCGGTTTGAGTGCTCCAGCCGCGGGTGCCGTCATATTCGCAGAGTGTGATGAGACGGTTGATGATCTCGGCTTCTACAGATGGGTCGAAGATGGCGAGCACGTGCACTCCGCCAGATACGGTCAGTTCGACGCCGGGGAAGAGGACGATGTCGGGCACCCCGGGGTCCTCATGACGCATTTCGTTCAGTGCCGTACGAGCCTGCTCGATCCCTTCATGCGTGTTGTGGTCGGTGATCACGACGCCGTCGATACCGGCGTCAATGTAGGCCCTCACCCACTCGCGGAATGTGGGCCCGTCGCCATTCTCGGTGTCTTGACCCTCACCGCGACCGTAGTCCTTGGAGGCTGGCGAGTGGCTATGTATGTCCAGCGACCACCAACGCGCACCCGGACTCACCCATCCCGGTCCTTGTAGCGGAATCGTTTGCCTCCCCGTAGCGGTCATGGATCGATGTTGGCATAGGGCTCGCGTCGCTCGGGTAGTGCGCGCCCTGATCCGGTGGAATCGCCTACGCCAACATTCTTAGTAGTCCAACGACGAGGGGAGGCCCTGCGGCGATCGTTCGCTCGCTGACTGTGTCGGCACTCCCTACCGGAACCGAAGTCAATACCCCGTGCAACCAGCCGGTTGTACCTTTACGAGTCAGCCGCAGTTACTGACTCAAGAGCGGATCGACCTACCCCAAGGGGAGTTTGCCTTCATCGATGTCAAACGGACCGGTGACGTATGTCCCCTCGTAGTCGCCGACAGGGAATTTCCCGTCGCGGACTATCAGGACGTCCACCTTGGCCAGGATTGCTGTGGCAAGGTGCACCGCGTCCCATGTGCTCATGTGGTGCTTTACCCGCAACTCTCCGGCCTTGCGAGCGACGATTGCGGAGACATCGATCAGTTCGGTAGCGGGTGCCTCCAGCATCTCGCGCACCCTGTTGCGCGCCTCAGCGTGCAGGGCGGCGTCACCCTCGTGCGCGGGTAGGACCTCCGCAAGCATGGCCGTTGACTCCACGAGTCTGATTTCTCCCCGGTCAACCGCTGCAAGGAGCGATCGCAGACAAGTGAAGTCGGCCTCACCCTTGATGACGCCGATCAATGCCGAGGCGTCCAAGAGCGCGCTCGTTATGCTGCTAGGCCTCCCCACGGTGGGCCTCCAGATATTCATCCGCAGTCGTATCCCCTGTGAACCCCGGGTCGATGCCGAACAGGTCCACCCAGCGGCCTTTGGGCTGATCGAGCACCGAGACGCCGTCTACGCGTATGTGGAACACGCGGCCATCGCCGTCCTGCTTCATCAGTCCCTGTAATTCGACTTGTCGGTAGAGAGCATCCTTCAAATCGTCGCGCAGTGACGTTTCGAAGCCGACTCGCACGATCCGCCTGTTAGGGAGGCGCAGGCTTGCCCGGTTGCCGCGGGACACATTCAGCCCCACGAGCGTGCCCCGCACGGAGCCGGGCATTTGACGTTCGAACGGCTGGAGGGCTGCTAATCGGTCACCCAGTTCCGGAGTCAACTGCACACTCGGGGCATCATCTTCCCCGGCCGCCACGAGACGTAACCGCGGCGCTACCCAGTCCGTCTCATTGTCGGAGCGTTGGCCGTGGTCTACGAAACGGTGAGCGACCCGCACCGCATCGGGACTCCAGCCATCGGACAAGCCACTGCCGTCCTGTACTGCGATCAGTGATGAGTAGGCAAGGCGGAGCACGTCGGCGTCTTCCGGCCTATCTGCAGGGGGTGCCACCGAGGCGAGCGCAGAGCCGGAGCGCAGGTTGGTGACACGCCAGGCCACCGGGACATCAGTCAACTCGTCAAGAAGCGACAAGAGGTCGTGCCCTAACTGGAAGAACCGCCAGGCGTTGGCCGGTCGGCCTTCGTCCACAATCAGTTCCAGCACATCCACGGCACCATCATGCACCCAGCTGCATGGTGTGGGGCCCTGTGACAGTTGAACCCCAGCCGTGATCTAGCAGGCCGGTACCTGTTGCCATGGGCTTCCACCGGGCAACCATCCGCGCGGGTTTTGTGGGACGCCGTTGACTCGGATTTCGAGGTGGAGGTGGGGGCCCGTGGTGGTTCCGGTGTCGCCGACGTAGCCGAGGACTTCGCCTTGGCGGATGGGGCCGGGTCCGCGGGCGAAGCGCGACTGGTGGGCGTAGGCGCTGGTGAGTCCGCCACCGTGGTCGATGACGGTCATGTTGCCGTACCCGCCGTTCGGGCCGGCGCTGGTGATGGTGCCGTTGGCAATGGCCCGGATCGGAACGCCGTAGCCACCATTGATGTCGGCGCCGGTGTGGCAGCGGTACTCCCGGTAGACGGGGTGGAACCGCATCCCGGCTTCGGACACGATCACCGCGCCGGGGATCGGGTCGATGAACCCGTCTCCCCCACCGCCGGTGTCACCGGGTGCGGGTGGGGGTCCGTCGAAACCGGCTCCTGGGGCGGATTGGCCGCCGAGGGCGACGGTGCCGTCGGTGGCGATGTGCAGGTGGTCCATGTGGTTGTCCGTCCACCCGCCTCTTTCGGACGCGAGGCGCCATTGTTCGGGTGGGCGTACTGGTTCGTGGGGTGACATTCCGGCGTAGTTCCAGATGCGGTGCCGCCAGATGACGTAGACGACGCGGTGGGATTCGGCTACGGACATGACCCAGGTGGCGATCTCGTTGCCTAGGGCGATGTCGGAGGCGGTGTGACCGTAGTTGGGCATCATGACGTCGAGGGCTTGCCCGGAGGGGTGGTCGGCGTAGGGGTCGGTTGGTCGCCATCCGCCGATGGTGGTCAGCTGCGGCCACATCTGGGCGATGCAGCGTCCGAGCGAGACGGCGTTGGGTTGCATATGGGCTTCGGCGAACACCTCCGGATTCGCCGGGCAGACGCCCACTCCGGCCGTGGCCGGGCTGGCAGGTGACAGTAGCGCCAGCAGTAGAACGGGGATCGCGACCACGGCGGCCACGACCGCGGCCGCGATCCCCTTCACTGCGTTAGGCGGGGTGCCCGGGTGACGACCCGGTCGATCCCGATTGCTCGACTGTGGCGGGGTGCATCAGCGACGCGGTCGCGGTGGGCAGGGCAGCTGTCCCCGCACCCTCGAATGCCTCGACTGGGTGCATGGGCGAGGTGCCCGACACGGTGGCGTCGTCGGTGTCGGAGGGCGCCGCGGAAGCCACCGGGTGCATCGGGGTGGCCGTCGTCAGCGTCGCTGGCTGCGGGGCCGACGGGGACTCCTCGATCGGGGTGACTGCATCGGTAGCGGCGTCGGGATGCATCGGAGTGCCAGACGGGTCTGGTGTCGTGGTTTCGACTGATTCGGGGTCGCTCGTCGGACTGACCGGGTGCATCGGTGTCGGTGACGGCATCGGAGCCGGTGCCGGGTCGACCGCGACGTCTGCGGGATCGGGTGTGGGCCCCGGTTCCTGGTCAACGTTGTCAGCGGGTCCCTGGCTTGGGGTTTCGTCGGGTGTCGGTGTGGGAGTCGGTTGTTGCTCTGGTTGGTCGACCGGGTCCGGTGACGGTGAAGGGTCTCGATCCGGCTGCGGGTCTGGCCGGGGATCGGGTCGGTCGCCGTGGTCCGGTGTCGGCGTGGGGTCGTGTCCCTCTGAGTCGCCGGCGGGTGAGGGTTCGGGGTCAGGTTGGGGCTGGTCGTCGGCAGGCGGGTTCACCGGGGCGGGGTCCGGCTGCGGCTGCGGGTCATCGTCCGGCGTGGGATCGACTGGTGCCGGGTCCGCAGAATTGTCCGGGTCCGGTGACGGGTTGTCGCCGGGCGTCGGTTCATCAGACGGGGGGTCCGTTGGCGTTGGGTCGTCAGGCCCGGGTTCGGGGGTCGGGTCCGGACTCGGGGTGTCGTCCGGGACGGGCCCAGGGTCAGGCTGTGGCTGCTCGGAATCATCGGGGTCCGGGCTGGGTTGCGGGTCGTCGTCAGGGTCAGGTGAGTCGCTGGGAGGATCGGCCGGGCCAGGGTCGGGCGTGTCCGTGGGGTCCGGCTGAGGCTGCGTGTCGTCATCGGTCGGCGGATCGGCCGGTGCCGGGTCGTCGGCACGTGGGTCCGCCGGTGCGGGGTCTGGTTCCGGTTCCGGTTCTGGTTGCGGGGGTTGGGGTTGCTCGACCACGACGTCGAGGGCGGGTTCGTCGTCGGGGTCGCGGGCGACCAGGTCCGGCGTGGGGGTGTCGGAGGTGTCGTCGGCCGGGGCTGGTGAGTCCGCTGGCGGGTTGATGTTGTCCGCGCCGGTCTTCTCCACGACCGTGGGATTCGGTTGGGTTGCGGTGTCGGCTTGGGCGACGCCGGTGGCGAGGATGAGGGTTCCGCTGGCCATGAGTAGGCCGGCGGGGATGGTGTAGCGGCGTGAGGTCACTGGGGGTCTCCTGTTATTGGGATGGCGGTGAAGGCGGTGTAGTCGACGTCGGGGTTGGGGTCGGTCACGGCGAAGCTGATGCCCTGTTCGGTGACGGTGGGCTTGAGTTTCCAGTCGCCGTCGACCCATTGGACGGGGATGGTGTAGATGACGTCGGAGCCGGTGGGGGTGCCCACGTAGATCTCGACGTTGTTGATTCCCGTTGGGGTGTAGCCGTCGATGCGCCAAGCCTTCATTTGCCCGGTGGGGGCCAGGATCGGCGCGCCGTCGCCGACCTGATGCTTCTTGGCCTGGTCGGTGTAGGTGGCGGTGACGAGCTTCTTCAACGTCGCGGTGTCGCCGATGACTTGCTCGTCGATGGTGGGCCCGAACACGGCCGGCCCGGTGTAGGGGTCGATGTGCGACGACAGATGCACGGCAGCCAGCGCGGCGCCGAGGTCGGTCTGGGCGAACCCTTGGGAGCGGGTGTCGGTGAATGTCGCCGGGCCGGAGGTGGCGCTGATGGGCAGTGCCAGGCCCTGCCACGACACTGCGGTCACGTCGTACTCGGCCGTCGTCGAGGGTGCGGGGGGTGCGGTGGCGGACAACCGCCACGCCAGCCCGACCACCAGCAGGGCGAGGATCGTGATCGCCAGAATCCCGGCGACAATCCTCGTCCACGCGGGTCGTCCTTCGGGGGCCAGTGGGACGGCGGAGTACACCTCGTACTCGGCCTCGATGTCGGGTGGGTTGTCGATACTCACGCGGTCTCCTCGGGGTTGGTGGCGAAGAACTGGGCGGCGGCGGCCTGGTAGTCCGCCTCGGCCTGCGCGGTGGGAGTCATGGGGCCAGGTGGGGTGTGCCGGTTGAGGAACATCCGTGCGGCCTCGTCGGTGGTGAACCCCTCAGCGGCGGGGGTGGTGTCGGTGAGGTCCAGCCACGCGGCGGCGCCTCGATGTCCGGTGTGACAGTCGGCGAAGGGTCCATCGCGACCCTGCAACACCGCGCGGTGGTGGTCGAACTGGTCGCGCAGCCACACCGCCATCGCCGCGTCATCCTCGCTCGCTGCCACGGTGGCGGCTTCCCAGGACTGCCACAGGGCGGTGAGGCGTTCGTACACCTCGGCGTGTTCCCACCAGCGGGCACACCACGGCAGGCGCTGCCCGGCGGCCAGCACCGTGTACACCTGATCCACCCACTGCTCGGGGCTGTCGAAACGCCGCCGCGGCCGCGGCGCCGG